>Ga0224501_10001136_pt1 | contig 20477 bp, 14 predicted proteins | sample SF_Oct11_sed_USG_4_FD_169105 | JGI IMG/M metagenome (GOLD analysis project Ga0224501, IMG submission 169105) | Sediment microbial communities from San Francisco Bay, California, United States - SF_Oct11_sed_USGS_8_1 | ecosystem: Environmental > Aquatic > Marine > Sediment | place: USA...
TCTGCAATTGCGCGGCCAGGTCTTCCACATCGACCAGATCATGGCCGTCCAGTTGTAACAGCACGTCGTCTTTCTGCAGGCTCATCCGCGCCGCGTTGGAATCTTTATCCACTTTCAGCACCTTGAGGCCGACCTCCTGTTCTTCCAGGTAGACTCCCAATCGAATTTTGTTTTGAGGCGGGACGATATAAGACACTTTCCAGGCGAAGTCGGACGCATACAAGGGAATGGACACGCTTTTCATTTTCATTTCACGGTCCTTGAGTTCCTTGGGAATCTCCGTCACTGCCGGCAGAATGATCGAGTAAGCGTGAGGGATGCGCCGGAAGGCGCGCTTGGGGATGCCGTAACCGTATTGCACATGAAACCCTCCCGCCAGAACGATCAGTTTGCGGTCCCTGTTAGAGTCGTCTTTTAAGAATCGCGCCACGGTCTCCGCCATCGATTCCTCCCACAGCAGGAGCATCTGGTACGGCTTGGAGACCACCCCGGTATGCGTTTCATTGCCTCCGAACAGGGACATCGAATAATCGCGGTGGTAGTTGTCTTCGGAGTCGATTTCCGGCATGCCTTCCTGGTCGGGTCCGCCTTCGCGGAATTTCTGCTCCATGGCGCGGGAAGATTTCAGGCCGATAACAGGAATCGAGTTTGCCTGGAGGTAATCGAAAATGGGCTGGTACAGAGCAAACCCATGACCCCAGTTTTTTCTGAACAGTTTGCGGAATTGCCTGGCGGGCAGGTTTCCCTGGTGCCATTGGTCGAGGTCTTCCTGGGCGGACCGGCGGAACATTTCCATGCCTATCGAGATCTGGCCCGGAAATTTTTCGTGCAGGCGGCGGATGACGTCCAACTGAATCCGGTGTGCTTCCAGGTTGTCGTGGGTTTCGCCGATGTAGATGACGCGGGAGCCGGAGACCGTATCGATCATCTGATCGACCGAGACCACTAGGCCCGTGGGCAGATGCAGAATCTGCCCCTCCTCCAGTTCGGCCAGATTCTTATAGGGGGAACCCAGGTTGGGAACGGCATATTCCTCCGCCCCGGCAGAGGCGGAAAGTCCCGTCAAAAGCAGGATCAGGATACCTGTCAGTGAAAAAGTTTTCATGGATTAATCCGGGCCTCCAGGAGGGTCAGGGTGACGTTATTTGATCATTTAAACAAAGATTTACAGGAAAATCCAATGCGGAATCAAAGGACTGCTTGACATCGCCTGGGACATCATTAATAATACCAGATTCATCCTCTCTTCCCAATGCCCGCCTCATTGAAAGAGGCCAGAGGGTAGAGAAATTAAATCAAACCACTTGAAAGGGGTTGTGGACTTTTGGAAGTTACCGTACATCAAAATCAGGTTGATAAGGCACTGAAAGCGTTGAAACGTCAGATGACCAAGGAAGGGTTGTTGAAGGAATTGAAGCGTCGCCGGTTTTACGAAAAACCCTCGGTCAAAAAGAAGCGCAAACAGAAAGAAGCCAAAAAGAAAAGAAAATCGGCCATGCGCCGCAGCTTTTCTTAATCAAGAAAATCAGGCCTACCCATTCAACGGCAGAGGGTTTCCCTCCGCCGTTTTTTATGCCTGCGAATCCGTTCCTGCTCCGGCTTTCTGCTTCTGGATTTCATAGAAGACGATGGCCCCGGCGGTCGAGGCGTTCAGAGACCCCAGCTTTCCGGACATGGGTATGGACACCACAAAGTCGCAGGTTTTTTTCAGAAGGGGCCGCACCCCCTTTTCTTCTCCCCCGATGACCAGCGCCACCGGCGTATTGAAATCAAATTCATAGCAGGCGCGGTCGCCATCCATATCCACCCCGACAATCCAGAACCCTTTTTCTTTTAAGGTTTCCGCTGCCTGATTCAGGTTGCCAACCATGGCGATGGGGAGCGATTCAATCGCTCCAGCAGAACACTTGGCCACTGTTTCATTGAGTGGCGAGGAGCGGTGCTTTGGAATTACCAGCCCCTGCAGGCCGAGCACCCAGGCGGAACGGATCAGGGCGCCCAGATTTTGCGGATCCTGAATTTCATCGGCCAGCACCAGAGTCGGATGGCTATGGGCCTGGTACGCCCCTTCGATCAGTGTTTCCAGTTCCAGAATCTGGATGGAGGAGAAATACCCGACGATGCCCTGATGATTGAATTTTCCGAATTTTTTGCGAAATACCTCGCGGGGCAGGGTTTCGATGCGTATCCCGCGGGTTTGCGCCAGATCCAGCAGTGGCGTGAGTCGGGCCGGGGGTTTCCCTTTTTCCAGGACGATTTTGTGGCATTCCCGTTTTCCCAGGGTCAGCGCCTCATGCAGAGGATGAACGCCGTAAACCATTTCCTGTTTGTTTTTTTCACTCATCGATTTGGGTGGGTCAGGGACCCGAGCTTCAGTCCGGAAGCCCAAACAGGTTTGCAGGTACTTGAATCTTAATGATATATTGAACGCTGGATAAACCTCGCGAATCAGGACCCGCCAGTCGATAAGAAATTACCACAATCCTTCCAAAATGTGGTCTTCTAACTGCGAAATTTAATGGGTCCATTTCCGGCAACCGGTTTCCCTCAAAACACATGGCTATTTCCGCAAGAAAATTAATTTATCCGGTTTTTATCACTCTGCTGATTCTGGGTCTGCTGGTGATCGCTTTGTTCTTTGTCCAGCTTAGGAATTTGGATGAACTGCGTGATCTGGTGGCTCAGGAAATACGTTCGGAAACGCAGAGGGATGTGCATATCGGCGCCGCGCAACTGGATTTCTCAGAAGGTATCGGATTGTTGCTGGGTGAGGTCACCCTTAAGGGGGCTTCCGTCCAGGAATCCGATTTTACCTGTCAAAAAGTTCTGGTTCTTCTGCACTGGCTTCCCTTGTTGAAAGGGAACATAGAAATAGAAAAACTGATTTTTGAAGGTCTGATGGTGCAGGTTACCCGCAACGAGCAGGGAACATTCAACTTTGGAGAGCTTTCTGCCAGGGATGTCCCGGAAAAAAATACGTCTCGTCCTACCGGAACCCTGTCGGATTTGATTCAGGCAGGATTGATGCACAGCGTGCAGGTCCGAAACAGCGAGTTGTGGCTGGTGGATCATTACATTTCATCCGGCTCAAAGCCTTTGGTTACTAAAGTAACGAACTTTTCTCTTTCTCTCACCAAACCGTTTATGCAGGAAACGCTCCGGGTTCATGTAAACGGAGATATTCCTTTCGCCAGGAGGGAGAGCGGCCGGGTGAAGTTGGACGGAAAACTGAGAGTCTCTGCGGATTGGTCCAATCTTTCAAAGGTGGCGGTGGATGCAGCTTTACAGGTCCAGGACGTGGGAACCCATCCTTTTGAACCTTATCTCGCGAAAATTTTCGAACAGCAGCCGGGAGACCATCTGGTTTCTCTTGATACCCAATTAACCGGAACAATGGACGGCCACGTCCAATTATCGGGAACTCTCAAACATAATTTGCGGGCGAAGGTCCTTCAACACGACCTTTCAAAAATCACCCTGCCTACCAACGGGAGACTCGATTACCACCTGATTTTCAACCGGGATACGGTGAAGTTCAAGCAATTGGATTATCAGGCGGGAGATTATTGGGTAAAGGTCCGGGGAACCTATGCGCGTTTCCTGTCGGATACGGCGCGATTGACTGTGTCCTTGAGTACAAGTCCCTTTTTGATTCAAAACAGTGAAAGCTATTTGCCTCTCAAGGTTTTCAGCAGGGAAATACACCAGCGAATGCACAGTTTTATAAAAAAGGGTGAAGTGGAGGTGGCCTCGCTCAACATTGAAGGCCCCCGTGCCATTTTCGAAGGCCGATCCAATGCGGAAATTCAAAAACATGATTCCGGTCTGATAATTTTGCGGCACGCCGATAGCGGAGTCGACGAACTGCCTTTGCAGAATGTGACCGGGCAACTCCGGTTCAAAGACAGTGCCGCGCAGGTGACAATTGAAGAAGCGCAATTTGCTCATGTATCGATTCGGAATGTGGCGGGAACAGTTGTAAATCCATTGACCGATCCCGGGGTGGAGGCCTCTTTCGAGGCGGAGGGAGCCCTGGCACCTCTGGTTCATTTAGTGAGAAAAAAGTGGTCCCTGCCCGGCAAACTGGCTTTTTTGAAGGATTTGGAACATATTCAAGGCATTGGCCATGGAAAAATCAAGGTTCAGGGACCCCTTTTCCATAACGATCAACTGTTATGGTCTGGAATAATTTCGTTGGACCGGGCCGGATTCTCTAAAACAGGATGGCCCGCTCCGGTGAGTAACACCCGGGGAAATATTAGTTTCAAAAAGTCGTCTGTATTTTCTAACACCGGCAAGAAAGATGAAAAAGCGCAAACGGACTGGACGTTTCAATTTGAGAATTTCAGCGGTGGATTCGGAGATCATTTGTTTCAGGAAATAAATGGCGAGTTATTGGTGGAAAATGGTGTTCCGATCAAGAAAGTCCGGGGAAAAATCCAACTGGGACCCATTGAGGTTGAGCAGGTGATTACCGTTCCGTTAGAGGATAAGATTCCATCGTTTCTTAAAAATATTCTCATTGAAAGTGGAGCCGTTGATTTCAATTTTAAAGCCACTGGTCCGGGGCCGGGATATCCTCAGCCTGAAAACAGCGGATCTCTGGAAATTAAAAAGCTGTTTTTAAAACATTCAGATGGATTGCGTCCTTTCAAAGACCTCAGCGCCAAGGTGGCATTTACCGATCGCACCATCGATTTGGAAACGACCGGGGGATGGTACGGTGATTCTCCGTTGGATATCAAGGGACGTTTCACAAGGTTTTCAAAAACCGGCCCGGAAATGGTTTTAACAATTCGTTCGAATGACTTTCTCAGGCAGGACTTTGAGGGGATTCCCTTTTTGGATACATTGGATTACCAGGGACCGGCAAAAGTAAATTTAAAATTCCATAGTACCGACCAATCAATGAATCTGGAAAACAGGGTAGATTTGACCAGAGCTTCCTACCGGTACCAGGACTTCCTGATTAAGCCTGAAAATATTTCAAATGCTATCGAAATCTCAGCGGCACTGAAGCCCAATGGACGAATTGATTTTAACAAGGTGGTCTTCGAGCTGGAGGGAAGTCAGGTGTCGGGAAAAGGGTTCGTGAGAAGTATGGACGAACCTTATTTTGCCATCGAATTAAAATCCGATCGATTCAAAATATGGCCGGCTTCCCAGTACATTCGCCCTCTGCAGGGGGCGATGGGGGGCGATCTCCGTTTCCTCATTACAGCCGAAGGGGATTTCCGAAAACTGGAAGAGACGGTTCTGGATGGAAAGGTCCGATTGGAGGGAATCGAATACAAACCTGACACCTTTCTGGTTCCCATAAAAATCAGCGCGAATATGAAAATCAAAAATAACCAATTCATCCTTAGCAAAGGAGAGCTGGAATCCAAAGGTTCCAAGTTGTTTTTCGGAGGGGTATATTCTGGGGGCGAGTCACCTCATTTAAATCTGCAACTGGTCGGTCCGGGGTTGGATTTGAATCAAATGATTTCTGAAGAAGGTAAACCTTCCAAGGGTTTTCTGGCATGGTTGTCCGGAACCCGGGTGTTTGCCAGTGGATCGGGAGAAATAGCGATCAAGGTTAATCAGTTTGCATGGGATTTCTGGCGGATCCCCGAAATTGCCGGAACATTTACTTTCAAGGACCAGGTTCTGCAAACCAACGACCTCACCATTGGCCAGCCCATTATCGACCAGATGACACTGGTTGGCGAATTACGTCTGGCTGATATCAGGAGTCCCTCCTTTGAAGTTACCTTGAATACCCGCAACGTCAAGACCGAAGGATTGTTCGGTATTTTTGGGGATATGTTTCAAGCTTCGTTGACGGGACAAACGGCCTGGTTGAAGGCTCGCCTTAAAGGCCGGGGAGAAAATCTAAAGGAAATCACTAAAAGCTTGAATGGACGGCTTTCTTTGAATTTAAAGGAGGGCCGGATCAATACCGGAAGACTTTTAAATGGTGTGGTCGACCTGTTTGGAATACCTGTCGATCCGGCAACCGTGGCTAAGAGAGCGGGGCAACCCAATACAGGATACCTTCAAATTTTTGGGGACTTTTCGGTGGCTGACGGGATTGCGCAGACTGAAAACTTTTTGTATGAGGAAAAGGGACAACGCCTGTCACTGGTTGGGGCGTTTAATCTCAATTCAAGCCACATGGCGACCGTTGTTGGCGTTGCTCCGTTTAGACGGGTGGGCCGCGTTATAGAGAAGATTCCGGTTCTGGGGCCTATTGTAACCGGAGGCAAAGAGGGAAGCTTGATCACCAGCTATTATAAAGTGGAGGGTCCGTTCAGCGGTCCCAAAATTGAATCGGTTCCCTTCAAGTCGATAAGTAAAAAAGTGCTGGGTACTCTGGAAGGAATTATCACCGCGCCAGGGGACCTGTTCAAAGAAAGAGAACCCGCAAAACCCTGATGGGTTTAAAGGGCAGTGATGTTCTGAATATGAATATCCTGCGGAGCCCGTCCGAGGTGATGCGCCAGGGCAGCGTGGATGGCGGCTATATGGTCTTCATCTTGAGAGGGGCCGGCGGCTGGTGCGGCGGCCGGAGCCTTGGCCCTGGGAGCAGGGGAAGGCGGTGCCGTGTAGGGAATAAAGTGAACCATCAAATTAACCACGCCGATCAAAATCCCCAGGACCAGGAAAATAACTCCCATAGCCAGGAAAGAAACTTTGATGGATGCCAGAATCAGCGACACGGTTCAGGGCCTCAGTGATGCGGTTAGTGTTTTCAGGGTTTCCAGCGCGGTGTGTCCTTCACCTTCTGCGCCTGATCCAAAAAGAGATAAAAATACACCCGCCGCGACTGCACTGCCAATGACTCCCGCCACATTGGGACCCATGGCATGCATGAGAAGGAAATTGGATTTATCCGTTTCCTGCCCCACTTTTTGCGACACTCGCGCAGCCATGGGGACAGCCGATACCCCTGCAGACCCGATCAAGGGATTGACCTTGCCTTTGGACGTGATGTACATGAGCTTGCCGAACAGGACTCCCCCTGCCGTGGCCATGGCGAAAGCGAGCAGGCCTAACACGATGATCTTAATGGTATCTACGGTCAGGAATGTTTCTGCCGTCATTGAAGATCCGACTGCGAGGGCCAGCAGAATGGTAACAATGTTGATCAAATGAGTCTGCGAAGTTTCATGAAGCCGTGCCGTTACCCCGGATTCCCTGAACAGGTTCCCCAGCATGAACATACCCATCAAGGGCGCAACCCCGGGAAGCATCAGAACCACAACCAGCGTCGAGGCAATGGGGAAAATAATTTTCACGGTTTGGGAAATCGGCTTCAATTGCTCCATCTTGACCTTGCGCTCTTTTTCTGTCGTTAAAAAGCGCATGATCGGAGGCTGGATGAGCGGAACCAGAGACATGTAGGAATACGCCGCAACAGCTATGGGTCCCAGAAGATGGGGAGCCAGTTTGGCGGCCAGAAAAATAGAGGTTGGTCCATCTGCCCCGCCGATAATTCCGATGGCGCTGGCTTCCTGCAAATTGAACCCCAGGGCCACCGCTCCGATCAAGGTGGTGTAAACACCGATCTGCGCCGCCGCGCCCAGCAACAAGGTTGAAGGGTTGGCCAGCAGTGGGCCGAAATCGGTCAAGGCTCCCACTCCAAGAAAAATCAGGGGAGGCAGGATTTCGTGCTTCACTCCAAGATAAAAAAAGTTGAACAAACCGCCTTCATGGGTGTTGGCCATCATGCTCAGCGGCAGATTTGCCAGCAGGCAACCGAAGCCAATCGGAAGCAGGAGCAGGGGTTCGAACTTCTTCCAAATGGCCAGATAAAGCAGGACCAGGGAAATAGTAATCATTATCGCCTGCCCCCCGGTTAAAGCCGTAAATCCGGTGGAGTGCAGAATTTTACTGATTGCGTCTTGTAAGCTGAAGTCCATTATGAAATCAAAACGAGTTCATCACCGGTTTGGACGCTTGCGCCCTCTTGAACCAGGATGGAGTTAACGGTGCCGCTGAACGGAGTATGCACTTCGGTTTCCATTTTCATGGATTCCAGAACCATAACAGTATCTCCTTCATTGACCTGGTCGCCCACCTTGCATTTCAGGGCAAAGACGGAACCGGGAAGAGGGGAAACCACAGACTTGTTAGACCCATTGGATGATGGGGCGGGAGCCGCAGCAGGTGCAGCAGGCGCCGGGGTTGCCGGTTGAGCCGCCGCCGGTATTCCGCCGCCGGTTCCAACTTGTACTGAATAAGGTCTTCCGTTTACTGTAACCGTATAAACTGCCGAACCCCCTGCCGCAGGTGCCGGGGCCGGAGCGGCCTGGGCTGAAGCGGGAGCCGCTGCGGGAGTCGGGGCTGGCGCAGATTCGGTCTCGGGTAATGGCTTGCCACGTGTTTCAAAAAATTTCAATGCCACCTTCGGAAACATGGCATAAGTCAACCGGTCTTCGTCGGTTTTAGCCGCTTCTCCGGCTTCCTCGACCACGGTATCCCACTCCGGCACCAATAAATCGGCCGGCCGGCAATCAATCACCTTCTGATCTTTCGATACTTTTTCCAAAAGTTCAGGATCGATTTCTCCGGGCAGTTTTCCGTATTTGCCCAATACGCATTCGCGCGTTTCCTTGGTGATAATTTTATAACGTTCTCCGGTCAGCACATTCAGCGTGGCTTGCGAACCGACGATCTGGCTGGTCGGAGTCACCAGAGGGGGATAACCTAAATCCTTGCGGACACGAGGCACTTCCTCAAGCACTTCGTCCATTTTGTCGAGTGCATTTTGTTCTCTTAGCTGGTTCTCCATATTGGAGATCATGCCGCCGGGTATCTGTGATTTGAGAATATTAATGTCCACCCCGATAAAATTACTTTCGAACTGAGCATAATGTTTGCGGACTTCTTCGAAGTAATCGGAGATTTCTTCCAGTGCGTTCAGGTCGAGTCCGGTATCTCGCGGGGTGCCCTGCAAAGCGGCAACGACACATTCGGTCGGAAAGTGCGAAGTACCCATGGACAGGGAGGAGATCGCGGTGTCCACCATATCCAGTCCCTCTTCTATGGCGCATTGGATATTCATCCCGGCCAGTCCGGTGGTGGAATGGGTATGCAGGTGGATCGGAATATTAATTGCTTTTTTGAGTTCGCGGATCAAGGGGCCTGTCATTTGCGGCGTCAGCAGTCCGGCCATATCCTTGATACACAGAATATCCGATCCCATGTCGACCAGTTCCCTGGCCATCTGAATGTAAAGATCAATGTTGTGCAGGGGGCTGACAGTGTAACTGATGCATCCTTCCACGGTGCCGCCGCATTTTTTGGCGGTTTTGATTGCGACTTCTATATTGCGCAGGTCATTGAGCGCATCAAAAATTCGGAATATTTCGATACCGACCTCGTACGATTGTTTGACAAACCGTTCGACGATATCATCTGCGTAATGCCGGTAACCCACACAGTTCTGCCCGCGCAGAAGCATCTGGAGCGGGGTATTGGGAATTTTCTTTTTGAGTTGCCGGGCGCGTTCCCACGGGTCCTCATTCAGAAAGCGGATGCAGGTGTCAAAAGTGGCTCCACCCCAAGCCTCGAGTGAGAAGAAACCGACGGCATCAAGCTTTTCCGCAATCGGGAGCATGTCCTCGGTTTTCATGCGAGTGGCCAACAGCGACTGATGGGCGTCTCTTAAAGCCACCTCAGTGATTTTCAGGGGATTTGATGACGTATTCATTCCGAATCAATCCTTATATAAAAGTTCCCCGATTACCGGGGAAATCAGATGGCATAAAATACATCTTTTGAAACTATTTGAGGAATAGAAAATATCAATTAATTCATTAGAAATAAAGAATAACCCTATTGAGGCATGTAGGCCGAATGATCATTCTCCTGAAAGGAAACAGGAGAATACTAATCAATTAGAGTGCTAAAATCAATGAAATAGTGGCTTATTTCCGCCAGGCCAACGGTATGAAAAGCAATATAATGCTGAAAAACTCAAGTCGGCCCATCAGCATATTCAAAATAAGCAGCCATTTTCCGGGAGCAGGGATGACGGAGTAATCCCCGCTTGGGCCCACCAGTCCCATGCCCGGACCCGTATTGAACAGGGTGGCAAACGTAGCCGACCCGGCGGTTTCGGTATCCAGTCCCATAAAGGTAAGTAATAAAAAACTCAATCCACCCACGGCCGTGAACAAGGCGGTCACCGTTACCGCATTGGACTGGTACTCGGGGCTGACGTTTTTTTGCCCTATTTTAAGGTGAATAACGGCCTGCGGGTGGATCAGCTTTTTAATTTCCCGGACAATCATTCGGAGCAAGATAAGGATCCGAATAGATTTAATAGAACCGCAGGTGGAGCCCGAACACGCTCCCATCATCATCAAGCCGAGGAGAATGACTTTTATTGGAGTGGGCCAGAGGTTGAAATCGTCTACGGTAAATCCTGTGGTTGTATGTAAGGAAACGACTGTAAAAGCAGCTTTTCTGAATACGTCACCTGTTTGCAGGTCCGGGTGGGCATGACTCAGGCCCCACGCTGTCAGGAAGATAAATATCAGGACCGATGCCGTATAAAATCGGAGTTCCGGGTTATTGAAGATATCGTTGAAATAACCGTGAATCAGGTTGAAATGGAGAGCAAAATTGATTCCCGCCAGAAACATGAAAAACAGGAGAACCATCTGCAGATACAGGCTCTGGAAATGCTCGATACTGTCATTATAAGTAGAGAACCCACCCGTCGAAAGTGTGGAAAAGGCGTGGCAGACTGAGTCAAACAGTGTCATGCCTCCCAACCAGAGCAGGATAATTTCCACGGCGGTTAGAACCACGTAGGTTTTCCATAAGACTTTGGCGGAATGGACCAACTGGGGTTGCATGCGTTCCACCGTAATGCCTCCTGGAACTTCTGCGCGGAACATGTGGAAACTACCCAGACCCAGTGCAGGAAAGATAGCCAGATAAAGCAGAATTATCCCCATGCCTCCCAGCCATTGAGTCATGCTTCTCCAGAACAGAACTCCTCTGGGTACACTTTCCAGATGAGTCAGAACGGTAGCCCCGGTTGTGGTGAAGCCGCTGATGCTTTCAAAATAGGCGTTGGTAAACTCGGGGCAAACGCCGGTCAGCCAGTAGGGAAGGGCTCCAAATAGAGGGAGGGTGATCCAGGAAAAAGCCACAATGACAAAGCCTTCTCGTTCGCGCAGAGATTCAATGCCATGAGGGAAGAACTTCCAAAACAAGAAGCCTGTTAAACCGGCCAGCAGGGCCGTCAGCCCAAAGGACTGGTATTCACCCAGGTAACCCGGTGATGCGGGTTGATGGAAATAAAGGGAAACGCTCAGGGGAACGAAAAGAATGAAAGCGAGGAGAATCAGTAAATGGCCGATGACGTTGAAAATCTCTTTGAGATTCATTGCCCCTTATAGCCCCATTTAATACTAAGTTCAGGTTATTTGCGCCAGGTCATCGGAAGGAACAGCAGGAAGATGCCGAATATTTCCAAGCGGCCCATGAGCATCCATAAAATCATAATCCACTTGCCGGCTTCCGGCAGGCCGGCATAATCGGCGGACGGGCCGACATGTCCCATACCAGGCCCTATATTGAAAAGACAGGCGATGGAGGCGCTGAGGGCTGTGGTCAGATCGACGCCCATGGCGGCCAGAGCGATAAAGCCTGCTCCGGTCAATCCCAGAAACAAGCCTGCCAGGGCAACCACATTCATCACGTAATCCGGCGGGAGGGGTTTTTGTCCCACTTTGATGCGGACCACCGCACGCGGATGAACCAACTTTTGCAGTTCGCGGAGGATGACTTTAAACAGAATAATCACCCGGATCGCTTTAAACGAACCGCTGGTCGAGCCGGAACACCCCCCCACCATCATAATCACTACAATCAGAATTCTCAGGTAATCGGGCCAGAGGTTGAAGTCGTCGGTAGCATAACCGGTGGTGGTGCTGATGGAAATAACATTGAACGCCGCACGGCGGAAGGCATGTCCCAGGCTGTCGCCGGTGGCATGAGCCAGGCCAAAGGTGGTGATCGCTACTACAATGACGATCATGGACAGATAAAAACGAAACTCCGGGTTTTGGAAAACAACTTTTAAATTTCCCTGGATAAGATGGTAATGCAGGGCAAAGTTCATCCCGCCAAGAAACATGAACAGCATGATGACGGTTTCAAAATAAAGATTGTTGAAATACCCGACACTGGCCTGGTGCGGGGAGAATCCACCGGTGGCCATGGTCGAGAAGGTGTGGCAGATGGCATCGAACCATTCCATGCCTCCCGCCTTCAATAGAATGATTTCCGCCAGAGTCAGCACCAGATAGGTTTTCCACAACACCTTGGCGGTTTCCGCGAGGCGGGGTTTCATGCGCTCAACGGTTGCGCCGCCCGGGATTTCCGCCTTGAACAGCTGGAAACTGCCTATCCCGAGGGCCGGGAAGATGGCCAGCGACAGGATGATGATTCCCATGCCGCCCAACCATTGCATCAGGTTCCGCCAGAAGAGAATGCCGTGGGGGAGCGCGTCGATGTTGGTGAAAATGGATGCTCCCGTGGTGGTGAAGCCGCTCATGGTCTCAAAATAGGCATCCACGAATTCAGGGCAGACACCGGTCAGATACAGTGGCAATGCGCCGAAAAAGGTGATGATGATCCAGGCCACGCCGACGATGACGAAGCCCTCGCGTTCCCGTAACTTTTCGATACCGGACGGCAACAGTCTCCAGAGGATTAAGCCGGTAATGCCGGAACTGAGGCAGGCTATGAGAAAAGCGAACAACGGAGTCTGGTGGCCCGAAAGGGCGGGGTCGGCGTAAATCAGGGAAACAGCCAAAGGAACCAGCAGAATGCCAGAAAGCAGAATCAGCAGAATGCCGACGACGTTGAAAATCGCTTTAAGGTTCATCAGGAGAGGAACGAGGATTTTTTACTGAATATTTTTTCGATTTTGACGATACAGTCCGGCAGAGTCACCACGATCACCGTATCTCCTTCCAGAATTTCAGTGGCCCCGCGAGGCACCACCATTTCTCCGGTTTTTCTTAAGATGGCGCCGATGATGGATTGTTCCGGCATGTTTAATTGGTTGATACGTTTACCCACCGCCGCGCTCTTGGCGGTGGCTACGATTTCCAGCACTTCGGCTTCGCCTTCAATTAACTTATACAGGTTAACGACCTGGCCTTTACGCAGGTATTTGAGCGTTTCGGAAACGGTGATCAACCGGGGGTTGATGGTGACGTCCATCCCGATGGAATCCAGAATGGGTAAATAATCCGGATCGTTGGTAATGACGACGGCCCGTTTGGCGCCATGTTTTTTGGCCAGAAGTGCCGAGAGGATGTTCATTTCATCATTGTCGGACAGCGAAAGAAACAAATCGGCGTCTTTCATGTTGATGTCGTTGAACAGATGGGGATCGGTACCACTGCCATGCAGGATCGTGGCGTTATCCAGGAAGTCAGCGGCTTCGTTGGCCATTTCCAGGGAAGGTTCAATAATGGAGACGTCGCTGATGAATTCATCCAGCTCGCGCGCCAGATTGACGGCGACCGGGCTGGCCCCGAAAATAATCACCTTCTGGATTTCGTTCGCCTGCTTGTTCAGCATGGGAAGAACCAGCGGCAGGAAATCGTGGTCCACCAGAACATATATTTTATCTCCGGCCTGAATCCGGTTTTCGTATTTTGGAATGATCATTTTGCCTTCGCGCACAATGGCCACAATGAGAAAGGCGTTGAGCTCGCAGACTTCCCGTATTTCCTCGATGCTTTTACCGGCCAGCGGGGCATCTGCCGGTACGTCGAATCCCCTGAAAAATATTTGTCCGTCGGCAAACTCGGCAACGTTGATGGCCCCCGGTGTCTTGATAATTTTAAGAATGGAGTCGATGATTATTTCGGCAGGATTTATGGCGTGGTCGACAAATAATTCCTTGGGCTTGAAGACCTGACTCTCGCCGGTAAGCTCCATGTTGCGCAAACGGGCAAAGGTTTCTTTTACTTTAAACTTATGGGCGAGGAAGCAGACCATCAGGTTGATTTCGTCTTTGTCAGTGACGGCGATGACCATTTTTGCATCCAGGATGCGTCCCTGGATCAGGGTGCTGGGCAAACAACCGTTGCCCCGGATGGCAAGCACGTCCAGCTTTTCTGAAATGCGCTGAATTTTTTCGAGGTCGGCGTCGATGATGGAAATATCGTGGCCCTCGTGGGAAAGCTCCTGGGCCAGGTTGAAGCCGACTATGCCTGCGCCGACAATGAGAATATTCATATCAATGGTGGACGGCTGGGGGCCGGGGACATGGTATCGGCATGACCCGGGTTTAACGGGATTTATTCAGATACTTCAGGAAATCAGATTTTTCCGTAAGAATGACGGTCGTGTCTGTTTTAAGGGAATTTTTATACGCCTGCATCGACCTCATGAATGCGTAAAACTCCCGGTCCTGATTGAAGGCATCCGCATATATTTTTGTGGCGCGGGCGTCTCCGTTACCGCGAACCTCTTGTTCCTGTTTGTATGCTTCCGCGATGAGAATGACTTTTTCCTTATCGGTTGTGGCCCGGATTTTGGTTGCTTCTTCCGCTCCTTCAGAGCGGTACTTCTTTGCGATCCGTTCGCGTTCGGTCCGCATGCGGTCGAATACTTTCTGGGCGTTGTCGCCCGGGAGATCCGCCCGCTTGATGCGAACGTCCAGAACTTCAATGCCATATTCTACAGCTTTCAGGTTGGCTTCCTGCGTGACTTTTGCCATGATTTCTTCGCGGGTTTTGGTCACGACGTCAATCAGGGCATGGGTACCCAGTTCTACCCGTAATTCTGACTTAACGATATCGTCCAGCCGCGACTCCCCGGCGGGTTCCGTGCGCAGGGTTTGCAGGAACAGCAGAGGATCCTTGATGCGCCACATGGTGTAATTATCGATCAGCATGGTCTTCTTGTCTTTAGTGATGACATCGGCAGGCGGGGCATCGAGAACCAGCAGCATTTTGGTGAAATACCGGATATCCTGAATTAAAGGTATTTTAAAGTACAATCCCGGTTCGGTGACAGTTTTCTTGTACTCCTGAAACTGCAGGACGATGGCATTCTGGGTCATGTTGACAGTAAACACCGATCCGTAGAGTACTAATACCAGGGATACCAGAATGATTAAATTTATAGGTTTCATGATCGCTTTCTGCGTTTATTTTTTAGAAGTGGAGGAGAGGGCCTCATTCAGACTTTTGTTTAACGGTAAAATAGGAAGCACCCCGTTCTTGCTGTCGGGCATGATGACTTTGTTCATATCGGGAAAAATTTCTTCCATCGTCTCCAGGTAAATTCTGGTTTTGGTGACTTCAGGCGCTTTTTTATATTCTTTATATTGAGCCAGAAACCGGTGGGCGTCACCCTGCGCCTTATTGATCACCTCTTCCCGGTAAGCCTCAGCGGCGGCAACGATTTGGGCCGATTTGCCGCGGGCTTCGGGGATAATCGAATTGCGATAGCCTTTCGCTTCGTTGATCAGCCGGTCTTTGTCTTCTTTAGCGCTTTGAACGTCCTTGAAAGCGAAGTCCACCGCTTTCGGCGGGCTGACGTCTTTCAACTGGGTATTCAATATTTGTATGCCCGTTGCATATTTATCCAGAAGGAATTGCATGGCTTCTTTGACCTGGATCTGGATTTCTGCCTTGCCGGTGGTCAGGACGTCGTCGATGGGCCTGTTGCCGATGATGCCGCGCAAGGCGGTTTCAGCGACGTCGTGAACCGCCTGGGGCTGGTTGCGCACGTTGAACAGGTAGTTCTTGGCGTTGATGATGTGGTACTGAACAACCAGGTCGATATCGACAATATTTTCATCGCCGGTCAACATCAGGGATTCGTTGGGTACATCCTGTTCCTGACTGCCTCTCTGACGGAAACCGACTGTAGCGGCACGAACTTTCCGGATGGTCGGGGTTTCCACATGTTCAATGGGCGAAGGGAGTTTGTAGTGCAGTCCCGGCTGGGTGGTTCGTACGTATTCTCCAAAGCGTGTAACCACTCCGACTTCATCCTGGGCCACGGTATAAAAAACACCGGGGACAATCCAGACGACGAGAAGAATGATGACACCCACAAGAATTGCGGAGGGGTTCAACTGCGGTATTTTAATAGGAGGCATTTCGAATTGGGGTCCCGGTGGGCCGCCCCCCGGTCCGCCACTGCGACCGCCTCGGCCCCTGTCGCGCGGGGGGCCGGGATCCTCAATATCATCCCACGACATATCGTGTTTATCGTTCATGAAAGGGTCTGTGTGTGAAGGTTAACAGGAGATGTTGTGGTTCCTGCGAAAATTAGCTTAAACAGTTTAACATGTTTAGTGCTTTGAAAGTCTTTCAATTTCACCGACCACCGCTTCGGCTTCGGCCTGGTTCAAGCCTTTGAGTTGATGCGCGAGAAAATAGGAGTGATCGATCAGGCATTCGCCGTCCAGAAAGCCTTCTTCCGAATTGGTGTCATAAAGAAACTCATAGATCGGATTTTCAACTGAGGTGTAAAATAATTCCAGATTCTTTTGGTCGATGGCCTTGCCTTTCAGGATGGCAATGGCGTCTTCTTCGATATTAAATTCCTTCCCCGCCAGATCGATCGCTTCATCGCGGGACTTTCCGGAGCTCACTTCTTCCTGGATAAATTTTTCAATGGCCTGGTTTCGTTTGCCGAAGGTGAAGTGCACGAAGGGAAGGGGCTGTTCAATCAAAAAATCCAGGTCATGGAAATACAGCCGCACCCAGTCGTCGAAATCAACTTCCAGCCGTTGGGTAATTCCATAATCGTCGCTTTTTTCCGGCGCTTCCCGGACCAGACGGTTGTAAATCTGGACAAACCGGTTCATGGCATCATACACCAGACCGAAGTAAAACCGGTTCAGGCGGTACCAGTTGTTGGTGGCGTTGTGTGCGTTGACCAGCTTTCTAAGCATCAGCATCAATGTGTCTGAGTCTGCATAGCGGTTCGAAACGGGAAACGCCTTTTTCAGATAATCCTTTAATTTGTTTTCATCCCCCCGCAAATCATTGATGGTTTTCTGCAGATAGTCCTTGGAGTGGTTCAGGGAATGGAAAATCAGTTTTTCGTGATTGATCTTCCGCTGGTAGTCCATGTATTCCTTGAGTTTGGGGATTTTAGACTCCTCAGGGTGATTCGGTTCTTTCTGGGTGATGTCTTTAGCAAAAGCAAGCATGGCGTTCCTGATTTATTTAGAGTGTGGTCATTGTGAACAAAATGGAGAATGATTTCAAGGAATTTTCATTATTTCCCAAGTCCCGGGCCATGTGGCTCTAAAGCGTTGATTTTCAATATAAATTTTTTATTTTTAGGAGTGCTAAAAGATCTCCCAGGATTTATACTATATGGATGGAAAAAATATTGGGAGAAAATGTCATGTCGCGGAATAAGCTTTTTGGGGTCATTTTAGGGATGGTGGTGTTTTTCGGCCTGATGCAGGGCGCACCGGTCCTGGGAAAGGCTTCTTACGCCGCTACGGGATTTTCCATGGAGCAACAACCCCTGTCTCCGGACAGTGACGAGCCGCTAATAGTAGCAAGTGACCATTCAAAAAAAACCGAAGCAAAACAGGTCCAGGATAAAAAACCTGAAAAGGAAGAAGAAGGCTTTCTCACCAAGACTCTGAGATCGATTGTTGGGGAGGATGATCCTAAGAAAGAAGATCCAGCAAAAGGAAAACTGCAAAAAACAGTAGGAAAACAATCGGAAAAAGAAGAGGAAGAAGGTTTTCTCACCAAGGCTCTGAAGTCGATTGTTGGGGAGGATGATAAGGATAAAAAGGAAACGGAAAAGAATGCCTTGAACCCAATCAATATGGCTCCTACCGGCAGTGCCGCCCATAAAGAGGATCAGGAACAACCCAAAACCGCCAAATCAGAAACCAAGGAAAAGCTGAAGGACTCTTTTGAAAAATTAATCGGAGTGGGAGCTGTTAAAGACCAGGACGCAACTTCGGAAGATGCGGTTCGGTCTGCGGGAAAAGGAACGCAGGACTCCGAAGCTTCTCCCGGTGGAACAAAGTCCGCCAGGAAAGAAGACTCCGGAGGGCTGTTGGATGGTATTTTAGGGGGTGAGAAGGCCAGGGATACCGCCGAGGCACAACAGGCAAAAGTTGACGCTGAGGACAAACCGGAGGTGAAGCCCGCCGCGACGACGACCTCCAAGCCTCGTAAAATTGCCGCTCAGCATCGCGCCGAGGATGAAGATCGGGAAATTGAAGATAACCGGGGTGTCAAAAAGGGCAAGAATGTTCTTAAGGAATCATTTAAAACTCTGCTCAAGGAAGAGAAAAAAGAAGATGAATAATTGTTTCTACCGCCGGAAGATTGTCCCCTGTGTATTTGCCATCTTGTTTTTATGGGCTAACCCTTTGTGGGCGGCTGAAGAGGGTTCCGAAACTCCCGCCCAGCAGGAAGAATCAGTTTTTGATTCGATAAAGCGGAAGTCTCAAGAGTGGTTTGGGGGAGATGATAAAGCCGCAAAGGCCGGGGAGGAGACGCAAAAGCCGTCGGAACCTTCCAATAAATCAGATGGGCGCAAGGCTATTGATACCATCAAGCATAGAATGAAAAAGGCCTCTGATAATGTTTCGGAGTCAGTTGACCGCGATAAAAAGACCCTCAAGAAAAAACTCGATAAGTTGAGTAATGATAAGTAATCTTTTTTGATCCCTTCCTTTTTTTTGGGGTTTAGGAAATACCGCTTTCCCGGGTCAAAATTGCAGGTGAAAGTTCTCCATCATCTCCTCGGCCAGCGGGTTGATGATTTTCCGAATCCCCGCAATAATCCAGAAGTCCTCCTTGATTTCGGGAAGAGTCCCGATTTTTATCAGTTTCTTCTCCTTCGCGAGTTCCTGACCTGCAAAGTCGGGAAGAGGGATCAGTCCCAGCCCCTCAATCCCCAGAATTTTTTGAACGCTGGTGTCTTGCGTTTCAATGGTGATGTTGATGGGGATATTATTGATCCGGAAATAATGATCCAAATCATGCCGGAGTTTGCTGTCCAGGGTAGGGAGGATGAAGGGCTGCCCCTGCAGGGATTTTGGAAAATTGGACTTTATATGGCGGAAACGGCTCGTGCCGAAGATTGAAATGGGAACACTGGCGAGACGCTTTGAGGAAAATTCGGCACCATCTCCAATATGAGGAGGGAAATTGGTGAATGCCAGGTCCAGCCGATGGGCAGAAAGCTCCCTAAGCAGAAATTCTCCGTTCCCTTCCAAAACGGTTATGGTGCTTTGCTCACCTTTCTGTGCAAACTGCACTACCTTGTGAATCAGCCTCTTGGGTAGGCTTTCCATAAACCCCACCTGCAGATGGGATCGTTTGGAAAAGCTTTGATCAAAAATAACTTCCTTTAATTCATCGCCCAGGGCAAAAATCTGGTTGGCGTAGTCCAGCACAACCTTTCCTTCTTCCGTCAGAATCATTTTTTTATTCTTGCGCTCAAATAATTTGACCTGAAGCGCTTCTTCGAGAAGTTTGAGTTGCGTGCTGATAGTAGGCTGGCCGAGACGAAGCTTTTTGGAAGCCTGAATGATACTGCCTTCATTGGCCACGGTCTGAAAATAAAGCAGATGATGAAAGTTTAACCAAGCCATAGTAATCTCGAGATATATTTGTTTAAAACGAATAGAGAAGCATTCGCTAATCTAATTATAAGGAGGCTGGATTTTTTTCTTCAAATATCTTTGGGCAGCCTGTTTCGATGTATGTAAATACTTTATTTTTAATAAGTTCTTTGACATTCGACTTGGGAAGCTTGTGAGGTCAGACCTATGTTTAATTTGGATGAAATGAAATAGTATTCGATTTTGACGATTTATTCAACACTATTAATCGATTTTTATGTTAAGTTGTTGTTTTTGGGGTGTTCTTAGTTGTTCAGAGGTGGAAGGACAGGATTGGATTGTTTTGTTTTGGAAGCAGGACAGCGTTTAGCGTAAATTGGTTTAGACTATCGGTGCTTTAAGATATTCGATCAATCCTGCGCAAACCTCGCGGATGAAATCGATGTCCAGCGTGTCGAGGGTATCCGTCGCCTGATGATAATGCGGGTTGCGGAAGAACGCGGTATCCGTCAACATCGCCGCCTTGAAGTCCTGTTCCCAGAACGCACAGTGATCACTCAAACGGACTTCAACAAAATCGTCGGCGCGTCCGGGAAGCACCAGGGACTCCACTCCCAACTCAGGGGTTGTCTTTTTGAGAGCATCCGCCAGGCCTAGTGCCAAAGCCTGTGACGGCTCGTTGCCCACCACTGCTATGAAATCCCCCGTGTCTGGATACTGGCGTGGGTCGACGTATGGGGGGTAGGTTTGTGAGCCGGGCTCGCGGGTCCGGTATCCCAGCATTTCCAGTGAAATCATGCCGGAAACATTTTGGCCCGATTCCTTGATCCGCGCCGCCATCTGGCGGCTTCCGATGAATCCATATTCTTCCAGCGTGAAGGCGGCA
>Ga0224501_10001137_pt1 | contig 20459 bp, 10 predicted proteins | sample SF_Oct11_sed_USG_4_FD_169105 | JGI IMG/M metagenome (GOLD analysis project Ga0224501, IMG submission 169105) | Sediment microbial communities from San Francisco Bay, California, United States - SF_Oct11_sed_USGS_8_1 | ecosystem: Environmental > Aquatic > Marine > Sediment | place: USA...
CATATCCACTGTATATTATATTGTACTACATATATATTTTATATACTGTATATACTGTATACACTGTATACACCGGTATATAGGATATACTGGATCTACTATATCTGTATCTACCTTAGTAGTGTATCCTTTCACTACCACATCCAGTGTCTCATGCAGATCCCGACATATTCGTTTCCACAGAGTCAGCTCATTCTTATTAAACGTTCTCACAAATTCCAGACTTTCATCTCTGTAAACCGCATATCTCATTCAGAAAGGTCACTGGTCCATCATTCCATTGATTGCATGGTTGATTGACATACTGATTGATGACCGTAAGTACGACAGATAGACTGACCAATGGCATGTGAGCTGGTAAATTTACCTGAGAGCTTGAATGCATCCTTCTTCCACATTGGATAGAGAGAAGTGATGTTTCATCAGTACTTCATGGAGCTTCTGCATGTTTGATTTTTTGGACTGGTATTCCTGTATGAATATATGAGAATGATAGGATGGACTGGTTTGCTAGAAAGTGGACTAAGAGAAAACTCTCACTGCCTCCTGGTGTTTATCGCCCAGAATCATAATAAACTGAATATTGTCACAAATGATCATAACGGACATTGCAGATGAGCCAACATGTCCTGTCATCGTGCTCAGTGAAAAGCCACTAAATGGTCTTTCTGTATAAAATCATCCCTGCCTGTCTGTCTGCCTGTCTGCATGCGTGCCAGAACAAAACCTGCACTCTGGCATTGTGACAGAATACTCTGTGACGGAGCGCCCTGTGCCGGAGCGCCCAGTGATGGAGCGCCCTGGGATGGAACGCCCTGTGATGGAGAACCCTGTGACGGAGTACTCTGTGATGGAGTACCCTGTGACGGAGCGCCCTGTGATGGAGCGCCCTGTGGCATGGCTAGGAACAGCATGGTATGGGGGATAGCTCCATAGCTAGAGGGCTTGATCCAAGATCCTATAGTCATGCTGAGCGCCAACTGTGAGGATGAGCTCCTCACATAATTCCTTCAGCTCCTATGCACCTACAAGCCTCAGGCTTAGGAGTCCCGTTAAATTAGATTTCCAACTGCTCGTGTAGACCGATAAGAAAATAGGTGCAATGCGCTTTATAGGTTCAACATGTCATTGAATGCCGCTATCTTGGTGAAACCTTTTAATCTGATAGCATAAGACTACATACGCTTTTCTCAAGTTGTGCTATGTGCCTCCGTGACCTTCGCTCCTTTTTAGCTAGTTTGACCTCAGATCTCATGTTACCTCGCTCGAGATCGACCTCCCGTTTTAATTTTTTATACTCCTCCGTGATATCGTCTTTATGCCTGTTTATGGCGGTCATTGTCTTGTTTTGAATCTACTGGTGGTAAGAGGTTATTAACAGACCACAGATTCAGGAGTTCAGGGAGAAAATGCATATATACAGAGGTATGAACATAACATGACGATAACAGTGCTGTGTGATGAGACCAGAGATTATCCTTCTAGCAAGGGGAGGATATCTGTATGGGTGAGACTACTCATAGCGAACCAGTGACTTGTGGAGAATCGGACCAGCCGAGATGGAACAATCCATTAACATGCGATACATTCTACTCACTTCGCCTAAACGGCTGTGTCTTAGATCGAAGAAAGGCTCTGTGACTCCATGATTGTTTACTCCATCACCAAGACGACCTAGAAATGTAATAGGTGGACTAGATACAAAGACTTCTCTGTCCCTCTGCCCTCGAAGTTCCCCATAAATCTTTGATAATAACAGCGACGATTTGAGTTAGAAGAGCTCGACACTGACTAAAGTATATCCATTCCATAGATATACAACCCATTTTAAATCAGGTATGACAGAGGTAACCCACCAGATGGGGCTGTTCTCGCCAGCCCATCCCTGCTGTCGCGTAGTATCCCAGTGCTGCTGCCTTTAGACTTCACCTCCTCCTGTATATGATATAGAGAGGTGTGAGTCTGCTGCAACAGGTGCATGGGTGGCTGTAACCTAGCTGGTTCTTCTGCATGTGGCAGGGGTGGGGTAACCAAAGCAATAGAGAAGCAGCAGGTTGGTACTGCTTCTCTCGCCCCACCTTCCGCCAGAACCAGGTCACCTATCAAGAGAAGACTCTCCTCACAATTCACAAACTTTGATTTGGGGTAGAATACATGTGTGCCTGATGCCTTTATATACACAAAGAGTAAGGTGCAAGGGCATCCCTTAGTGAATACATTGCACACTTGTCATTCATTGGTTCTTCAGATGTATGGTTGGTGCGTAAGCATTATATATTACATAGTTGGCATTGGAAAGAAGTTGATTTTTGAGAATACACTGTGCCACGGAGCTGTGTCCGGAATCAACTAATAATACATGTATCAAGATAGATGGGGTGTTTTAAACACATTATGCAATGACAAACAGGGGGGGGCACAAACCTGATACATCTTATTGCTATCAATATCAAGTTTGTAGCAAGTTAAGATAGACTTTACCTGTGACTCATATTTATCTATTGGGAATAATCCAGAAGTATTCCATGATGGATGATGCTGGAGATTACGACTAGATGTAAACTGAGGGGACATACCTCAGTACTTTACATGGCTAGTAACGAGTAGCAGTCGTACTAATATCAACCATGTTCCAGTTATTTCATCAATGTGCATGTCATTACCCATTATTTTTCATAGGTATAAAGCCGTAGAGGCTTTATATCAGTGCCCTGCGATTAGTAATTAACGTCGCCATGAATAGCTGGGATTGATAATGGAATCCTTGCGCAATATTCATCCAACAAGACTTCGGTTCACAAGGAGAGGGTAAAAAAGTAGTCTATTATCGTGTGCCAGCCATCCTGCAGTTTCCAATATAGTGATGGTGTAATGAAACCAGACCAGACCCATGGCGCCTCTATAAGTTGTCAAAGGTTGGTTACACCACAATGGCGGGTAATCACCAAATTTGAAATCACACTCACTGAGCTCCGTGTTTTTCATGATTTCCGGAGCAGGGTTAGATGAAACTGTCTCATTTCTTGACCAATTTTTGGCACTGGTGTTACCTAAAGACTGTGAAATTCACAAACCAAGCCATTCACTAGATTATTTTGGATTTCCTGAATGAAAATCTCCGAAAATTTCTTCATCCGACCTTTGAATACTGGCAGGTCTTTGAATCTACCAATTACAGAAGAGCTACTGAATCCATCCCTGTAATGGTCACGCCACAAACCTATTGACCCAGTGAGGCATTACCAAGGAGACCATCAACAGCACCTTTCAGACAGTAAATGTAATACTGATCCGGTTATGAACCATCAAAGGAAGTGCTGATAGTCCTATAGCAGCATAGGTCTAGAAAAGGCTATAAAACAGATCAACCTTTACAAGAGCACAGACTGCTACAACATGTCAGCAGCATAAATGTTCCATCTTTCAACAATATCATGGTCAGACAAATCTTATGTAACACTCTTCACTCAGCTGGAATGAAAGGACCTCTACAGATTGTTCCATACAAATGTTGTTGTGAACAGTTCCTTTCCTTTCTTGGCATCATTGATGCTGCCATTTCTAGGTTTACCTTTTCTTATGTTATATTCTGATCTATCCTATGGTAGGTTCTATCAATATCATGCGCTGGTCTAACCTCTTTATTAAGCCAGATAATTATGTATAACCTTCTGCCTAATAATGATTACATCGGATTGGTTACATTGGTGGTTTGATGGAGGTGTTAACATGAAATCCTGCCAACTAAAAAATAACAAAATTTGTAAACAAACTCCAGAGTTAATCGATTTAGCAGAAATCTACCCTAGTAATCCGTTGGGCGGGCCTTTAATGGTAACACTGCATCGCTGCCAGACACTCAATAATGAAACTGAATAGAATTTATTAAAACATAAGTATTGTGCAAAATCAGGGTAATAATAAATATAATCTGTTCAAAAGACCATGGGCAATGAAATGCTAAAAAAGGTTGATGATAGCTTGGCTTTTTAGTACGCATTCACTGGCCTGCATGGATCAAATGGCTATTTTAGCGTAACTACATCCCGTCTGTGAGATGGTAACAAATATTTCACAAGGAGTCCCGGTTCAAGACTCATTGCATCACCTAAGGCCTCAAATGCATAGCATGATAAAAAAAGAGCCTCTGTCAGCTTACTGAGTCATCACACCAACTGATTGTGTCATCAATAAAATCTTCGGAGCAAGACTCCATATGCCGAATTAAAATAAAATTATGCACAAAATACCGAGTTCGGCGAGACTTCCCCTGGCTAACCTAGAGGATCGTACAGCAGTTTGAGCTGTCATTGCCCGCTCCACTCTTATCTTTTTTAGGCTTGTCTACAATTAATAAAAAGAGTGCATCAGTTTGGGCGTGAAGCGATAGCTTTAGTGGATAGGGAATTGCGTCTTGGCCTTGGAGTCCTGGGTTTGATTCCCAGTTAGGGTAAAACTCCGTCTTTGCGACACCCTAGTCAGTTTTGGATCCCGCTCGCTTGCAGGTACACACCAGGGTACACTGAAAGGGGGGATGGAGGTTAAACAAAGGGGACCCTCCCACAGAGTAACCTTCTCCATGGGGCACGTGGGTGCAAGAAAAAAGTCTCCCAGTGACAAACCCTTGGAAATGCTGAATCAAAAGACTCAGCAGGTCAATTTCTACCAACCCTATACTGATCAAATATACACAAGAAACATCAGTGGGCTAAACAAGACCAGTTAGTCAGCAACTAGCTCATTCGGTCAGTCGGTTATCCCGGCAGTTAGTCAGCCCGCCAGTCATTGAGATACTCATACCTTCATTAGGTTTCTCAGGTAGAGTTTCCCTCGGTACTAGATGCATGACGGTGGTTCGACCAGTCGGTAGTTGCAGTGCTGTCAGGGTTACATCACCGTGAAGAAAGCGTCCCTGATATATGAGACGTAGGATGTTCTGCTGGGGTTTATTCTCCACGGGCCAATCTACGAACGCAACACATTACTTCAATAAGCAAACACAAAATGCTCAGCGAGGCGCGCATAATTATCCCGAAATAAGGCTTAAAATGTGATCAAAATACCGATACGGTCAAGCTGAAACCATGCCCGCGATACGAGGATTAGCTGAATGGGCGAATGTAAGGGTTTGGTGACTGATCATAGTGATGTTCGTAAATCTTGGGAGGGGAAACCAAGGTGGCTAAAGGATGGGAAAGAATAGGGGAGGGTAAAAGAAGGGGAAGAATAGGGGGTGGGTAAAGGAAGGGGAAGAATAGGGGTGGGTAAAGGATGATCAGGAGAGAGAATCGCATGTAAAGTAAAGTAGGGAAGAGAAGAGGAGAGAAGAAGCACCCACCTGATGGCCAATTATTAAACACATGTGTAGTGATATGATTGGCGGAACACCGAGGCTCAAATGGGAATTCTGTTGTATGGCCAGTTGCCAAAATCATCTTCAGATTCACCTGAAAAGTCCAGAGAGTGGATCATACACATTCACTCAAAGAACAGCGAGCCCAAAAGCATACTTCACACATGAGTTATTAGAGTGTGAGTCAGTCTGATAAGTGTCCACTCAGGCAATGACATCAACTCGGTCTATAAACTGGCTGCACGGGTCATTCCTTCCACAGACATGATAATAAAAGGAAACTCATTTCCTGGGAAATACCCATCGCATAAAAACGTTACGCAGGCGAATAATTGCTTCGTCTTTATGTCCTACTCACACCATAGCCCATTTCTCAATATCATGAATCATTATACTGTTTAGTAGAAGCTGTCCAGAAATGTGGAACGTGTGACTAGCTAAATTCCTTGATCCCGACTGCACATCTTTCAAACACTTTTAGCAATCATATTCTGATGTGCAGAAGTGTAATGGGAAATGGTAGTAATGTGTGTACCATAGAGAAATGTGTATTCTTTAGGAGGTTGTTGTTTAAGCGATCTTTGAAACAAATCAGAATCACACTAGGTGCTGAACCTAGAAATCTAGTCTAGTGCTAATGCAGAAGCTGAGTTACACCACAATACTAATGAGGGTAATTTTATTTTATGTGGAACATTACTAAGGCTGAGCCTTGTTTTCAAAATGGTCCACAGAAGTCAAGAAGTAACCAATGTACCCGAAGGGCTCTGACTGGTAGCCCATACCAAGCACTACCGACCTTATATAATTTCAGAGAAGTGCACGCTGGAGACAGCTGCCTACCTTATCAATAGACTTGTCATTTCGTAACGACGTTGTGGAGGTAGACATGATCACAGTCACTGATTATATTGGGTTAATTATGCTGATCCTCCAGGTACCAAACGGATCAAGTGATTAATCCAAGTTCTGCAAAAAAATGGGAACATTACATTAATCCTGGGTTATAATTTACACTAGTAGTAATCGAGTTTCTGAAAGGGGATGGCTTTTTTGCTTATTTGGCAACCATTTATTACTATGGGCTGCATTGACACAACACCAGACCCTAACATGAACCAATCCCTAGTTTCTGCATACAGTGCCATTCTGATGTAAAACATAACATCATTACAGAAGATGCTTATTTACTGGGACGGTCAGTTTTTGCAACAACTCAGGGAGGGTTGACACCACGCTCATAATGGTCACACGCGCACGGCACACATGCACACACTTTCACTTTGTTGATTACTGATTGGCAACAGCATCAGACTCCTAATAGGAGTAACCAAGTATGAGTAAATCACAATCTCGCAACGAATGACCGAGGGATTCATAGCACTCAGCTCGTGCGTGATAACTTCACAGCAAGTTTATTATTACCCTTCATCACACTTTTAAACATGTCAGTCATTGTGACTGACAAAACTAACTACCAAGGCAGCCACACTCACGACCCACTACATCAGCAGTCAGCCGTCGACTGATTTATTATCATCATCACCATTATTTATTTCGGTGCCTCAGACTCAGAGAGGTCATCATTATAAAAATACTGCTTTACTATTTTGAATGTGTTGAATGGTCACTTACCAACTCGGCATTATTAATAGTAGTATCATCATGGCAATCGTAAATCATCTATCAGTATCAACTATCGAATCAATGCATGACTATTGAATTTGACAAGTCACTACTGACTAACTCACCAAGTAACTTACAGTTACATAACAACACCGTTTACCCACAAACACACACGCAGTACCCCAAACTTTCAGTTACACAGCGGGTTAAAATTACACCTAGCTTAGGCTACACTATGGGCAACAGTCCTCCATAAGCCATACTACATGATGATACTACGGTCTATACGATAGACTATGATAGTCTAAACAAATAAACAAACAAAGTAAAAATAGTAATTGAGAAGAAAAGCTGGAAGTGTACAAGTACAACTGAATTGGAAGTAATGTAAACTTAACACGTAAAACTACAACTACAAATTAAAAACCAGTCTGAGTCTAGTTCGGTAGTTGAGTTCAATCTTAGTGGCTAAGCACGCCAGTAAGCCAGGGAGTTACTCAGTTATGAATACGACTACGAGTACTACTAGTACTACTAGTACTAGTGTCTAGTTACTCGGAATTATTCTGAAAGTGAAGAACCGTTTCATACACACAAACGTTATAGATGAGCAGTAACTAGCTCTAGACTCTTTTGGCAGTTACCTAGATCATGAAAGCTCTGGTATTCTTGTGTCCGATTGTAAATGAATATGATTAACATAGAAGACTAGAAGTCTATCAAATCCAAGACAACGGGAATGTTCTTCAAAGTTCAATGTTGTGAACCAGCTGATCGCGATTCACCGTTTGAGACAGAGGGCGCTTCACCATCAAAGACGTAACCGCAATGACCGTAAGATGACCTCTTATGACCCCTGGAATTCCTTATATAACGATTCTATTGGCGGATTCTGTTTTGATTGTTATATAGGTCAATCACTTGTATTGGAGGCAAACTTGTTCATCTCCATATGGATTTCCAGTGCATCTCTGGATGGTCTGCGTCATATTTACCTTTTTGATCCGCGTAGAAGCAACCAGAGGATAGATACGGATGGTTTGTAATGCCTGTGAATAGCAGGTTATGTTAGCTGTTTCATTGGTTCTGAAACAAGGAAGCGACCTTACCGTTTGAAGGCGACATTATCGTGATGGCCGAGAAAGCTTACCGGTGGGTGATGGATTACAATTAAAAATGTAATTGAATTACATTTTTAATGTTCTAGTTCTACTCTTAAGCTCTAGTCTAGTCGTTAGATTTTACTAACTCACTGTAAGTGTAACACGATCTAACACACCAGACAGTAGAGTAAGTGTAACACTTGAAACAAGTGTACTGTGTGTATAGACTGCACCATAGAATCATCCTCTAACTCGATAGACTGTACTATGGCTGCTGATTCATTGCAGTGCTACTAATCGAAGTGCTACTGAGTACTGGAACTAGCACATGCATCCCAATATTACAAATACAATACAGTGCCATAGGCTTCGATGAATGTAAGGTTTGCTGATGGATCTTCCGTGATGTAGAGTATATATTTCAGATTAAGACTCTTGCTATCTGGTTGTTGAAGGCCGATGTTAGATCATCTAGGATTCAAAATTGATGATGACGCTACATTTAAATCATATGAGGATTCCCAGTCTCAAGTAATGAGAACATTAGCTAAACGAGCCAGAAGATGGAAGTCTGTGATGAGCTTACATCAGTACAAACATAAAACTCCTAAAAGTTAGTCTTTATATACATTCATTTTACCACTCATTACCTTATCTAGTGAGGTATGCACTACCTGATCATTCATTGATGATGTTACAGCTCTAAAGCAACGCCCACTCTTAGATCTTTGGTTTAATAATCCAGAGATACACAACACGTTTATGTGTCAATGAACAGGCCTGCCAACTTAGACTCAACTTAATTTTAACTCGGATCACGCATGAGCAGTGTCCTGGCGATAGCTTATACCACCTGTCACAGATTTACTATTGAGATCCCAGGTGCCTATTTGAGGTCTGGCGACTGAATGTGTGATAACCCTTTTATTTCTACAGTGAGAAGATTTGTCCGTAAAGGCATCCCAAATGAGCTGAGAGCACAGGTAAGCTACAAGATGTATGGGTGTGACTGTGAGAAATCACCAATCTAAATTATGACAAATAAAATTGCATTGGCATCTCTCACTAATAAATATTGCAAGAAGTCCGAGGGTTTTATCATATGGCGAGAATCTATAGGTCCTGATTAGATTAGCTGTGGGTGTGTAGAACCAATTTTATAGGCAGGTTCTTGCCGTTGTAATTATGTAGGAAAACTTTATGCGGTGAGAGTCCTTACCGAGACCGAGAGTATCAGTGGCAGGTGGTTTTAATAGATTGCGACGCGATACACATACAATTGCGGTTTCATTTGGGTCACAACCTTTGGAATGTTTTCAAATGTTTACGCTCACTATACTGATTTTATTTTAGTGTGCTAGAATGATAGTTCTAGGTTTCCAGGAGCCACATAAAGTGGGCCACAGGTCATTCGTGAGTCACTGGTTCTAATAGTACTGTTTCTGATGATATGCATGGGTGAATACACTGTAACATGTCACTCAACAGACAGCTGTGTATCCTGGTAGCCTTACATCGGCTCAATGCCAGCTGATTCTGTTTTAGTGGCGGTTCATAGTATTATAATAGAACTGATAAGACTATTGCATTACCTCATGATAAGTCATATCATAAACCATTAATGATTCATTCATGATGGTTGGTCAGTAAGGTCTGCGTGGGAAACAGACAAGGGGAAACTATCAACTGATAACCCGGTGTCTTACTCTCAGCTGTATAATATTGCCAACATTTTTTATCATATATATAAAAGCCCACTGCAATACACCTGCACTGGTAATATGCAGATGTTAGTGATATTGACGCAGATAGTAAAGAGATAGTGTGAAGGACTTCATAAACTTCTAGCACTTGGCAACTGATAAGTTTCTGTAGGTTTGGATGGCGATCTCAGGAGCACAGCGCTTACTAGATACCAATCGAGGCTTCTACGAGAAGATGAAAGCTGTACCTAAACCACAAAATATCATAGATGATGTCAACACAGGTTAGATCTATACTACTGCTCTCGGCTGACCCATCAATTTGAAGGAGAAGTTTTATCTTATAGTGCTCTCAGAGTGTCCTTTGGTGGCCTATCACCTGTTCTGGTCTATTCTACTTAATAGAGTTCTCCGATTGGCGTGTGCTTTGTCGGTAACATTCCCATAACTAAAAGCCACGCATTGATCACAGCTTTGATGATTACAGATTTAGATCGCACATTCCCTCAGAATATTTACTTTAAAGACAAGAGCAGGCCCGATTCACTAGCACCGTCTCTACACAATGTGCTATTGACATTCGCCATACACAGACCCAAGATTGGCTACTGTCAGGTAAATTAAGTACCACCTGATTTAATCTTGCCTGAGTGATCCTGACGCGTGGAGACTGGACCAAATGGGTGGGCAACTCCAGCCCTGTTGTCTAGAGGCGCTTTGATAGTCACATTGCGTCCGGTCTGCCTCAGACTGGATGCCCAATGGATACGAGCGACCGAGATGCTTTTATAATTCCAAACAAATCCCTCGGACGCCTTAGCACAACTTTGTGTTGTTTTTGAGTGAATATTTAAGCGAAATCGAATATATTATTGGTTTCAACGATCCTAGCTTGAGACTGAAAACGCACTAAAATTGCTAGGTAATTTCTGAGTGAGCAATTTAGTTGGTTGATGAGTTGGACGTCTGAGGCAGATCAGACGCATTTTGTTCCTGGGAGGCAAATGCTCAGACGTCCGAGAGAGCGTCTGAGGCAGATCAGACGAGGGTTTTATAGTCACATTTTAGGGGGTCGGGCTTCCGTTTCGAGCGTCTGATCTGAGGCGGACCAGGTGCAGCATGACTATAAAAGCACCTTAATTCTGATACACTCAGACTGGGCTTAATATGTGGGTAATTCCAGCCCTGCCCCCTGCTAATAGCGGGTAGCCCGATATGGTGGTAAACCCATGAGACTGGGCGTGATGTAAAGTGCTGCCGCTGTTCCTCACCACTGTTTGTAAATTACACTGATTGAATGATTCACTAGGTGAATGGTAATCATAGGACCGGAAAAAATTGGGTATAAAACTGGCCACAAATCTTACTCAGTCTGGATTATAAGTTTTTACTGGCAACTGCGTGTGCAGAAAACCTACTAGGTTTTCTTTTTACCTACTCAGATGATGAGCTTAACAGCAGCTGCTCAAGCTTTACGTAGCTTGGGATTATCAGCATGGCATTATCTTTGAGCATGTACTGATTCAGTTTAAATTCCCACAATGCATATCTGAAAGTGGTTTCTCGTACAGCTATTACTGTGGCATATATGCTCAATCCCCACGCTGGAAGATATGGTGGTCCCAAAAATCCGGCTTTGATTCTGGTCTCAACCCCACCTGAGGCTCATTCCGCACAGTGGACTTATATTATAATTTGCACTGAAGCTTTTAATAAACCGTCTACCCCAGTAGAATGAGGACACGCGTATGTATCAACTATGCCATAAGTTTGCTGCATTGACTGTAGGGTTTGAACTATGTCGCTGGTCTCATGCTGTTAGTTGTAAGAGATGAGGAGAAAGTCTTCTGGCTTCTTGATGCTCTCACTCAGAACATCCTTCCAGGTAATATTCTGCCGCACTGTCAGCATTTCCCTGATTACCGCCTCGCCACTATCGGACTGAAATTTTCATTTATACAGACATGAGGCACTTTTTAAAAATAGCCCCTCTTCCATGAAATACAGGACAACTGTTTTAGATTGCTGAATTCTTTTTAGCAAAGAGGTAGGGCACTGAGCTGTCACTTTTCGACAAGTAGAACACTGAGTCCTGCTAACTAAATATCCGTGTTCACGGGTTGTTTTATAAAACAGGCTCTACCTGAATGTCGAAATCCATGCCAAACAAAACTATTTTAGCCTTTATATTGATAGTCAATGTATATCATTCAGCAGGTCTATCCCCATGAGACCCAATGTTTCTCATAGTTAAATAGAGAGTCTCAGAAACTGAGTCAATTACCAACATCAGTTCTTACTGACTGGCTTACTGAGTGAGTGTCCAATTGACTGACCCACCAACCGACTGACTGACTGACTGACTGGCTGACTGACCGACCACCTGACTACCTCCATTTAACTACCAATCTCAATCAAAGGGTACAAGCCCTGCAAGAGCTTGCTTCATCTTGACTAACCTCATTACTAATATCCTAACTGCAAAACCTTAACTGGAAGACCTAATTTTGAGTCGAGCGCTCTCAGACACCATAGTCCTGGCCAGGGTTGGAAATATTGAATACAATTTGGTACTCGTTACCGTCACTTATTCCCGTTGGTGAAACGAAAATGGTAACGATTAGCTCATGAAGATTCAGTATCAAAATCAGTATCAATTACAATCGGAATGCATTCGATACTCTCAGTCGCTCAGAACACTGAAGAACTCCCAAATACATGTAATTAAAATAAAATTCACTCAATGACATTTTAGTTTATTTTTTACTCAGTAAGTCTGACGGTTTTATGCCACATCACCTGTAGGTGTGTCGAGTATCAGGAACGGATCTGTTCCTTTCGCTGAGAGATTCAGGTATTTGTAACTTTGACACACAAAAATCTAGTGTATCGGTTTCAAAATATTTGATACAAAAAAAGTAACTTTCCCAACCCTGGTCCTGGCTAAGAAGCCTGCAGAGTGGCACTGACCCCATGGGATGTTGAGTGACAGATAGATAGCGCCTACTTCCACACGTGGGTTCCCATGCAGTCTGCTGCCTGCTTGCTAACAGTGTGTGCATATATAGCTCTCTGTATAACCCATGATAACTCTGTGTGTAGATATGTATGTAAGAGAGCCAGTTGCTATGCTGGGCCTTCAACGTGATCTCCGCGTCCTATCAGAACTAGTCAAGTGAGTCCTCCCCCCTCTCTCTTATAACTCCCTTCCACAACTAACTGCTATTCTCACTCCTATCTCCTTTGGTTCCGGGCAATTCTTTTAAATTTTTATTGTAATGAGTCTTTATATATTTACATGCAAAAAATCATGCCTTCAACTTTATAAAATATGCATTGTTCGCACAGTTTTTTGGTGCAACTTAAGTTTGCCTCATCCAGATACAAAGTATTGACAGAGCTTTTTAGAGTGGCGGGCAGTGCCGTCTTGTTCTTTATGCAGTTGTTTTACAACAAATCCCAATTCAGTTTCAATGACCTAAATTCTCTTATCCCGTCTTTACTGCGGCGTGATATTATATGCATGTTTAGTCAGAATATCAGAGAGTAAACCGCTTGTCCACATGACACCCAGTGCACAAGCCATTTTCACCAATTGACGAGAACGCAGATTGGTGACTCTCATTTCAGAGAAAAAATCCCAGAGGTGGATTTAATGATGACTGTACAGAAGGTGGATTGGAGTTTTGTTTGCACTAAATGGTTCATCTGTGTCTTTATTGATGTCCTTCCAGCTGATGTAAGTGAAAAGTCACAAATAAGACTATAAGTCCTTTCTACATTAAGGTCCATGAAGAGAAGAATGCATAAATCAAAGACATTAGTCGAGTAAACAGAGTCCATTTGACATATCTGGTCAGCGTCGAAAACATATATATCTGCTGTATCGCATCATTACATAGGCGTGTCTTGAAATTATGTAAGGTTGCAGCATTTAAGAGGTCTTGATTAAAAATGTTCCAAAGTCTAGGTGCTGCGACACTAAAGCCTAAATCTACAGTCCGATTGAGTGTCCTGGGAACATCAAGAGAGTTTCTCATATTCGATCTCATACTGTAAGCCGACGTTGAGACGGGTACAATCATATCCGTCAGATACCGAGGCGCGTCTCCAGTAACAGTCTTATAAATTAGTGTACCCATATGGTACAAGGCCCTGACCAGGATTTAAACCTACAAAATCTAGTAATCACCAGTCACGTCACTGTCTCGATTAATTTCACTGTAGTTTCTTGTTCTGTTCAGATTTGTGCTGTCAGTACAAAACATCTTGGTGGCACCTACAGTTATTAAGCTTTGTCACTCTCATTGGAGTGTAATGGAGGTGGCTTGGTGTCTGTTTTTAGACAGTACTCCGTATCTGGGATGCCATGTTCTATGAGGGGAAGAAGGTATTATTCCGAGTTGCTTTGACCTTGATAAGGAGAGGCGAGGTCACACTTATCTCCTGCACAGAGCTACACCATATTATTACTGCCTTTCAGAAGATTGCTAAGGAGCAGTACACCTGGTACAGTCATAATTTTATGCAGGTAAGCTAACATGACACAGTGTATATATCATTCACCGAGTAGTTTACTTTAGCTGATATAGTTGGGGACTTGTAGTTTTGTTGCGTACTCATACCCGCAAGTTACACTATACCAGGAGTGTGTAACCCTTGGCATGCGGGCTGACCTCGGCCCTTAAGGATGGCTCATGGAGGCTACCATTTGTATGGTCAGTTTGAATTTAATTACTTTTCCTTGTTGTTAATATGAGATAATTATCCCACGCGTGTTGTTTCATTCATGACTCCGATCTTTCAGATGATATATGAGGAGTCCGGTGAGCTCACTTCGCTTCATCTTGAGAAACTAAGCAAGACGGCTGAGGAATCAGTGCTTAAAGAACTTGGGTTGGATAAATCTTTAGCCAATAACAAATGAGTATTAGACTTTCACTTTACATGCCAGGTAGATCAAAATATTGTTTTAATGTTGTTTTATAAAATTCCGCCCGATCAAAGCTTAAAGTTATGAGGCAACAATGCTGAGTGCACACCAGACCGTATGATCAGCCTGCATTCAGGCCAGGTATAAAGATTTTATTATAATGCATTATTTATGAGTCCCAAATTATTGAGTCACTTTTATTAATTACTTGTTTTCAACTCCTTCCAATTGCTCTCAAGGGAGCTGCCATTCATTGTGATCTTGCTACTTCCTGCGGAGCATTCCTTTTACATACAGCAGTTAGGCTTTGTGGTGCATAATGCAATACCTGCATAAAAGCAGTGGCCAAATAATGTTTTATATTCCAGTTTGCATGTTTGTGATTTCAATGTAAAATAAAAGTTCAGGGCATAAGAAGAAGAAATAATTTACTACAAAAGAGTACCAAGCTTGCTAACATATCAGACACGGCAGGCTGTTATGGTGTGCTGCACATATCAGACACGGCAGGCTGTTATGGTGTGCTGCACATACAGATGTGAGTAAAGCCCTGTGTGTATCGATATCATTGCCACTAGTAAAGAAGCCAAGGGTAAAAGGTTAGTTGAGAGGGATCAGCCGTATGACTTGATTGCTGATATCTGATGGTAGACTCTCAGCGTATTCAACTAAATCACTAGTAAGCTCCATCAACCTGTAAAATTAGCCTCAAAACAGGACATATCATAAATCAGTGCGATGGGGTGATACATAATTTACCTTGTGCTTTAGCCATTTATGGTTTTATCCGGTGAATAGTGTTAGAGCTTCATATGAGCATAAATGGTCTAGGTTTTTGACCAGGATAGCTCGAAAGCATTGACTGCACAAACCTTATACCATGTTCTACGAACATATACTCCAGGTAAAGCACACACGGGAAACCTGTTTACTCTTACCAGTCTTCATGATTCTGTATCAATACATTGTTATTAGCACGGAGTCGAGTTTTCATGCTAGAGAATCTTTCCTCGATCAGAGGTTTGTAAGTGTAGAACGGTGAAGACTTATCTAACAGCCCAAGCGCTTTCTGCAAATATAACTGATGGAATCTAGATGAAAATTGACAGTGAAACCCTTCAGGTTAAATGAATGTGTCTATATTCTCACTCTTTGGATGCGTCTTATTATGGAGGTGCAATTGTCTGAGGAATTGACTAAAATTCTCTCATTTGAAAACTCCTCTAACTGTTGTATTATTCACTCACATGCAGTAGTGCCAGCTGATGGGGAATGTACTTGTGTGAAGGGAGCGCTGTGATGTCACTGTTTATCTGACTAGATAAGTTTATTAACTGATGGATTTCTGCCATCTTGATGAAATAACCTGTGAAAACAAAAAACATTAGAAAACTGACTGATGGGCCATGTGTTATAAATGGCTATACTGTATATAACACACTGCCTGATGGGCAATGTGTTATAAATGGCTATACTGTATATAACACACTTCCTGATGGGCAATGTGTTATAAGTGACTTTTAATGGCTATACTGTGTATTATTTGGGGCAGTGGTGTATACTATTAGACAGAAATATTACAAGATTTTAAAGACCAGAAGTAAGCTTTATTGGCACAGTGTTTTTGTGCCAGCAAAGCCAATGACAGGATATGTACATAACACGGTATATTTACTCGACAAACATAATTGCCAGTTTCTGTTATCATCACTTAATACCTGATAGATCAATGGTGTTGTTGGTGGCTATAAGTCTGGTCGGGAGTTTTCCTTCCTTTGCATAATAGATAGCTTCTGGACAGAGGGCTGCATATTTCTCATATGCAGAGCGATCTCTGATTAAATTAGACAGAAGAACTGAAGCCTCGCCTTGAAAGAACACGGAGGGATTCCCCGTATTTTGAAAACTTTCGCCCTAAAATACAGAACCATGCAGCAATGTTGATCTCTTGTGATCTCCTGCGTTACCGGTACTTCAAAATATGTTCAGGGCTATTTTGCGTTCCTCTGAGTTCAGGTTTCACTTCTTGGACTTCAGAGATCTACTTAACAGAAAAGCCGAGTACCATCTTTGTTAATGTAGTTGAATTTGGATTGCTAGCCTGTTGATTGGAACTGGATATATTGAAGGCACGACACTGGACTTAACATTCTTGTTCAATTTCTCCATGTTTTAAAAGTGATTCTGCAGCATTATGTCACCCATATGATAAATTTAATTGATTCTTTAATGACAGAAATGATGCGAAACAGTGGCTGCCTAGAGCTGCCCTAATTCAAAGACTGTAGGGCCTTAACTCACAGTCTCACCTCAATCTCAGTCTCGGCTAAAAGTTGGAGGCTATACCATAGAGAGAACTGTTCAGCTCTGCTGTCTGACTGGTTTGATGAGCGGCTGCTCGCAGAGTTAGTTAGACTAGGAGTCTCGCTGCCGAATCTGAATTTCACATTCGGCTCATACGGTGTACGTGGTGCAGATAGGTAAACTGGTACTACAAAATGAGCATTTAACTTACGATGTCATAAATAAATATGTATGCGCTGTTACATTGAATAAAAGTAACTCAATGAAAGAAATTTCTATTCTGAGAGATGGCGACTCCTTGCAATATCGTGTTCATCAGGGCTTCTGATTTAAAAAGCAATATATTTTTAGCCTAGCGCGGCAAAAATATATTTATTTAGATCTATGCCACAAAATACCCTGTACCTTTGAATGCTGGGATATAACAGTGGGTTTCCTTCAGAGGTGGGTAGCGTATTGCAGCCATGTTTCTAAACCTCTTCACATCTCACATTGACCCTCTTCTAAAATTGAAACATGAAGGTAAACAGCAGATTGCAAAGTCACATTGGCAGTCTGCTGCACATCTCAATAGGTGGTTGTGTGAGCATGCAACTTTAGATGGAGATCGACATAATCACTGAAGGCACAGCACACAGTCTCTTCTGCTTGACATTGATTGATTTTATATGCTTGCTTGCGATCATCTGATGGCACCAGGGCATGTGTTATATTCGTTTAAATATTTCTCCGGCGCTAGCTGAACCTGAACAAATACAGCACTTACCTCAGAGATACATGAGTTTAACTAGATAGTTAGATAGGTGAGTTTATATAGTTGTCGCAGCACTTACCACAGAGATAGGTGATTTCCAAGCTCAGAATTACCATTATCTAAACTAGGCTCAAACCGAACAATAACGCCCTACTGAATGATGATAGAGTTACTAGCTAAACCATATTTTACTATATTTCTAAGGCAGATCAATACATGACAATAGACTCGCAAACAAAAGCATCGGCTGACAATGATTATGATCAATACCCGCAGCGGAGGCAACCAGTTCCGATTTAAATAAGTGTGTTTTAACCTGGAACTCAATTATTCTTTCCACCTCTAATGAAATTAACATGAGCTAACTGGTTGTCTTCTGATAACATGGCTAAAGGTTTGCATTTTTTCTCACCAGACAACAATTAGCTAGCTTTTTCTCTATCTTATTGTTCATATGCCAGTGTCATGTATAATGCCTATGATCAAGCAGTCTCAAAGATACAAGAACTACGGGCTTAGGCATGATTTCCATTTGGATATGTCCTATTAGTGTTATTGCATTTGTCTTATTGTGGTTTGTGCACCCAGTCTGATGCAGCTAGGTCTGGTATACACAATGATTCTGGTTTAGGCACACTCATTGACAAGCGACGTAAGTGTCCATGCATATAAATACATTCATTTACAACTTTAATATTCCAAAACAAAGAGTTTTCCGCGGCAAACCGTTTATTAAGTCAGCTTGAGTATGGTTATATAAAAACAGCTGACTAAAACAGTGTATAAAAGTGTGAATGGAATGTCATAAGAGAATGTTTATACAGGAGCAGTAGTAATCCTGCAAAAGGAGTTTACAGAAGACATGGGTGATTCAATATGATGATAGAATTTGTCCTACGCAATGCTTTCATCAGAGACAATCAGCAGACACCACAGTTGTGGCGTGTAAGTTCACATAGTTCATAGAAAAAGCAAAGCAATGGAAAATAGACAGACTGATATCTGCACAGAGATCTGGGACGCAGCTCCAATTTGTGATGTTATCTCATTCACCTCTGCAATCAGAGAAAGAGCCACCAATGCAAGACCAGCATTAGACAGAGCGAATTGTTTTCTATATACGCGTGAGGCAGAGACATCTATCTCAGAGAGGAGTAAAGCCCTAATCCTCACCAATGCATAATGGCCCTATCGACTGATTTAAATAAAAGAAGCCAACTCTGACAACGATTCATGCACAGAATACGCACTGGCAGCTGTATAATTTACGGACAGTCAGGGGTGAAGATAAACGTGTACTCACGGTAGAGACGAATAGGGGTCCATCCTGACCCGTGAGTGTTTGTCGCTCGACATATATAGTAGCGAAGATCAGATGCTTCCATGGACATGACGCTGAGTGAATAAAACGTCGATTCCATAGTACTGAGACTGCCTACTACCATGAGCTGTAAGGAGAACAAATCGACATACGACAATGGAAGAGGTGGTTGCCAGAATGAACGCAATAACAGGGAGGTTGCCTGCTCACAGGGCTACGGATATGAGACCACATAATTTCCAACAAAAGTTTCTAAACAAAGTGCTTTGCTAGACTCAAGCATGCCTATTTAGGTAATCTCAAGTCCTCGAGTACACATATGGATACTGGCAATATAAGTTCCCACTGGGGGAGGGAAGATAATGCGCCCACCCAGCCAGAGAGCGCTGTGAGAATCTTTTACCTTCTGCTCCACTTTATATTTGGCATCCGGTCTAATCTCTGGCATCTTAGTGAAGTTTAGATTCTGAAGGTTTGTCTCACCGCTAGCGTATTTCCGCGAGCTCTCATCATCGAGTGCGTACCAAGACATCGTTGGCAGCGGGTTACCTGAACAAATCACAGATCTCGGGTAATATAATACAGTGAATAGTTACAATGTCAATAGTCACAGCAATATGGAGCGAGAACGGAGAGTTAAAAACTGGCAGCTTGGGGGAGTCAATGCCATCGATTAAAGGGGTTATGACACGGGCAAAAGTGGCTTTTTATAACTTAAGTTCTCTCCAATCTTACGTTCAACTTTAAGTTCTACTCGATGTTATAAAGGGGTGAAGTTCACTAGGTTACTAAGTTTTAGGTAATTAGATCCCATTTCATTTCTATTTGGGCCATTTAGGCCGTAGGTATTCGAGTGACTGATATTCGGTTTGTGGAAAAAGACCACTCGCTATCGCTGTAATGAATGCGGAGTTACCTCCTTTTAAGAATGAGGAACACAACTCTGAAAGTGCGTCTACCATGCACCGTGTCAAGACCCCTTTAATCTTCTATAATGTGCCAGGATAATTATCAATCACAAGCACTTCGATGTACATAAAAGTTAAACTGCCTCACCGTCACCCTAACTTGGGACAGTCTATGAATGCTACATGGTTAGCCCAGCCCTGGAGTCAGCAAGGAGGCAGACGGTACTCACCATCTACTTTACACCAGAGCAGTGCCTGACGGTTGGCACCGACAGTTGGTGCACCGTATGATGGCTCCACCGCTCGCACAGTTGGAGGGAACTCTATGGAAACCTCTGAGCGGATCTCGTCTGGTGGTCGAATGTTATTATCCGCACTGCATCGCAGTGTACCACGATCGTCTTTAGTTAAATTATACAACGTCAGTCGCTGAACCTGATAAGCAACATATATA
>Ga0224501_10001138_pt1 | contig 20447 bp, 15 predicted proteins | sample SF_Oct11_sed_USG_4_FD_169105 | JGI IMG/M metagenome (GOLD analysis project Ga0224501, IMG submission 169105) | Sediment microbial communities from San Francisco Bay, California, United States - SF_Oct11_sed_USGS_8_1 | ecosystem: Environmental > Aquatic > Marine > Sediment | place: USA...
TCTATGCAGAGGAACCAATGACATAAACATCACTTTATGCCACTATACGGAGGAATATAAAGTTGGTTTACGCAAAAATTAAACGTTACCGGTAGTTAAACCAAACTGCTTTTTACTCTGCTTCGGCGCTGTTCGGATCAGACGCTCAAATCAAGACCCGGCCCTAGAAGAGAGGGAAAACTGTTGTGGACTTTGAGTCATATCTGGGAGTCTGTTTTTAAAAGACGAATCTGGTCAAGCGGATCCGACTCGGACGCCCAACCCACTAAACAATGAAACTGACTGTCCACGCATGGATAACATTGTCTGACCATAGGGACTCTGTTTCCGCTTTCTGGCACCTATAGCACTAGTTGGAATCAGTAAATAATTTGTTTTCACAGTTTTCATATAAATTTATCTATTACAGGCACCAGACTTTCAGTTCAAGGCATTCTTACAATGTGATGGGCAACTTCAATGCTTTGGATGAAAAGATTTACCGGACCACATATTATCGGTTTGTCGAAGTTAAGGTGAAGTTTGCACCGCAACCCGCAGATCTCTGGGAGGGAAGTGACCCTCCGTACAGATACTGGAATGAATATGATGGGACTCCGCAGAGAGAGTGGCATGGATGGTAGAAGGAATGGCATTTTCTCTCAATCTCTAAAACTGGCTTACTCGGATACGCAGCCATAAAGAGATCACTATTCTGAACTTTGTCTCTCGTATCCTGTTTTATCGAGTGACATATGCTTAGTGAAATCACCAGTCATCATATGTTTTCTCAGTGTTGGTGACTTTTCTACCATGAGTGTAGCTTCATTATACCTGCATGTGTACAGCAGCCGACCAGCCTTATTTTTGTTTTTTCTTTTTAATGGGAATGATTTTCATTGTGTAACATATCAAATGCTGTAAATAACATTTTTTCTTGAAATTTGTCACCGTTGGGACATTTTTATAGGGCATAGTCTCATTTGCTTTGTTCATACCTCTTTTATGACATGGCTCTCTGTCTCTAGGGCATTCACAGCTACGAATGTTGTAAATAATACATTATAATCTATGTATATGCAATTATTATCATTCTGTTACTATGAGCCCGAAGTGCTACCTGTTTTCACATCCACCACACATCACTGGGTATGAAGTTAGGTGAAGTTAGGTTGCATTCACATGAGCAGATGAATCTGCACGGAAGGCCATCTGTATATGGATAACGAGTGTGGAGAAGATTTACCAGCATAAACAGGGGTAAGAGGTTCCTGAATGGGGAGGTCATGTAGCAACTGATCCGACAATTCCAGATCTCCTTAGCCACCTCTGATTCGGCTACCTTGCTACCTTCTCAAACAAGGTCTGTATAACTGGAAGGCAGCACCACCCAGTACCATCAGACAGCACAGTGACATATCATTGGTACCAGGGTCAAACTGGGATAACGAACGAGAGCTGAACGTCTGCCGAAAAGCCAGATCACTATGTTGTCAGTCTTTTCATAGAGTTATTCATACCCGCGCCGGAGCTGACCTCTGACCGCTAGAAAACCAGGTTAGGGGGTCAACCGCCGGGTTCGCCATATTCTACCGTTCTTGGTAGAATAGCGGCTGATTCTCCTGGAATATAAGGTAGGAGATTTGAACCAGCAGCAGTATCACAGCATATTATAACGCAGGTGGTTCATTCAATTCGTTTCAGTCAAATTCGCTGACCAAGGGACTAGTACTAGAAACAGAACAAATTATTCAAACTCAACATCTGATGATAATAAAGGTATGTGTTTTAACGCACGGTCGACACTTGCATCGGATTTTGCACTGTTACTCACTGTTAGTGTTAGTGTTAGTTCTAGTTCTAGTGTTGCGAAAACGTTACTCTCAAATTGCGTTGGCGGAAACCAGTAGCGGCCTCGTTGATCGTTGATGGTCGACCAGCCACCGCCATTTCATTTTCACTCGTCAACGACAACATGAAATTGAAAATGAAATTCGTAAACTGAAAAGTAGACAAAACGCAAAAGTGAAGTGACTCGCGGTCACACTCACAGTCACTTAGTCACTGGCTGTGTAGTGAGTTAACTGAGTGGGTGGCAAGAGCAACGGATTACACTTACAGTACAATCGTAGACATGAACAAAAGGCGACATGAAGAAAAGGCGGCACGGATAGGAATAAAGAGCGGCACAACTATTAACTAGGAACAAATGGCTACATGGGGGAAGCAAGGGCGGCAATGCAATCGGTTTGTGCAAATGGATACAGCCCCATCAAGCGCTCTGCATAGAAGTACCTACCCTAACAATAACATCCTTCCTTGGTACCTACTGACAAAAGAAAGACAGGTGATAATATTCTTTTACTCCTAACTGACACTAACATATCATGTAGTGCTGTACTCATTCAGTCATTCATAGTTCATAGGCAAGGAACTAGGAAGTAACTCCTACTGTAACTCCCCCTACCCTACCCAGCCCTTGTTTTGTTAATTTGTTTGTATGTAATTGTTTGTAATTTGTGTGTACTTCTTGTACATGTATGTATGGTGCAGTGTAAGTGAACCAGAGCCCTCTGTGAATCTCTGGCCTCTGGGAATGAACTACTAGTAACTTCAAGTTCAACTAACTCTAAGTAACTATTTATTATATAAATTATAAAAACTAAGGAATAATAAAGAAATGTCTACAAAATACTAGAAAACTTTCTGGCTTTACGGAGGAGTTCTGACGTAATATTCTTTAAATCATAGCAGTCCCATAACTTCCATAGTCCGTTATCGTTCATTCTTTGTCTTTTTCTCATTTTCTCCATGCTAATCAGTTTTATTTGTGCCGAAACAATGCTGGCCTCTCTCCCAAGTAGATTAATCAGACTATACAGGTCAGGGGCACCTCTGTTCGCCGCAATACTGTTGAATCTGCGGTGCCAGCCCTCCGTGTCATTGTTTGTTCTTACACCTTGTCGGTAGACCGACCACGAGTCCGGGGTCCAGGTTGTCAGCTATGTCTCTTGAAGGTAAAGACGGAATCTCTCCGGAAGATTCAACGAGGTAATGGCGGCAGGAATTTCGGCAGCAGGTAGGTAGGCGAGTGCCATCATCCTTCGCAAGGCTTTCCCTTATATTTGCTACATGGTACCCAACTGATAGTTCCAGTACTTGTAACAGCCGGTAGTTCCAGTACTTGTAACAGCCGGTAGTTCCAGTACTTGTAACAGCCGGTAGCTTACCATCCAGCTGTGATAGGCCTACTTAGCAGGCTAGTTTGTGTTTTGTTGTCACATAAAAAACTACCGCACCTACTCACTAATCACATGATACAATTCCACAAATTAATGGTCATTAAAAATTGTTGACAGCGTAGAAACATACAACCTAGTTAGTTACATGTAATACATGTAGTAGGTACCGTACGTATATTGGTATGACTACCTGTATACTTTAGAAAGGCCCAGTTGTTGAATTTACCTATACCAGGCCTGTTGGAGATGAAAGTGGCAGCCTCCGAGGGTCACATCCTTGTCCGAAAATCTGCCGAGCTGTCTTCCATGTTGCTACAAAAAGCAAAGGTCTGCTTTACAGCGATGAAATACCCAAAACTCCTATACCATACCACACGATCAAAACAATTTTAGGGTCCCTACACTAGGGGTACAAGCTACTTGTGGCCACTGTTGTGCTAAATTATACTGACATAGTGCAAACTCACATCACTATAGAACGCAATCCGCTCTCCTGCATCATACCTTTGATCGAACGAAAGACCTGAAAGGGGTTGGAATGAATACGCTTCATGAACATATCGGACTACATGGAATCTTGATTGAGCGCATCGACTTCCTTTTCTGGTTGTATGTCTTTTGGAGTCTGACCTTGAGGTGCATTATGTTGAAATTAGACAAGTACAGTAGTCGTATCCTTTGAAATGCCCAAATCGTTCGTTACTGTAGGCTATTCAAATACCCAATGAACAAAACTCATTCATAATTTTCTCTATTTCATTTTTCCATTGATCTCTAGACATGAGCAGGTAATTGAACACAGTGAGTAAATTTGTCACAGCTTAAGCCAAGGAAGGAACCAAGTATTAATCACTTTGCTAGATGGATTATGCACTACACAAGAAAGATCAAAGGAAAAAGTGGTTTGTTAAGTTTATAGATTTGGACAGGATGCCCACTTGCCTGCCAGAAGACCCCTGTTCTTAACAGTGTCATATAAACATATATTATGACATGTACATGGTAGCGTACATATATGAAGGATTGCAGCCCAAGAATACCAGAAACGACATCATGTACTACATGTAGTAGGGCAGTGGAGTATACAGTGTAGTACTACGTGCACATGTAGTGTGTAAAAGTACCCCTGAAACCAGTGGTGTTTTGGTAGTTTCGGAACTAGGGGGGAAGATCATTTCGTTCAAATTACTGATGGTATGTAGTCTTTTTAACAGAGTAGAAAATACTTGCAATATGTCAAAAAACCTCATATTTTACCATGCCAATGCACTACACTAGTTGTCTGAGTATCTATGGGGGATCCGGGGGCCGGAAGCTGGGAGCATTTCTGCTTTTCGGATGGTGAAATGTACATAGTTTTAATACTCAACACTATCTGTTGAATCCAATTTATGTACACTTTATATATACATTTAACACTTTAGTAGCCCTGACATGACTAAGAGGGAAAATACCCTCTGGATTTTCCTAAAACAGAACTAGGGCGAAAGATACAACTTGTCAAAACCCCAGTGGCTGGTAACAAAATAAAAAAGTTGACTTATGTTTACACATTTTCCTGTGCCTGGTGCTCCCTGTTGGCACTGGTGATAATTTGGGAGTTGCCGCCCTTTGTTCCAATAGCGTGTCTACTTTTATTCTTTTCTCAGCCTACATTTTTTCCTGTTGCCTTTTGTACATATCTATTTTTATACTGGTTACCAAGAGCAACAGAACAACTCAATCAGGGTTTTTCTAAGCACTCAAAGTGGTTTTCTACTTTGTTATGACTTTGAGTTTGCGTTTGTCTTTCAGTCTTCAATCTTTGTTTGTCTAAGCCAATGCCAATGCAGGGTTGTCCGCAGGCTGATCTTCTGCCTCCATAGCAGAGGCAGCGGACTCCGGAACCGTTTCCGGCTGCAGTGGGGTCGCCTCCACCAAAAACGTGCTAGGCACTTCTTCGGCGGTGTCTGACAGAGCGCTGCCGGCCTCTCGCTCGGGGCTGAGGCCCTGAATGCGGCAATGCACTCGTTCAATTGGGAGATCGCCTGATAGATCAGTTTGTACGCGGACGTCCTCTGCTCCATGAGAGCCAACTCCCGTTCCTCCTGCCCGAAGGCGTGAGGCTGCTCCGAGACTCTTCTTTTGAAGGCCTCTCGGCAGCTCTCCATATCTCGTCGTCGAGAGGAGAGGTCCGGCGGTGAAAGAGCTCCGCTGCGCTCAAGCGCATCCAGCTACCTAAAAAGAGAACCTTCATAGGCATCCAGCGAGCACTCGCCGGCCACTTGACCCTCATTCGAGACTACCGACGCCCAAATCCCACGACTTGTGGCGCTGGTGCCTCCACATCGAGTCTCCGACTGGGCCGTCGGGTCAGTGCTTAACACAGTCTGTTCAGTCTCAGAGGCCTCAGAGTTCTGTGAACTCCTCTTGGGCCTTCCCTTCCTAGCGGGGCATTTGCTGATGAGGTGACCCTCTTCAGCGCACCAGTTGCACCGCTTCTTCTGGCAATCCTTTTGGAGGTGCCCCCTCTGCCTGCATATAAAGCGGGTCCTCTGTGGGCATGCCAATACGGCATGGCCCTCCTTGTCACAGACTGCGCACCGGGGGGCTCTCCGCACCTCTCGATCCTCCCTCCTATCCTTTCTTTTTCTAGACTCCTTCATGGTATGAATCTAAAAGAGACCGATTTACTTTTTAATGGTACTCGTACTCCGCAAACCGCACTTTGCGGCTAGTTCTGCCACTACGGTTGCTCACTACAGGCGGTGCCTCATCAGGGCTGGGATCGTGGGAGGTGTCTGCGGATGAAATCAGCGTTGGATTCTCCGGACTGGCTCGTGGTGGGGGTTGTCCTCATCTTGGTCGGTTGGGATGGGCGGTTCAGTGGTAGGGGAATAGGAAACTACACGAGTGTCTGAAGAATGGGAATCGACACCCACACCAGCGGAAATCTCCGAGCTTCTGTTAGCGCCAGCCACCGTGCTATGGTTAAAAGCGTTGGCAGTATCAACCAGGCGATCACACATACCTACTCCACTCGCCTCCTCGTTTGGCACATTCGGTTCGCCATGTAAAAAGGTGTTTTCTATTACGGCGTAGGTCGCGCCCCTCTACAGTCACCCAAACACTGTCAGGATTGTCATCGGCGCGAAGGACTGTGCCCTCTCTGCCTCTGTCAGTGGGGGCTTTGACCCAAACTCTATCGCCGGGTTCTAATCCCGGTAATCTCTTCGCGCGGTATTTCGCATCCCAGCGTCTAAACATCTGGCTGTCGTGGTATGAACCTGGTGACCCGATAATGTAGTGGATGATTTTTTCATTTGGGTTCACCGACAGCTGACAATTGATTGCGTATACATTTTTTCTATTGAAATACTGTTCCAGGACTGAAACGTCCCATGGTTGGCTGATTGTTATCTGTGTCCCATCCACACATCCAATTACTCCTGGGAAGTCTACAAATAACCACAAGGTGACAGGTGGTGCTGATGCTTATTAAAATTTGGGTGAAGGCTTCTCTAGCGTGAGGGCCTCATTCAACCACACTGCTTGAATTAAAGACTACTTACTGTTCCTAGCAGCGAATGTGGCCATTGACCTGTATTGCTCACCCTCTAATGGCCATCCCGCATAACTCCGTTCTATGGCAAGTATGGCATTCAACACCCTCAGCACAGAATGAAAGTAACACTGGTCACTGAGCGCATTACTAAAAATTAGATAGCCAGCATAAATCATCCAGTTTGTCAATTGAAACTGACAAAATCATTGCTTGTTTGCATGTCTGCAGCCACTGCGAAAATGGGTCCCCAAACACCATGGTGATGGCTTGCTTCTGGCATTTGGCATCTCACTCTGCTCACTGTCTCACACTCACAGTCACTCAATGAGCCACTCTGAGTCTGACTCACAGTCACTCATTCTCGGTCAGTCATTCAGTCGGTTAGTCAGTCAATATCACTCTCTGTCAGTCACTGAGTTAGCAGTTAACTGGGGTGCTTCTAAATCTTGCATCAACCTCTGCCACTCCAGATGTACAAACTCTGTGAACTCCTTTAGAGATTCAATTCGAGCAGCTGATGATGAGAAATGATTATATATCAGTGTTACAACACAGGAACATCTAGAAAGCCGATACCATGCTTGATGGCATTGTGTAATATGTGCGCAGAACATCCAGCTTTGATGATGTGTTTGTTGCAATCCGCCAGAGAGCTTTGTAGACTGACTTGTAAATGCCGTAATTAACTGATGCATAATCAGCTGAATAGGCTAATGCTCTAACGGTTCGCAGCCGACATTATTTCTTCGCCGAACAGTGGTTCATGTCGACCCTGCTGGGCACCAGAAGGCAGTATGGCCTCCCTGGCTGTGGCAGACATGGCAGTCAAATAGGTCCTTGCCTCTGCAGCCTTTCTCAGGTGTTCTGGCTGCTCCTCCAGGAGCTGAAACCTTTCAGTCTACATTGAGTTTGTTTGCCTGCGCTGAAAGGTGCGATCCCCGTAGTACAGGGCTAGTACTGTAGCTTCTAAAATACCACTCAATGCGTAAAACTGATCGCCATGGCAGAATAATAATGAATAACATACTGAATAAGCCGCATATTATTGTGTTGGCACACCCAACACAAGTCACTTTTCGGGCGGCTGATCAGAAGATTGGGCATCACCTGGGCCCACACCCGCCGGAATGTTGTTGAAGAGATCTCCCTCCACCCCATGTGTTGGCAAGCCATAGATTAGTCGGCATGCAGCTTTGTGATTGTGTAATCACAGGGTAGAATTACGAGCTGTAAACCGGAACTGTCTTTAAATCCTGCAAGAGTAGGTACTGTTATTAAAAAGCTGAAAATAATACCAATCATCACTAACAATAAAACACCAGCAACATAATAAAAAATGGAAAAACACCTCACAAGGCTAACACCAACGGCGCAACAATTGTCAAATATCTCACCCGGCAGCCTGCCAGGCATGTTTAATCCATGGACAGAGGCTATTGTCTGCAAGAGTCGCCTTATATTTTTAGTATCCTCAAGGGTGAAGGCAGCATTGTTCCTCCCATGGCCGGGAGCATAGTCATGCTCTCGCATGTCCACATGCCACGTTTGGCGTAGGTGGCTGAGGGGTCCGGAAGGCGGAAATCACCTACACCCAGATAGAGAGTCCTAAAATTGACAGGGAAAATGAATTTCTGTATGCGGATATGCGTACAGACACCATAGATCAGATGTGACCACGCCAATGACTCTAGGCAACGGCACTACAAGTACAATCACAGCAATCGACACAACTCTGTACTGACACTGGTGCACCAGCAGAAAAGAGAATACTATGCAACCACCGACACTAACCAGAAACGACGCAGCCCGACACATAGCATGGGCAGCAGTTCCATAACAAAACGAACCATAATGATGAGAAGCTTGCAGCAACTGTGCGACAATTTGAATAACTGTACGGAAACCAAAACCAGTGCCAACATAAGCAGGTCTCTTCCTTTCAACAAAATAATCAAAACAGCGACCAGTTCAACACTAGATCCACAACAGTACAAAGAATGCCATGCAATGACCCAGCAGCCAGAATCCCAACAGCGAGGCCATTCTGAAGCTATGTAGCAACACGTGCACGCCTGTGCCATGGCGCTGATGTCAAATAAAAGCATGCAGCCTAGAAGCCAGACAGACGCGTGTTGTACGTACAGCTGAGTTGAGGTCTTCGTCCAACCATTTGAAGCATTTTTGCACAAACCATCAGCTACTTACCTTCATGCATAAAAACACAATGCGGATTTTTCCGCACATTCTGTTCCTTGCATTTGGCCCATTCTGTATTTGGGGGACACTGATTCTGGCCATTATAGTTAGGTCTACACAATCCTTCATCATACTGAGCATTGCTACTCTACCCATCTCCGCTGCAGTCTCTTTCAGTCCATCTGCACATCGCCCAGTTCACTTGCACCCAACTTTCTCTCGAAGAGACTGCAAATAAAATAGCTTCAAATAAAACCATTGCAGTATCAGAGACCTCTACTACTAGTTTGTGATTTAACGGAATGTGAATTTTATTTGGCTTCTAGGCTAGTGTCCTGTAAACAAAAAGAATGACCAAACTTACTGAATCAGTGATTGGGTGGTAGTCTTCAGACTCAGTGTTGACTGATGTAGCAGCACTCAGTTACTCAGTGACTCACTCATCAGCTATAATTCGGTCAATGTCGTAGTCCTGATAATTTTACTAGTCCAGTGGTTCAGTGGAGCCAGTTTGAGTTTAGGTCTACTCTAACTCAAAGTCAAAGTCTAACGAAGTCACTAGTCAATGCCTGATAATCGATTAAGCTTAATCTTAAAACGAACGTCCAGCAAATGTGATAATCTTCCGAGTGTAACTACAACCCGCTGCAACCCACCCTAACAATGCTATCTCAGTCGGTCGAAGATGTCAAATCGCCACCACTCTGACCCTGGGTGTGGGACTCAGCTGCCGGGTCCTGGTAAGTGTCCAGGGACTACATCAATGGTGGCATGCCATCTACTTCTTCTACATCTTCTTCAGACACAAGTCTATTTCGCCATCTTCCCTGTCACTTTCCACTGGTCTCTCCGATGAATTGATATACTCCCTTGTAATTTCATTGAATTCTATTCCAATCTCGGTCCAAAACATCATCTTGAAATAAGTAGGTCGCCATCTTTGTTTACCGATATCCCGAGGTTCTCACCTAACGCAAGACATTTCCGACCAATGATGTGCGAGTTTACCATTACGTGGCCGCCTTAGCAACTGGGTTTCCAGTTGATTCGCTTGTTCTGAGAGAACTAGCCAATCAATCGCAAATCTGAGTGTATGAGATGAAAGAGCGAGTTTCATATGTCCAAGTAGTCCACAAACTGAAAATTGACCCACGTGATCGCATGGCTCGTTTTCCCAACATTGAACGACCTTTACTACGATATTGAGATTGCGACTTTTCGTTGGTTTTGTCAGCAGGGTTCACAAATATAGATTAAAAACCATACATTGAAAATCACGAGGTGATTGAAAATCTAGTAAGTTAACGAAAATAAATGTTTTGCACTTTATGCTGAATCAGTGTGTAAAGTACGAACTTACCGGCTTGAACTTCGGTGTAGAAGTGAAGTCCCTCTCCGCTGCGGGGCGTGGTCCCGCGTCCGGTCGTGGCCCCGCCTCTAGTCTCGCGGGATCTCACATGCCCTTTTCTTTCCGTGTTTGTTTCTTTTCCCTAGTCCGAAGGCTTACGGGTTCATAAGAAAGGCGGTTCTTTGGGGAAGGCATCTTACTTACTTCTCTTAGACCTTTGTCCCTGGGTTGGAGTCGGTTGACTCCACTCCCTCCCCTGGAGGGTTCGAAGGCTCCCGGCTTGAACTTCGGTGTAGAAGTGAAGTCCCTCTCCGCTGCAGGGCGTGGTCCCGCGTCTGGCCGTGGCCCCGCCTCTAGTCTCGCGGGATCTCACACAGTCCTCGCTGATCAGCGCAGGTTATCCAACTAAACGTTTTCATTCGCTGTCTTCACCCCCAACCCTCTATTGAGTAACACAATCCTACAAACAGAAAGAACCTGGTGAGCAAACATTTGGATCCCTTTCTAAAGTAATTAGGCAGGAAATATGTGAGTTGATAACGCTTGAGGCACGAAGCGCCATGACCGAATTGAGGATTTCCAATGAAATATGAATGACCCGCGGATTGTTTCTGTTTCTTTGTCAAACTGCATCAGCTCTGACAAAATCCCTGCTCGATCCTGGTAGCTTGTCCTGGTGTGCCACTTATCATATCTTTGGTGCAAAATTTGCAATTTTGTAATTTGAGTAAAACCTATATTGACTAGTGTAGAAATTCATCAAAACATCTCCTCAAAAAGGATAGCATTGCACAACATGGAGATTTGCATTCGTTTGTTCATGGCGCAGGGTTCTGGTGTCATGCCCTGGTGAGGGCCGCATTGTGGACGGAACCACTTCGCTTAGCTGACTCACCCAACTCATTATCATCTGAACCCAGAGCCAGGATTTCCTCCACTTGTTTATAACTCAGAGTCAGCTATTCCTGTTGATTATCCAGTGAGGACAGCATCAGTTGTTTCCCTCCTCGCCGCTCCGCACTGCACAGGGGAGGGTTCCAAGTCGCCCCAGGGTAAGAGATCCGGGAGAGCTCAAGCAAAAATACGTACCTTTCAACCTCTGAGCCCGGCTCTGATTCAGTTCACTACTGTGTACTCACCTCAACTATATAACCTTGCTTGTGCTCACACTCAAACTAACCTCTTACCTTTGTAGTTAGCACGTTGGTACCTCGATCGCCTAAACTCAACCAACAGGGACCACAGAAATTATTACCCCAGGTAAATAATTCTCTATTATCCTACTGGTTGTCTACGAATCCGCACCGTAAAGCCTCCACCATGTGATCTAAGCGTGAACCTGGATTCTTTTCTGAACTGCGTTAATAGGGGTTTAGTACGCTGCTACCAATGGGTGATCAGGTCAATGGTCTCAGGATGGTAAGCGGATGTGGATCCACTTATCGGCAGAGTTGGGTTCCGGCCTAGGGTCTTCGTAGAGCAGCTAAGCAATGATATCTATGCTAGTCTCCTTGTGTCGCAGGGCTGTAGGACTGGCGTATCGGCCTGTTGCTCTGCTACTGTGTCGTGTGTAGCTGGGTTGTTATGCTGATGGTATTGTTGTGTTGTGGTTGTTGTGTTGTCAGTGTAGTATAGCTGTTTCGAACATCTTGAAAATCTTTAGCTGCATCCACCTAAGTTGTAGCATGCTTGGTCTGAATCCTGAAGCTGTAATGTTCTTCAGCCGACGTCCCGATTGGACCCTTTCTTGTCTGATAAGATGTACGGTGACTCAATGCGCGGTTTGACCTGATGAGTTCTACTTGATGTTATTATGGAGTAGTGATCATTACGTTACCAAGTTTTAGTGATTAGATCCCATTTTCTTTCTACTGAGCCCATTCAAGTCTTAGTTATTCGAGTGACCGATATTCGCTTTTTGGGGAGAAAACACTAGTTATTGCTGCGATGAATGCGGAGTTGCCTCCCTTTAAGAATTGGAAAATCCAACTTTAAAGGTGCATCTACCCTTGACACTAACCAGCACCAAAGCTTTTGAGCACAGTCTCATTATGCTCAAGGTCTCAAAAACTGCATGGTCTATAGTAAAAATTCTCTTGGTAAACAATTTTTTGATATAGCTCTGAGCATTGGTGGTGGAACAACCGAGCGTATGATGAAATTCAATTCTGTTGGTGTATTCTTTCATGAAAGCCTGACCTGGGAGAAACATATCAAACTCATCCATTCTAAAGCTAGTTCTAGGGTCTAGGCTAGACCTTTTTTTAACATATTAGGAACTTTTTAGACACCAAGGAATCTAAGATATTCACCGTAATGATTCAATTAGTAGTGGATTGTGCAGACACCAATATATGCATCCTGTTCTTATAAAAATCTCCCTTCTATCGAAGGTCAATATATATCGCTCATGCCAAATCATGTCATATTGTAGACTTACTTCCCCAGACTGGATCGAGTGACCTGAAAACCTGGAGACGATCTCATACGCGTGTCTACTAATGAATAAGACTGTATCTGGTGACACTCATCAGTATGTGAAAGATGTGATCAGACCAACATGGCTTATTACCCAATAAGGACTATGAAAGACTCTTTCCAAGTTCCCAGGACACTCAATCGAGCTCGCGATTAAATGTAACAGTGCCTCGACTTCAGGACGGTTTTAACCACAGTTTAGTATATACAACCTTTTTTTCATAATTTTGAAGCTTTTCCTTGCACATATATATTTCTGACAGTGTTTTGCTTTTATGTTGCCCTGGATTTTGACCGGAACTGTCTACTGGCACCGGATTTGGTTTGACTGAATAGAATCTTCGATTTCCACGAAACTTTATGTAGAAAAGACCAGCGGTCTTCTACAAGTCATCGCCATGAAAAAAAGTCGTAAAATCATCCTAAGTCCTAACGTTTTATGAAGTCTGATTATGGAGCTGATGGTGTAATTTATGCAGGGCTAGCCTATCCACATGCCGCAGGAGCATGGCTGTTGGCCGTACCTGAAATGAATCCTGATGCTGTGATGGCAATGAAGCCAGTGCTCAGCAGTGCCGACCAATTACTAGGTCAACAGATCTCGAGCGACATTTGCCATTGCATGGCAGAAAAAAACCATTCCAATGGTACTGTCACACTAGACGACTTGCGGGCCGAGTCAGCCAGCTACAGGGCGGGGCAGGGGTTATGCGATACGTGTGGGGCAATGGATATGTCTATGTTGAATTCACGAAACAAGATGGAATGGCCCCTATACGGTTGGGGCCAATGAACAGGCGTGATGCAAGGTAGAATAGGGGTATAGAAGCTTATAGGGGTAGAAGTTCCCATTACAGCGTTGTTAAAACGCTGACAAATGTTAAAACATTTTAACATTTGTCGGTGATTTCAACATTTGTCATTGGGCTGGCGAAGACAAATGTTAAAATGTCTTTGATGATCTCAAACCTCCATAAATACCATAGAGAGCCGATACTGCATACTCTATTTAAAATAGTTATTTTCTCCAATGACAAGTAGGTGGTGACCAATGACAACGCAGATTTAAATTTGCCAGTCTACTGAGTTGGCACTTGGCCTATACCAGAAGCAGAAGTCTTCCTACCACTTGAGAAAGTGGTGCATGCAGCATCAGCTCTCAGCGGCACGACTGTCGTTCGTGTGGTGGAATTTGACACCCATTTTCAGCGGCACAAATGCGGCAACTGAACTGCAACTTCTCCCGAAAACACCCCAGAAGTGTTGTCGTCTGAGCCACTTGCCACTAACTGCTGGCATGCTGCTGTCAGTGAACCCACTATGATGTTTCACAACTGTAAAAAGCAACTAAAAAAACTTATTCAAACTATACTATGACACATAAGTTTCTGAAGTTTTGTGTTAAGAAGGTCAAAAAATTATTGGCAAGTGGTATAAAAGCCCTCTTCTCTACTAAGAAGGTTTTTGTAATTTTTTTGACTCGGTATCACTAGAATGTAGGGTAATGCCTTACTTTACATTTGCTCTAAAACATCCTTATTTTGCTTAGATAAAATACCATACCACGTTTCACAACCATAAAAAAGTTGGGTAAAATACAGCTTTTATAAAACATAGTATAATTCATCTTGAAAACCTCCAGGTTTTGCCAATGTCTTGATAGCATAAACCTTTTTGGCAATTGACTTTGCCGAGCTCTTGAGTAGTAGGTACAGTCTCTAGTACTTAATCGCTGATCTATACACTATTAATATGCACTTGGTCTAGGTTGGATATGACCTCCAAATAGATCATGCACGCCTTGGATTGCATAAAACTCAATAATCAAGGCACCATAACCAGTCTGTAACAAGAAGTCATATACCCAGCAGCTTTTAGGCGGATCATGAATATCAATTATCATATAAAAAAGTTCGTCATGCGTATCATTTATTGTGAGGGTGGTGCTATCTCATGCAGTCACCTTATCCGCCTCACTAAAGGCTTCCACATTAGATTCTTATGCGGATTGCCAGGTCGGCGTCACCCACCTCTAATTGAGAGGTGGGTGACACCGACCTGGTAATTCGTTCCAAACTGCTAACGAATGGACCAAACCACCTTGAAATCTTACCGTATTATAACCGTGGACGTGGTTGGTCACCATCATCCACCTCCACAGCAGTTCCAAGTCACCATACATTTATACATGCTATATCATGTATGATGTATTGTAATTTTGGATGAATGTCAAATGCTCCACTTTACAAGTTCAATAAAGTATAAACACCTGAGCAGCGAATTCAGACACTCTTCTGCTACTGCCAGTGTCCAGGAATCGGCCATATGATATAAAAAAACTGACTCATTCTAGTTGAAGACTGGTCATGGTTCCTTGATTATTGAGTACATAGGACACGACCTTGCTGTTTGACCTCTGATGGGAGATCTTATTGATATTCATCCTACCTCTATGGTTTTATCCAGAGACATATGTGTCTATGGGTATAAATATCACTATCATCTATCATCTATGGTACAATCAATGGAATAATCTTTGACGCGGTCATTCCATCTTGTTCCGTGTTTGAATCATTGAATGATGTTTATTCGAGCTCTCTGGTTTTGAGCAGAGATTCCCAGGAAGAATTACTGGCTCAAGTGAAATGGAGGATTAAAAGGATTTTTCCTCGTAGCTCTCACTCTTCAGAAGTGTCACGACTCTAGTACACAACGCGTACCTTTGCGATTCGTTTTAGTCGAATGCGTAGGCGGAAACCAGTCACGGGGACTAATTACACTGATGGAACCCATGCCCTGTGTTTTCATGTTGTGCTTGTAGTGTACTTGTACTTGTAGTTGTACTTGTAAGTTGTAGCCAAGTAACATTTTATTTTATACGATTGCCAGTCTTTCTGCCTTCCCCTTTGTCACATAGATCAACTTATTTCTGGGAAGGTACAGAGCATAGACAATTCTCTCTGGTCGGTAATTAATGTAAATTGTAATGTTGCAATGTTGTAATGTAATGACTCGCTGACTAATCATATGACTTCAAGTTCAAGTTCAATGAATAAGTTAGTCACTAGTGACCTGTGAGTTGTGAGTGTGGCTCACAGTGTGACTGTGAGTATCAGTGTGACTCACAGTCGAGTCACTGTCGTGTCAGAGTCACACCACACCTACAGTCAGTGAGTCACACTCCCGGAGTGTGACTGACACAGTCACACACTGACAAAATCAGTGTCTGACTCTGAGTGAGTCACTCAGTCGGCGACTCAGGTGGATAGCTAGGCTAGTTTGAATAGTGAGTGAGCCAGACAGTGAAGTACTAGTAGGCTGTGCGAAAAGAAACGCAATAACTGAACTAAATACTAAGTAGTACTGGTGAGTACTAGTACTACTAGTAGTAAATAACTTCTGTTTTTTGGTCTTGTTTTGTTTTGTTTATTCCATCATAGCGGGTGTAACAATTTAATATAGCGGCAACGTGGCCACAAGTGAGTTGATGATGGGGCCCAGTGCGCAGTAGCATAAGCTAGTCAAGGCGCGGGGCCCGAGTCAACAGATTTGGCAGACGTCTAATTCAGCGCACCAAATGCTGTTTCAAGGCCACTCTGTATTGTTTCAGATTTGTTATCTGCCTGATTTCAAGGGGCAGATTATTCCATATTTTTGATAGCTGGTATGTAACCTGGTGGTGGCCTTGTGCTGACGAAGAGGGAGATAGTGGTAGTGGGTAGAATGAGGAAGACGTTGGGTATCTGTGATGTAGGAAATTCACTGATCTGTTAAAGTGTTTGTGAGCAATTTTTGTTTAGTTGTTTACTCCCGATATGTGTGGAGTCGTAGAGTTTGCTTCCTGGTTATCTGCGTGACTTTGGTGGAGTGCAGGAGTGAATTAAGGTCGGATGCCCTTCCCCGTTGACTTTTCTGGGATTTGAACGTACGATTCACTGCGCGCAAATGTATTCTAACCACTGACTAACTAAGCCACGACTGCTCCATGTTAGTGTTAGTCAATAACTTCTATTCCAATTTTATGCTAGTAGTAGTAAAAACTAAGTTGCTTGGTAGTTGGTTCCTTACTAACCTCTCACTCACTGACTAACCTAAGTAACTGCATCTACATGTAGTAAGTGATTAGCTAAATAACTCAACTGTAAATAAGTGGGATCGAAATGGTTGGTTATGAAAATGTGATGGGACACCTCTATTTCCAGGTGATTTATTGCTTTGATGATCTGATTTCAACTAGCAATGGCTACCATCAGAGCTTTCACTAAACGATGGTGTCGTCAAATCAGAGATTGGCACAGATCTATGACTACGGTGAACCATTCTAGTGCTCCTGAGGGTTCAAAAGTCATTTCACTTCTCGAGCGACCTACTCCTAAAAAATTGAAGACAAGGGAAACAACATTCGGCCCTTTGATGAACGGCTACACGCTTAGCTCCCAGACGGAGCAGGTGGATAAAGTGTTAGAGCTGCTACAGCCCATTACAGGGTTAAAAGTCCTGCTGTATCAAATGGAAAAAACAGTGTTGGAATGTCTTAAGGTGCTGGAGAAGAATGGCAAAATCGCCACCAAAGATATTAGTGAGATGTGGGAGGTGGTCAGGTGAGTTGTAAAGAGGTGCATGCCCCTTACAAGATGGAGGGGGCTCCACTCAGTAAAATCTTTGCTAAATTCAGTTGAATCGCCACAATTTTTTTAATCCCTATTCAAGCGATTAAGACGATATTGTGGGTTAGCCCATAAATGATCTGTAAATGTCGAACTTTTGAAGTGAATCGTGAATCCCGAAAAATACAAGGCGGTCAGAGGACATCCAATCTCAATTCGCTCCTGAACTCCGGAAAAGTCTCTGAACCGAGTACTCCAATACTCCTTTAAAATATTTAACAAAATTCTTTTGTTGCTAGAGCATACACCCGTAGGGATTTGACAGAAACACAACTTTTTGATATCATGGTGACATTTATCGCCCGACTAGAGGATCACTGGATCAAAGAGAGAGTTATGGAACCTCTGCTGGACTTTGCTCGGCAGACCAACCGACTCACTCTTCATGTGCTGACTGCTGGTATCTGGACTTACAATATGAACTGTAAGTATTCTCTCTTTTTTCTCACACTTTTGTACTTGTATGATGTCTTCTTTTTCATGGTGAAGCTGTCAAGGATAGTTGTGTTTTATTGGTTACAGCTCAGCATCGAACACTGCGAGCAAGTCAGAATCAATGCCGCACCTCATAGCAAGGGTAGTTTTTGCTTTGAGATGAGATAAATGTGATCAACTCCCACTCACAACAGGAGCCCATCATTGACTGTTTGTCAACCTTATCCTCAGTTTCCTCTTTAATTGGTTGTAGATGAGACGGGGGATATGCCTTCACAATATGAGCGCCGGGTGTTTACTTTATGGGATGAGCTGAATAGGAGAATAGGGGACCTCACCTCACCTGAACTGAAAGTCGAGTCGGTCCGACTAACTGTGCTGAAAGCAATCCTCCAAACTACCCGGTTAGACACAACGCAGTACTGCGAGACAAGTCCGCTTCAAATGGCCAAATTTGGAGGTACACTTTTCAGCACTCCGTACTGAGAGCGTGCTGAACTTCAAAGACGGTGTCCAGTTTTGAAGCTCAGGCTTTAGCAATGTTTGAATGAACTTGTTATTTACACCACTGATGCAGTGCTATATGGCCTGGCTCGCACTAAAGACACCAACTTTGGTCTTGGCGCGGCGTGCTTAGGGGGCACCTCCAGATTTGATCGCTTGAAGCTGGTATAACTGACATACCTAGCTGGTAGCTTTGGATGATAAAATACGTGATAAAAACCGCTTAATTTGCAACAAAGGCGAAGCTTCCATGCTCGCTATGCTTATATTTCAATGCTCTATACTACAGTATGCTCATTTTATGTATTTAACCGACTGATGCAGCGACACAAGTCATCAACTATTTTGGAGTGAGGTTGAATGTCAACAGTGCTGAAAGCTGTGAACTTCTGTCTATCTTGTTGATGATCTTCTCTACCATTCACTGTGTGATTCTGACTTCGTCATTGATTGTTGCTGATCCATATATTCATTTCAATGAGGGAGCGCACGTGGTTTAGTGGTTAGAATATTCCTACTCGTGGGCCGTGGACGCTAATCTCTAAAGCGTCACTAGTGCCGATAGGCAATCCAGCTCTTACTCACCCCTGAGCTCCGACATCAGGAAAACCATTCCCTGGACAGGGAATGATAATGTGGAGTATAGCGGGATAGCTCAGTGATGGGACATAGGGACCTTGATTCAAATCTAGGTCACGGTGGGCCATTGTTGCAGTCCAATTCCCCACATTTTTCGTAGCTCCTGCCTGTCCAAAAAGGTTCCAGCTTAGGAGGTCCATTAAATATGATGGCCGAGCAGTTGAGTAGAATTTATAAGAAAAATAAACAGGCCGTATTCATGTCAATTATGTCATATCAAATACATTTGCTCTGCGTTGTAGATGGCGAGAATGTTTAGATATAATATATTCCACCAGTACATTCACCTTGTTACTTACTGTCCCAGTAACCAAAGCGTTGGAGGAGAAGGACTATAAAACTCTTTTCAAAGTGAGTCCATGTGTCCTTCTGCTTGTGCCTTTCTTTCCAATTGTACTTCAATCATTAACCTTGGTGGATTGTCCTTGTTGAATGAGCATTTGATCGGCTGGCTCGGCATGTCAGGCCTCCTGCCCGGGTTATACATATATATCAATAATATTGCACACTTTCGGTGTTTCACAGCATTTAAACCTCAGCATCACTCTATATTACTACAGTAACCATCTGCCCCTTTGTCTATTATTGTCTTATTATTTATGCAGTATGCCTTAGTTAGAGAGTTGGCTTTGGCCCTTTGAGCTGGTCATGGTCATAAAGACAGGCAACTGGTGACTTCCATCGTATGACTTACTTCGACAGATATTGTGTACATTCCTGTTTGAAGATGTGATCTTGTCTTTGAGCCAATAGGTCTATTCGCTTGATTTAGGTCAGTCACAATAAAACAATTTATGGCGCAATCGCACAAGTCTCAGTCAAAGCACCCATAAGTTCGGAAAGATTTTCAATCGTGTCCTCTCTCAACTTCAGCTTATAGTTTAGAGCTGAGCGATTGTTCACAATTCGTTATTCCAACAATCTCTTTGCAGCCTTGACATTAGTAGCCTTGACATTGGTAACCTTGACATTGGTAACCTTGACATTAGTAACCTTGACATTGCCTAACTTGCCAACTTTCAGACCTGAAAAACCTGCAAAACAAATAAAATAAACACATAACTCCCAACCTGTCAAAATGGTTCATAAAATAAATAAATAAATAACTTTTGTATACTCAGTAGTGCACCATCACAGAAGTTACTTCTCTATGGGGCACACCATGAACCATCCATAGTATACTCTTCTCTATGGGGCAAATGTATCATGGACCACCCATAGAGTACGGTATTCTTCTCTATGGGACATGCCCTGGGCAACCCATAGAGTACTATTCGCTATGGGGCACGCCTGGACTACCCATAGAGTACTATTCGCTATGGGGCACACCCTGGACTACCCATAGAATTACTCTTCCCTATGGGGCACACCCTGGACTACCCATAGAATTACTCTTCCCTATGGGGCACACCCTG
>Ga0224501_10001139_pt1 | contig 20444 bp, 16 predicted proteins | sample SF_Oct11_sed_USG_4_FD_169105 | JGI IMG/M metagenome (GOLD analysis project Ga0224501, IMG submission 169105) | Sediment microbial communities from San Francisco Bay, California, United States - SF_Oct11_sed_USGS_8_1 | ecosystem: Environmental > Aquatic > Marine > Sediment | place: USA...
ATGCTGGGTGCGGGGGTGGGGAGTGCGTTTTCCCTCTACCGGGCCAACCGGGTGGGCAATCTCCACGCGATCCGTTTCGTGCTTCGCCAGGTGGTGCTTGCCGACTGGCTGTTTACCCTGCCGCCGATCGTTCTGCTCCCGGTCACCGGCGTGTGGATGATGCGTGTTAAGGGGTACGCATTTACCGAGTTGTGGATCTGGCTGTCGATGATGTTATTCGTGATCGCCGGACTGTGCTGGATACCCGCCGCCATCCTCCAATACAGAATGAAAGCGCTGGCGGAGAGCGCCCTGGACAAAGAGCGTCTGCCGGCACGCTACTGGCAGTATGAACGTATCTGGAGGGTCCTCGGCATCATCGCCTTCCCCGCAGTGCTCGCTATTTTCACCCTGATGATCTTCAAGCCTGTTTAAAGAAAGATTCCTTTTGATCAACCCATGGATAGCGGGCAGGTGAAAGTATTCATCACCAATTTGCCTGGCGCTCCAATGGCTTTTATCAAGTCCCTTAATCGCAATTTCTTGTTATCGCAATCAAAATAATTCATATTTCATATAAGTCAAAAATGACTTTATATATGATAGCGAAAGCCCCTGGAAAATCGAGCAGGTGTACCATCTGGTGGCAGGGAATTTTGAACTCAAACTTTTTTTAAGGACCGGGAAGAAATACATAAACCGCCTCCCCATCGGCCTAAGTATTTGAAAAATAAAGAAAAAATTTTTTTAAAATTCTTAATTATTCCATTGATTTCGTATACGGAAAGCGTAAATTTAGAAATTAGATGAAATCGGTGTCTGGGGATAGGTCAAGAGAATAAGCCATACCCCGGCTTGATTCTGGCGAATCCTTGGAATAATGTTTGGGGCATCCAACAACCGGCATAATGAAATCATCAAGTGGGGCATCATCAAAATTATTTTTTTTGGAGTCCTGTAGCATGAAAAAGTTAATTGGAGTTCTAAGTGCGGTGTTTTTTATTCTGGCTGTAACCGGTCCGGCGTTTGCCAATGAGTTTCCATTGCAAGAAGCCATTGAACAGGAAACCCTGGCCATCCCGGAAGGCGAAGAAGTTTTAGGTGAAGAGACGGCGACTTCTGAATCCCAAGGCTCGAGTGACATCGCTAATGCCGAAATCCCGGCCGGTGCAGAAGCTACACTGGCTGTATGGGGATCCCGCGACAATGAAACTCCTGCCGCTCCAGCCACGCCGAGCCATATCGACACTGTAAAAGTCGATTTATCGGTGGACGATGACGGTCAGACCTTTATGCCTCGTAATGAGTAAGCCTTTGAATCGGTCTCCCCATTCAAAGGCCAGTTGAGGGTACAACCGGAAGGGGATCAACCTTCCGGTTGCCTGAAACTATTCCAGTTAAACCGGGACGCATTCGTGTCCCGGTTTTTATTTTAAAATCAGAACCCTTCACAAATGTTTTTTGTTTTCATCTAGCCGTCCGGATTTAATTAAAAAAAATTAATTTTTCCCAACCTTGCCGCGCCATTTTCAAGGTTTTATATTTTTTTTAAGAGTTAAAAAACTCAATTGGGTCGGCACGTATTGCGGCCTGGAATTGGGCCAGGTTAATTAAAATTTTTGGTTTTGTTCTTTTCAAAATCGTTTGTTCCTGAGTCACGTAATCGGGCTGTTTACTGTGCCGGCAAACTGACGAACCTTTTTTGAAAGGAGGAACGCCATGAAAAAGATTATCGCATTAATTTCCGCCGTGTTTTTTGTATTCTCCCTGATGGGGGTTAACGCCTGGGCGGCAGATCCGGAACCGGATTCCGGTGTCATTAGTGTCTTGGATCGGCATGCGGTCTGGTCGAAGACTATCGAGGACAATACCGGGCAAACTTCGGGCTCGACAGATGGAACAAGCGCAAAGGCCTCGGGCGATGATCAGGAGAATCATAGCAGGATGGGAATTGTGACCGAGGATCTTCCCTGGCAAAGAGTCGGTTAATCTCTTTGCTTTTTAAAACAAACGGCTCCAGGTATCTGGGGCCGTTTTTTTTGTATTGCTCCATTTGTGTTTGAATCATTTTGCATCTCCAAGTACCATGTTCATCGGTATATTTTGATTTCCATAATTGCCGAAGCACTTTTGGATTGGAGACGGGGATATCATGCTCGAAAAAATTCTGGAAGATCACGCGTTGTGGTTTCGCACCAAAGGCAGGGAAGGTGACCGCGCCGTGCTCAAAGGGGTCGACCTGAGTCATGCGGTGTTGCAGGATGCCTGTCTGGTGGAAGCTGATCTGATGGGCGCGCGCCTTAATGATGCCGACCTGCGCGGGGCGGACTTGCGCGGCGTCAACCTGCAGGACGCGATTCTCTCCGGGGCTCAACTTCAGAACGCCAATTTGGAAGAAGCCGACCTGATGATGACTGATTTCACAGGCGCGCAGTTGCAGGGGACGCGGCTCAACGGCGCCTATCTGCACGGCGCCGATTTGAGCCAAGCGGTGGACCTGACCGCCGGGCAATTGAAAGAAGTTTACTCCGACGAAAACACCCAGCTCCCGCCGGGTCTGTAGCCAACATCAAAACACACATATTCGTTATGTTATTCTGTTAACAGGATAACCTGCCGCCCTTCGACAGGCTCAGGGTGACAGGTTTGCCATTCCGAGCCCTTCGGCAAACTCAGGGCGAATTCTAAGGAAGGAAACAGTCCATTTATCTCTCGATTATCATACCTGCGTATAACGAAGAGCTCCGTCTGAGGCGAACCCTGCCCCTGCTCCGTGACTGGCTTGAGAAGCAGGAGTATGCGTGGGAGGTCGTGCTGGTTGATGCTGGAAGCCATGACCGCACCATTGAGGTTTTTCACGAGTTTTTCCCCTCGGACCAGGGCCGCAGTTTTACAAGTCAAAATAACCGGGGCAAGGGATTTGCCATCCGCCGAGGCATTCAGGAAGCGAAGGGCGAAGTCTTGTTGTTCTCCGATGCCGACTTTTCAACACACATAGAGGAGTTTCCCAAGCTCGTTCATTACCTGGAAAACGGTTATGATATTGCCATCGGCTCGCGTTCTCTGCCGGAGTCCAATGTCGAGGTACATCAGGCCTGGTATCGCGAAGGTATGGGCAAGGTGTTCAACTGGATGGTGCAGATGATTGTTCTGCGCGGTTTCATCGACACCCAGTGCGGCTTCAAAGTCGTACGGAGGGAGCGCGTGCTTTTGTTTTTGCCGAAACTGGCGGTCGACGGTTTTTGTTACGATGTCGAGTTTCTGTTTTTGGCGGACAAGGCGGGACTGAAGATCAGGGAAGTTCCCGTCACCTGGGTCAACGATCCGGTTTCGAAGGTTCATATACTGAAAGATTCCACCCAAATGTTTATTGACCTGTTGTGGATCCGCTTGCGTGATTGGTTCGGACAATACGACTGATGGCTGAAGTTTCTGGAAAAGGAAAAGCGTGGCTGGCGGCCTTGTGTCTGGGTTTGGTGGTCTGGGGGTTGACCGATGTTAGGCAGCGTGCTCACTTCGATCCCGTTGCCGCCGAGGCCGATCCCTGGAGAATTTTAGAACACCGCACCGATTTAACCGTTTTCACTGAAGCCGGAGCGGCCTTTTTTGACGGGCGCGATCCGTACAAGATCACCAATCCCAGAGGCTGGATGTATCTGTATCCGCCGCTGTTCGCCATCCTCATGGCTCCCCTCCACACACTGTCACCGCAATGGCAGGGAGTTCTCTGGTATTTCCTTTCGCTGGCCATGGCCTGGGGGTGTTATCGGGAAATAGTTCGACTGGTGAGTCTGTCTGGCGCAGGCGATCTCACCGGCAGAGAGGGCGGGATGAAAACCCTGCGCCGGATTCAGATCGCGGCGGGGGTAACGGTTTTGATTCCGACATTGGATTGCCTGCAGAGGGGGCAGGTGGGGATTCTCATTTTGTATCTGCTGTTATTGGGACTCCGTCTGATTCTGGAAAGCGACACCTGGAAGAGAGCGGCGGTGGGAGGGATGGTGCTTTCCCTGTCCGTCGTATTTAAAATTATTCCTGCATTGCCGGTGTTTTTCCTGGTTTTCCTGTTAGCGATCCATCGCCTTAAAAATTCCGAAAGCCTCGCGAGGCCTTTCCGGTTTCCCGGCGCGGGAGTGGGAGTCACCGGAGGCCTGGTTCTGTTTTTTTTCGTTGTCCCTTCAATGTTTATCGGCTGGCAGTCGAATGCGGCGCATTTGAAAACCTGGTCGCACCTGATCGGGGGGCAGGCGGTGGAGTCGAGCGTCGAGGGGCATTTTTCCAATCCCCGGGGCCCGAAAAATCAAAGCTTGAGTAATGCCCTCTACCATACCGGCAATCAGTTGGTTTTCTGGTTTTCCGACACGCCGGAACGGAATCCGTGGCTGTACGCCGACGCGACAGGCCGTTTTATGAATTCTCCGAGTGTTATCAAAGTAATTCTGGCGGTTCGTGTGGTTTTGGTCCTTTTGCTGATTCCCGTGGCCTGGAGGCGCGCAGGTAGTTTTCAGGGCCAGTTGGCCGCGTTCGGACTGGCTTGCGCGGCCATGCTGATTGCTTCGCCCGTTGCGCGGGGCCATTATTTCATGCTGGAACTGCCGGCGGTGGTTTTCGTTGCCCTATGGGTATGGAAAATTAAGGGGGCGGAAAAGGCCGTTCTTTACGCCTCGGTACCAGCCGCTCTATCCGTAGTCCACTATTTACTTATTACTTTTCCCCAGGTATTTGGATTTTTTGGGGTTGGCACTCTTTTCCTGGGAACCCTGGGTATTGGAACCGCGCTTTGGTATCTTGTGATGGCCTGTGTATTGGTCACAACCCCAGCCCTCAATGCAGAAAAAGATGCCTAAATTGACCCCTTTTTATAATCAGGCCTTTCGCCCTAAGGCAACTCTCGAAATAATCAAAATTGACGGTTTTATGAGTAGGGATTGACAAAACCGCCAATTTTCATAAAATGGTGCGTTCCAATCTGGAGTTCCCGCTCTTGAGTAAAAAAAACAATGAGGTGGAAGATCTTATTTCCTTCCAGCCGTCCTTACTGTGCGTAGAGTCATCTAAATACGATCAGGTATTCATTTATATAATCACTTTTTCAAAGAATTTATAAGGCAGGAGAATTGAAATGCAAATTACCGGTATGTTGTGGGGACGGAAGTTGCTGGACCTGGTGGAGTTCCCCCGGTCAGATGTTCGTGGACCGGAAGCCAGCGTTGAAGAAATCAAGGAAATGATTAAGAAGCACAAGCAGGTTTTCATTAAACCCTTTTTCAAAGGCGGAGTTGGGAAAAAAGGCAAGTCCGGATTGATTGGACGCGTCGATAATATTCATGATGCGCTCAAAGAAAAAGAGCGGCTGTATTTTGCCACCCATCAGGATGGTAACCGCATCACCAAGTCCAATGGTGTGACCTTTGAAGGCGGTGTGCCCGCAGATTATGAAGTTTATTTTTCAATTACCGACAGCACCGTTTACCGCACGCCGTGCATGACCATTACCCATCACGGCGGGGTGGATATTGAAGAGTTGCCTGCGGACAAGCTGGCGGTGGTGCCATTTGACCCGTTGACCGGGTTGAAAGCGTTTCATGTTTCCAATGCCCTGGACAGCCTGGGTGCGCCAACAGAAATCATCAGCCCCCTCGTGCAGAACCTCCCCAAACTTTGGGATCTGTACAACAACTACGGCATGTTGATGCTGGAGCTCAACCCGATCCGCATGTTTAACAACGGCAAGCGTCTGACTCCAGTCGCGTGTGACTTTAAATGCGCTTTTGATCAGGATGATCCGGCGTGGAAGCGTCTGCATTTGCCGGACGATCTGTTTGCTTCCGATGATTCGGATTTTGAGCAGGAAATCAATCAGCTCCGGACCTATCAGGGACAGAGTGATGTGTATGTCATCAACGATCTGGGAACAATCACCGCGCCGACCTTTGGCGGTGGCGCCAATGCCATGGTGACCGAATTGCTGGGTGAGGATGCAACCATTTCCTCCGACTTTGGCGGCAATCCCCCTTACGAGAAGATGAATGATATTTCCAAAATTACTTTTAAATACTGGCTTCCCCAGTCGAATGTTCTTTTTATAATTGGTGGTAAAGCCAATAATACGGATATTTATGAGACCTTCCGTGCCATGGCTGACGGTATCAAATGGTTTTTCCAGCAATATGGGCCGAAACCTCTGTTTGTGGTGGTAGGCCGCGGCGGACCCAACCTGGTCCGGGGTATGGCGTACCTGCGTGATACATTGGATTCTCTGGGAATTCCCTACCGCTTTTTCGGGCACGACAGCGCGATGTCGGAAGTGATCAACTATGCGCGTGCGGTTAACCGTTGGATGCTGAACGGCGGCAAGGACGAAATCAAAAAGTCGCTAAACATAAAATAAACTTATTCGAATCGCTAAGCGTTATTCTGGAGGAATAGTCAAATGCATAAAGAAGGAGTCGCAGGTTTCCCTTATTACGTAGGGGTCAATTCATTATCGGAGTTGGCGACCAAGGATGATAAAGTCATCGTTTTAAATATATTGGGTAAAGAAAGTTCCGGGGTTACCCCGGTCAGTCATGAATATTCCGGTGGCAACATTGTATTCGGAACCGGTCCCGGTAAATCCGGGAAATTCCTGCCGACCAAGTCCGGCAAAATCCCTGTATACAATTCCATTCAAGAAGGTATGGCCGCCGGTCATGAGTTTAATACTTGTGTCGTTTATCTGCCTCCGTCCGGCGTGAAAGACGGTGTGGCGGAAGCGGTGCGCGCCAACCCCAATTTGAAAAAAGTCATCGTTCTTACGGAAAAAGTTTCCGTCAGGGATTCCCGCATCATGCGGGCGATCTGCCAGACCAACGGTGTCGATTTGTTCGGCGGCAATTGTCTGGGTGTGGCCGATTCCTGGAACCACGTCCGCCTTGGCGGAGCACTGGGCGGGAATAGTCCGGAAGAGTCATTGATCAAGGGTTCGGTGGCGATTTTTTCCAACTCTGGAAATTTCACCACCACTATTGCTGTGTACCTGTCGACTGCTGGATGGGGAACCACCACCTCCGTTTCCAGTGGCAAGGATGTGTACATCCATTACGGACCTCAGGAATTTATTCATGCCTTTAATAATGATGATCGCTCCCAGGCCTCCATCGTATATTGTGAACCTGGCGGTTACTATGAGCACGGACTGAAGTCCGACAAGCCGATCATTGCGTGTGTAGTGGGACGCTGGAAGGCCAAGCTCACCAAGTCCTGCGGGCATGCCGGGTCGCTGGCGGGTTCGGGTGATGATGCCATGGCCAAGGAAGGGTGGTTCAAGGAATATTTCGGGGTGAATGATATTTATACGCCTGAAAATCCCGTTTGCTCCAAGAAAGGGGCGTTGGTTACCAACATTGCTCACATCCCTGAGGCTCTCACCAAAGTAATGGAAATGAACGGTAAGAAGCCTGACTTTGAACCGAGAGGCAACCTGTCTTTGAAGTGCTGGTTCGGCAATAACAACGGCGTTACTTTGCCCAAGGAACTGGATGTTCCGCAGGTGAAAGCCATAGAGCCGTATAACGAACAGATTGAAGCGCTCAAACAACAGGTCGGGGCCCAATTCAGCCGGGAAACCCTGAAGGACGCCAGCGGGGCATCTAAAATGGATCCGAAGACTCAAGTCTCACAGATTCACAATGTTTCCATCCTGGATGCGTCCAATAGATCGTTTGAGGAAAATCTGGTATTCGCGCTGACTCACAGTTATCCCAGCGCAACCGGAACCGCGATGGCCAATGCCGTGCTCAACGCCTATGTCAATTTGAACGGCCAACCGGCCTTGGCTGCGGCTACCGCTTCCAGGGAAGCGGGGAATTCTCCCAATACTGTGCAATCTGCCGCGGTTTCCATCATCGGCAAAAAGAAAGCGCAGAAGGCCATGGATGCGGCGCAGGCGTTACTGGATATTTTTAAACTGACCGATCTGGATGATTCTGAAGGATCTTTCGATTATAAATCTCTCATTAAAGGTGCCTCCGGTCATAAGGATGCACTTCTGGGTTCTTCGGACGATACCTGTGCCGCCAAGCTTCTAGATTTTTGCAAATCCAAGGGGAAATCGGTTTTCATCGATTTCCTTTCCGATTTTGCCAGCGAGCATAAAGGCAATGCCTCCAGGGATGCCGTGGTAGCCGCTGTCTGGACCACACTGGCCTGGCCGAGTTTGAGGTCCAAGAAAATTTCTACAACCACCCTGGTGCGGTTGCCGTGGTACAGCCTGATCTACAGCACTATGGTGGGCGTGGCGGCACCGGAAGAAAGGCATGGCTCCGACAATTTCTGCGGGGTGAAAATTGACGATCTGGTCGCACAAAGCTTCACCCGCACCGCATTTATGGCCCTGATGGGACGGGATGCGACTGAAGGGGAGCTTTTTGAGTTTCAGGTTCTCCTGGGACTGATCATTACAAATGGTCCCGGCACGATCTCAGCTCAGGGTTCCAAGGGCGCCGTTAGTGCCGATGGACCGGAACAGCCGAATCGGGTTCAGGTCAACAAAAGCTTTATCGGTTTCCTGACTCATACCGGTTTTGCCCACGGTGGAAACGGTTACGAAGCGGCGGCATTTCTGATTGATCAGTTCAAGAACACAGCGCTGAAAGATCCCGCTGACTCCAAGCATGGGGTCGATTTGGAGAAACTGGCGGTGGATTATTCCAAATGGTACGGAAATTACAAGAATGAGCAGAAAGGGCTCGGCAACCTGGAATACGCCAAGATTCCCTGTGTTAACCACCCGGTATTCAAGGGGAAAGATGTTAACGTCGACCCGCGTGAGGAATATGTCAGCAAGTTGTTCAAGGACAAAGGGCTGTACAATGTATTTCTCGACTTCTACCATAATTTGGTGGAAGGGCTGTTCAAAGCCAAGGTGACGAAGAACGTGTACTGCGTCAATGTCGACGCCGTTATCGCGGTGATCCTGCTCAAGATGCTGTGGTCCGATTACAAGAAAGGGTCCATTAAGGAGGAAGATATCGAATGGGCCAGTTTCATGGCGTTCCTGTTCGGCCGGATGATTGGCTGTGCGGCGGAAATCGACGATCACACCAACCGGGGCAAGAACATGGACACGCGTACTGCGGCGAGTAAGGTAATTTACGTCGGATAAATTTTCAGAGTTTCAGGAAGCAGGCCGGTAGAAATGCCGGCCTGTTTTTTTTGCCGGAGATCAACGAAATCGCTCCACCTTGAAGCGGTACAGGTCTATAGGATCCCCATCGTGAATTCCGCCTTTGGACCGGCAGATTTGGATTTGCTCCTCGACAGTATCCACTCCTTCCAGATCGGGCAGAAGCACCCCTTGCCTGCCATTGCTCCGCACCACCAGACCGTATACATGAGGGTCCAATTCTGCCGGACCCGAAATTTTTTCCAGGGGCCGGACCACGTCAATGGAATAGGTCAGGTCCTGAAGCTCTTCTGATGTGACGGGAGAAAAGCGGGGATCCTGCAGGGCCGCCTTTAGGGCGTTTTCGATGATTTCCATCGCCAGGTTGGGTTCGCACGGTTCCAGGGTACCGATGCACCCGCGCAGTTGTTTTAACTTTTTGATCGAAACAAACGCACCTGAGGGCGATTTAAGGTCCTGTGGCAGAGATTCAGGGCAAGGCAGTCTGGTCTGGTGGATCAGGTAATGTTGAATAGACTCCTGGGCCAATGAAATATAGGGATGTTGGGAAATACTCATGCCAGTCTCCCTCAAGAGGGTCTCTACACCATTAAGTTAATCCCTAATTGGAGACACCGCAACCGGCAAAAGCTGTTGGAGAAATAAAGAGATTCAATCCATTAACATTGAGGAGCTCTGGCCAGGGTGGTTTTGGAGAGGGTGTGGCGGCCGGTGATGTATTCGGCGACGGCGAGTAATGCGTCTTTGTATTCGGGTACGGGGAAGGTTGTGGATTGGAGCGCTTCTTTCGCGCGGGTCATGTGGGTTTGGGCAAGATCATGAGTGTATTCCAGGGCTTTGCCGTCTCGCATGCGATCCAGAATATAATCCAGTTCCTTGTCAGTCAGTTTATCGTTCTGGATGAACTGCTCAATTTCCTGCTTCAGCCCGTTTTTCGAATGATGGTACAGGTGATGAAGCGGCAGGGTCACGTGCCCCTCTTTGAAATCGGTACCCGGGGGTTTCCCTAATTGCTCCTTAGTCCCATCGTAATCCATCAGGTCGTCCATGAGTTGAAACGCTATCCCGAAATTATCCCCGAAAGCGATCAGGGCTTTTTCCTGTTCTTCATTGGCTCCGGCAATCAGACCTCCCAAATGACAACTCAAGGTCATCATCGAGGCGGTTTTCCGATATATGACATCCATGCAATGCTTTTCAGTGACCTGGATGTCACGGGCATTAGAGAACTCCAGCAAGCCGCCTTCCACCAACAGCTTGGCCGCCCGGGAGAAGGCCTTGAATATAACGGGATTGACGTCGTCGGAAAGCAGAGATAACGATTGCGCGATCAGATAATCTCCGACCAGAATACTGGCATCGTTGCCCCATTTGGAATTGACGGTCTGGCGGCCCCGACGGACCGTGGTTTCATCCACCACATCGTCATGCAGGAGGGTGGCGGCATGGACATTTTCAATCACGCAACAATGCTTGACCACCGCCTCGTTCAGGTCCTGGCCACACAGGCGGGAGCTGATCATTAAAAGCATGGGGCGGATACGCTTGCCTCCCGAGCTCAGGATATATTCCCCGATTCCGGGGACGATAGGGATATCCGAGAGGAAGTTATCCCTCAGAGCAAGCTCGACCTTTTCCAGGTCAGGCTTGAAGAGTTGGGTGACCTCTTTGTAATCCATAGCAGGACTCTCCATGGGTGGCCTTTGGACGACCGTAAACAGGGTTGTGACTACCCCCTAATTCAACCACATTTTGTTCGCAAAGGTGTTACTAATATGGGAAAATCGCTACTTTGTCAAGGCTTTTATAGCCCGTGACAATCACAGGAAAACCCTTGTAAAATCAGATGATTATACACTATTTCGGACGTTCTGGCATCCCCCGGTTTGCGCCGAACCCCTTGAATTTAATGATCCAATGAAAATCTCCAAAAAACCTGAAAAACCGTTGGTTTCGGTCATTATTCCGGCATTTAACCGGGCCTGGTGCCTGGAAACCGCTTTACGGTCGGTTTTTGATCAGACGTTTCGAGATTTTGAGGTGATTGTGGTGGATGATGGTTCGACCGATGACACGCCCACACTATTAGGCGGGTTCCCCCAGGTAAGGGTTCACCGTTGGGAGGACAACCGGGGCGTCTCTGTGGCTCGCAACCAGGGGATCGAAATGGCTCGCGGCGAGTTGATCTGTTTTCTGGATTCGGACGACCGGTGGATAGAAAACAAACTGAAGGTGCAGGTTGATTGGATGCTGGGCCGGCCCGACCGTATGGTCTGCTACACCGATGAAATCTGGATTCGCAGGGGCGTCCGTGTGAACCCCATGAACAAGCACCGTAAATATTCGGGCGATATTTTCAGGCACTGTCTGCCCTTGTGTATCATCAGTCCTTCCTCCATTATGATGCGTACCTCGGTTTTTGGTGACATTGGGAGGTTCGATGATGAGTTGGCCGCCTGTGAGGACTATGACCTCTGGCTAAGGTTGACGTCGCGTTATCCGGTGGATTTCATTCCGGAACCCTTGATCGTCAAAACCGGGGGACATGCCGATCAGTTATCCCAAAAGTTCAGGGGGATGGACCGCTTTCGTGTTTACGCGCTGGAAAAAATCCTGAAAGAGGGGCATCTTAACCCCTGTCAGCGCGACTGGGTTTTGGAGGCCCTAATCGAGAAATGCTCCATCCTGCACGCCGGGTACAACAACCGCCGCAAATATGAGGAAGCCGGGATTTATGGTCAAGCGGTTCGGCTTTACCGAGAGATGACTGAGGTCGTTGCCTCTACGGAACCTGTTGTTCAACCTTTTAAGAAAGAGATGCTGTTGTATGCGCTGGAAGATTAATCACGGACTGGCATGGAGTCTGATTTTTTGGGCGGCACTGGCCTGTGTTTCTTACGCAGATGAAAAAGAGGTGAACACGGGGGAGGTGATCGCCGAAATCCGAAAGCAGTGCTACGCTATTTTGCAACAGGCTTTGAAAAGTGAAGAGGCTTTTGTCCGAAGTGGCGCCGCGCGTGCGGTGGGGGAGTCGCAAGACCCCGCCCTCATCCCGCTTCTCGAAAAAGGCGCTCAGGATTTCTATCCCACCACCCGCCAGTTTGCATTGCAGGGGATTTCCGGCCTTTCAAAGACCAAAGCCAAAGCCATGGGACGAGAACGTCTGACCGATTCAAGTGTCTGGGTGAAAAGTACCGCGCTGGACCTGCTGGCTGAATTGGGCGATAAGGAATCGATTCCCGTCATTGAGCGCTTACTGGAAGGTCCCGACCGCACGGTCCGTCTGGCCGCCGCCTATGCCCTTGTGCAATTGGGAGAGAAACAGCATTTCAGTGAACTGACCGGGGCCATTAAAGGAGGAGATACTCTCAACCGTTTCCAGGCCATTACCTATCTTGGCAAGATAGGGGATGAGGCCTCAATCAATCTTTTGAAGGAGTTGTTGGATTCGGACGAAGAACAGGTGTTGTCCGCCAGTTTAAAAACCCTCGGTGAGCGGGCAGATATGGAGTTGTTTCGTCCGTTGATAAAGCTGAGTCTTCACACCAGTCCCATGGTGCGGCGCAATGCAGTCCTCGAGTTGGGTTACCTTCCACCGAATGAGGTGAAAAAACAGGTGAAGTTAATTTGTACCGATTCCGACCCGCTGGTGCAACTCTCCGCCGCACTGGCAATGTATCGGTTGAAGTCGGCTGAATGCCAAAATGTGTTCGAAGCCTTGTTGGATTATAAGGATTTTGCGGTACGGGCCTCCACCGCGCGCGTATTGGGTGATGTGGACATTCCCGACCGCACCCGCCTGTTGGCGAAAGCTTTGGGAGACCCCAAGACACGCGTTCGCACCGCTGCAGTCCGGTCCGCAGGCAGGATGGGTGGACCGGAAGCTTTTCAATTGCTGATCCAGATGCTCGACGACCCGCAGGAAGTCATCCGTGCCTATGCCGCCGGAAATCTTTTACGTTTAATGAAATAACTGGAACCTGGGGGAGACTTGGCTCAGGCCCGTCCATAAAGGTCGGTATAGCGCTTGATGTCGTTTTCGTCGAGGATGTCGCCAAGCTGGGTTTCGATGAGGATCAATAGCTCCTTGCCGGGATTGGCCAGGCGATGCTTCGCGCCTTTGGGGATGACAGTCGTCTCGGGCGCTTTCAGGATCATCTTTTTGTCGTCGCATTCCACCTCCGCTTTTCCGGAAACCACCAGCCAGTGCTCGGCGCGGTGCTGGTGCGATTGCAGGCTGAGGCTCTCGCCGGGAAGAACCTCGATGCGCTTGACCAGGTATCCATCACGTTGTTCGAGCGTGGTGTAACAACCCCAGGGCTTCTGTACGGTGGTATGTAGTTTTATTTGAGGACGCTGTTTTTCTTTCAACTCCGCTACCAACTGCTTGACGTCCTGCGCCCTGTCCTTGGGGCAGATCAACAGGGCGTCCGGCGTATCCACCACAATCATGTCTCTGAGTCCCACCGCGCCGATCAAACGGCCGTCTGCCTTGACCAGCGTACCGGTGCAGTCAACCTGATACACGTTTTTCGATAACACGTTTCCGTCACCGTCGGTTTTGGAGATGCCATCCAGCGCGCTCCACGCACCGACGTCGTTCCAGGGCATGGTGGTCGGAACCACCGCCGCGTTTTTGGAGGGCTCCATGACGGCGTAGTCGATGGAAATCGACGGCAGTGACTCGAAAATTTTCTTTCCCTGGTCATTGAATACGCGAAAGGGAAATTTCCCTTTGGCGCTTTGGAGATGGCTTTCGATGTTCGCCAGCGGTTTGATCACTTTCGGCGCGTGTTCTTCCAATTCCGCTCGAACTGCGGATACCTTCCAGGTAAAAATGCCGCAGTTCCAGTAATACTTTTTCTGTTTCAGAAAATGTTCCGCTGTCTCACGATCGGGTTTTTCCGTGAATTGTCCGACCTGGAAGGCATTGTCCAGTTTATCCAGGGCGCCGCCTTTCAGGATATAGCCGTAACCCGTCTCCGCCCGCGTGGGTTTGACCCCGAGGGTGACCAGATAATCCTGCCGGGCCGCCGCTTCCGCCTGGCCCAGAGTAGCGTGGAAGGTGTCGGGGTCGCTTATCACGTGGTCGGCGGGGAATACCGCCATGATTTCGTCCGGTTGATCCTTGAACAACTCCGCCGCCAGGGCAACCGCCGGGGCGGTGTTTCGCCCGACCGGTTCGGCGATCAGGTGATCGGGTGAAAACCCGTAAGGCGTCAGTTGGCTGAGGGTTTGAAACGCATGCTGTTCGTTGGTGATAATATAGATGCGGTCGATCGGCGTCAGCGGCAAAAGCCGCTCCACCGTCTGCTGGATGAGAGTTTTCTCGCCCGCGATGTTCAGGAGTTGTTTGGGATGGCTTTCCCGGCTGAGCGGCCAGAACCGCTCGCCACTGCCCCCGGCTAAAATGACGCTGATCATGGAATTGAGAACGTTTCCGTGGATGGAGTTGTCGGATAATTCCGGATTTCCCGAAATGAATGCTTTCTAAAAGAGTAACACAGCTTTTTTGAAATTGTGAGGGGAACGCTTGATTGTGGAGCTAACAGATTAATCGAAAATGCTAAAATAATCGAGTTTTGGGCAGAAATTTGGAAACCCGGAACGGCCAAAAACATCCTAGGATGCAACGTTAATTAATTCAGTGAAGAGCCTCAAAATGGGATATACTGCCTCACTTTGCCCATCAAAAACAGGCTTATTATGAAACTGGGGATGGGAAATCCTCTCGGGTATTGAAGGTCTATGGATAACGAGGTCGTATACTTATTTCTGATTTTTATTTTTGCCATTACCATGGCCGGCGGGTGGATTCCCACGCTGAAGCCCTGGTCGCAGAAAACCTTTCGCATGCTGATCAGCTTCTGTGCGGGGATTTTGCTGGGGGCGGTATTCTTTCACATGATACCTGAGATTTCCCCCATTCTCGGCAAGAAAATGGGTTTTCCGATCATGCTGGGTTTTCTTGGCATCTATGTGATGGAAAAATTTATCATGGTGCACCCCTGTGAGGAAGGGGGATGCAACTACCACAAGATAGGCCTTGCCGCTTATGCCGGTATCGGATTCCATAGTATTCTCGATGGGGTGGCCATCGGCGCGGGCAATATCCTCAATATCAGTATGGTGATCCTGCTGGCGGTGACGATCCATAAGTTTCCGGCGGCGCTGGCGCTCAGCAGTATTCTGGTAAAGGGCGGCGAATATTCCCGGCAGAAAATTCTGACTTCCATGTTTATCTTCGCGCTGGCGACCCCCATCGGCGCGTTAATTTCCATGAATGTGATGGATCACCTCAGCCCCGATCCCATCGGGTTCGCTCTGGGGATTTCTGCAGGGACCTTCCTCTATATTTCTATCGGCGACCTGTTGCCCACGGTGCACGAGGAAGACGAAAAGAAAAATTTGAACCTGGTCCTCCTGTTCGTCGGAATATTAGTGATGTTCCTCTCCACGGCCCTGGAAGGCTAGTTTTTTTGCGATGTATTTGGGGCCGCTGTACTTAGACTGAATCATGAAGCGCATTAAAGCCTTTATCCCCTACCTGCAGACCTACCGCCGGGAAATCACCATCGGGATTATTGCTCTTCTGGTGACCGACTTCATCAGCCTGGTTATTCCCTGGCTCCTTAAAAGCTTCATCGACCTTCTTCCCCAAAAACCTTCCGGTAGCGAGTTGGCCTGGTATGCAGGAATGCTTTTCCTGGCGGCGGTCGGGCAGGCCGTGTCCCGTTTCGGGTGGAGAAAGTACCTGTTCGGTCCCTCCCGCAAAATAGAAGTCGATATCCTTAACAAGCTGTTTCAGCACCTGCAAACTCTCGATAAAACGTTTTTCCAAAACCACAAGGTGGGGGACTTAATGTCCCGCGCCACCAACGATCTGCGCGCAGTGAAGGAATTTCTTGGGCTGGGCCTGCTGGTGGCCCTCGATGCGGTGGTGGTGATCATTGCCGCAATCGCTTTGATGATTTACCTCAACCCACAATTGACCCTGTACGCTTTGCTGCCGCTGCCCCTGGTTTCAATTCTATTTTTTGGATTCATCAAAACCATCGGCGTCCGGCATACCGCCATTCAGGAGCACCTGGCCAAGATCACTTCGATGGTTCAGGAGAACCTGGCGGGCATTCGAGTCCTGCACGCCTTCGCGCAGGAAGAGAATGAGAAAAAACGATTTGATGCATTGAACCGCGAGCACATTGCCCGCAACATGCATCTGGCGAAACTGTTTGGAATGTTCACGCCTTCGCTGGTGCTGACGATCGGTATCGCGAGTCTGATCGCGTTCTGGGTGGGAAGCAAGGCGGTGATCGCGGGGGACATGTCACTCGGAGCTTTTGTCGCTTTTAACGGTTATCTGATGATGCTGGCATGGCCGATGATGGCCATCGGATTCGTGATCAACTTGACTCAGAAGGGTTTGGCGGCCATGGGCCGCATTCTGGAACTTTTAAATTCCCGGTCCTTTCTGGTTGTCTCTCCGGCCACGATACCGGCCAATTCTTTGCGGGGAGAAATAGAGTTCAGGGAGTTGACGTTCCGTTACCCCGGCGAGGACAATCCGGTTCTTCACAGCTTAAATTTCAGGATCGAGCCGGAAAGCACCGTGGCGGTGATTGGGATGATCGGTTCCGGTAAAAGCTCGATGGCGCAGTTGATCCCGCGGGTATACGACGCGCCAGAGTCTTCCCTCCTGATCGACGGTCACCCTATCCAGGAAATTCCGCTGGACCGGTTACGCCGGCACATTGCGTATGTCGACCAGGACCCGTTTCTGTTTTCAACCAGCATCCGCACTAATATTTCAGTAGGGCGGGAGGATGCAACGGATGCGGAAATTGATGACATGGTCCGCTGTGTTCATCTGACACCGGATTTGGCCCGGTGGCCGCAAGGGTTGAATACTGTGGTCGGAGAGCGCGGGGTTTCGCTTTCCGGTGGCCAGAAACAAAGAATCGCCCTGGCGCGCGCCTTAATCAGGAAACCTGAAATCCTGATTCTTGATGACGCCTTCTCCAGTCTCGACATCGAAACAGAGGCGACCATTCTGAGTAACATACAGAGGCTTGACCAGGCCATCACCACCATACTCATTACCCACCGCTTATCAGTTGCCCGTCAGGCGGATCAGATTCTGGTGATGGAGCAGGGCCGTATTGTAGAGTGCGGTGACCATGAGTCATTGATGAAAAACGAAGGATTGTATCAGCGCATGTATACCAATCAGGCTCTGGCGCAGGAAATGGAGATTTTACTGCAATGACGGAGTGGGAAGAAGAAAGCCTGGAGGGCCGGTATTACGACTGGCCTTTGTTCAAGCGCATTCTCGCGTACCTGCGGCCTTATGGGAAACTGGTGGCGGTCTCGCTGGTATTGCTGTTGGTGGTCTCTGTGCTGAACCTGGCGGGTCCCTACCTCACCAAGGTGGCGATAGACGATTTTATTCGCCTCGGCCAATACGAGGGATTGGACCGGATTGCCCTGATTTATCTGGCCGTGTTGGCGGGTGCTTTTGTCTGCCAGTTTTTACAGTACACCCTCATGCAGTATATCGGTCAGAAGGTCATGTTCGATATGCGCACTCAGGTTTTCGCCCATCTGCACAAAATGTCCTTCCGGTTTTTCGACCGTAATCCCATCGGCAAAATGATGACCCGGACCGTCAACGACGTCGAGGTGTTGAATGAAATGCTGACGTCGGGACTGATCCTCGTATTCAGTGATTTGTTCACACTTGTGGGTATTTTTCTGATGCTGGCATGGCTGGACTGGCGGCTGATGCTGGTGGTGTGCATTGTGTTCCCTTTTTTATACCTGGCGACGTATGCCTACCGGACGCGGGCGCGGGATGCGCTCAGAAAAAACCGGGCACATGTCACCACTCTCAACTCCACCCTGGAAGAAAACCTTTCGGGTATGACCACCGTGCAGTTATTCAATCAGGAAAATGCCCAGTACCAAAAATTTGCAGGGATCAACCGGGACAAGCTCAAAGAGGATTTACGTTCCCTGCATTATAATTCGATTTATCTGCCGTCCATCGATGTGTTCAGTGCTATCGGAATAGGCCTGGTGATCTGGTATGGGGGAGGGCGGTTCGTTCAGGATGAAGTTCAACTCGGTGTGCTGGTCGCCTTTTTTCAGTATCTGCAGAAGTTTTTTGAGCCGATACGCGATATGGCGGAGAAATTCAATATCATCCAGACGGCGATGGCGTCCTCTGAGAGAATATTCGAATTACTGGATACGCCGGAGGATCAGCCCAACCCGGAGCGTCCACATTCCGTATCTCAAATTGCCGGCAACATCGATTTCGAGAACGTCTGGTTTGCCTACAATAAGGATAACCATGTTTTAAAGGATGTGAGTTTTTCTCTGAAAGAGGGAGAAAGCCTGGCGATTGTCGGCGCGACGGGCTCTGGTAAATCGACCATCATCAATACCCTTCTCCGTTTTTATGATATTCAAAAGGGCCGGATTCTGGTTGACGGGGTTCCATTGAAGGAAATGAACAAGCAGGATCTGCGTCGTCAGATGGCGCTGGTTCAGCAGGATGTATTTCTGTTTTCGCGGAATATCATGGACAACATCCGCCTCGGCAACACCTCGCTGGGCCTGGAGGAGGTGGAGTCGGTCGCCCAATCGGTGAATTCTCACCATTTCATCAACAATCTGCCCTTCAAATATGAGCAGGAATTGATCGAGCGCGGCAGTAGCCTGTCCATGGGGCAGAGACAATTAATTTCCTTTGCCCGGGCGTTGGCATTTGATCCGAGGATTTTGATTCTCGATGAAGCCACCTCCAGTGTCGATACTGAAACGGAGCGTCAGATCCAGGATGCCATTCATGAGCTGATGAAAGGGCGGACTTCGATTATCATCGCTCATCGGTTGTCCACGCTGAAAACGGTCGATAAAGTGCTGGTATTGAAGCATGGGGAAGTGGAAGAGTTCGGCACCCGCCGGGACCTTCTCCAAAAGAAGGGAACCTATTACAATCTTCTCAAACTCCAGTCGGACTTCTCAAAGGGAACGGTTTAATGAAAAGTGGGATAGGAAAGACAGCCTGGATTAAGCTCTTATGCGGGGCTTTTGGGTTCCTCTAGTTTCCACATATTCTTCATCCAGTAGCTCAGCATCAGAAATGCGGTGCCAAAGCCTATAAAAATAAGGATTCTCCAAATGATTTCCATATGAGCCAAGTCAATGATCATTAGTTTAATCGCCACCAGTACCAGTGTCGCAAAGCCTCCTTTGAAATAATCCAGTTGCTTCCTTCGTAATCCCATCCACATTAAAGTAGACCCGGTTAGTCCCCAGGCAATGGAAACCATGCTGTTTCCGTCGGGGAGAACTCCCAGTTCCCGTAATAACCAGGCAAGAAAACCCAGATAGGCAGCAAGGATATAAAATTTTGAGGTGGACCTGAGGTTTATGTGGGTCGAGGCGTAAATCGCGAGCGACATGACCACTACATCAACGAGCGCTTGATAATTGAAGATTGGGAGGCCTTCAACCTTTCCAAACAGGCGAACGAAGTACCAGCAACCGATGGCCGTGAAGAAAGAGGAGGCCGCTATTTCCACCGCCGGCTCACGGGTACGGTGAGCCAGATAATGAAGCACAGTGGCTTCCAGGGCGTAAGCCAGGAACAGGTGGTGATTATCCAATAAGTGAAACAAGGCGATGGTCAATAAAAGAGTTCCTACTGTGGCATGCAAGGCAGAGGATTCATGTGCTTTCTTCAGGCGCCAGTTAAAAAATACCACCAGGAAGAAAATCGCGCTGGCTGCCAGAGAAATGCTACCGCATTGGATGTCACTCAGTTTCCAGATCCATTTCGACATCTGAAATGATATTAGCGCCGATGCAATCATTTGAACGGTGATATGCAGATTGGGGTTCTGAACCAGGCAGTCAAATGTTGTTTTAGGCTGGGCCAAGCCTCCGGCAACGGATGGTTTCCATTGACCTCTCTTTTGAGCTATGGAAACCATCCAAAATAAAATCCAGATAAACAGGACTCCTGCCTGTACGCTCCATGAATAAAAGAGTAGTTCGGGCTTTGAAGCGGGGAGTTGATCAAGGCCGATGCCCATCACAATCCATCCACCGACCCAGGAGGACCAATATAATAAAACCCAGGGTCGAAAATAGTAAATGGCCATAGAACCTGCAAGCACCACGCAGGTATACAGAGTCAGGCCGGGAATATTTCCGGAGCCGGTATTCAATAAAAACGGAGTTCCCAGGCCGCCGATAACGGCAACCAGCGCCAAGGGAGGTTCATTTTGAT
>Ga0224501_10001140_pt1 | contig 20444 bp, 22 predicted proteins | sample SF_Oct11_sed_USG_4_FD_169105 | JGI IMG/M metagenome (GOLD analysis project Ga0224501, IMG submission 169105) | Sediment microbial communities from San Francisco Bay, California, United States - SF_Oct11_sed_USGS_8_1 | ecosystem: Environmental > Aquatic > Marine > Sediment | place: USA...
ACAGATGGGAACAGGCGTAAAGTCTCCTTGATGCATGCCTCCAGGTAGACCATTTTCCTTAGATCATTCATTTCTACAGATCGTGGTGAGTCTGCAAAAAGGTTTGTGAAAGCTCAAGAAACTCGCATGGGATTAGTGTTCTGGGTTCTACAGATCCCTGGTAAGGGCAGTGTTTACATTCACTGTACATGGAATGTATGGTGCATACTTGCATGAGCATACCCTATGTATGAGCTACGCTTTGGGGTTATGCTCGAGAGAGAAGCGATGGTAAGCCAACTTTTTCACTCTTCCTATCATTCCCAATCACAAGCAGGGCTTGGACTTCCATACACTAAGTGATTTCTTTCATAGTCGCGTGGGTATGCTTGGGGAACCGAATCATGATTAAAATGAATTTTTATTTTTTTGTAGGTATCCACATACATGCAAATGATGTTGTATATCACCACCTACCAAATATGTTATCAAGCTCTGCAGCACACCTCTGTTGAATGGTTGGGTGAGCTCCAAGCAGGTGGACAGCAAATCCTAGAGCAGCTGACACTGTGTCATGGCCCTGCAATAAACTGATTCGCAAGGTTGGGATATCGAGTTATTGTGCTAGTTGAGTCTGGGAAGTTTACGCACATTCGCTGTTTTATAACGAGTCAATCCCGAGTCAATCCCGAGTCAGGTTATTAGGGGATTTAGTTGGCCTAGTGAACAGGTCAAATCTATACGCAGAAATTAACCAGGTGAAATTGAATCTGCGACAAAGTCACTCTGAGTATGGCTCTCTGAAACGTAATTCCGGTACTGTGATGTACATGCAGCTTTACTCTGCATGCACCTATCACGCACTTACCTCAAACATGAAGGTGTCAACTTCTTCTCTGATATCATTGATAGTGAGGAGATTACCATGTTCATCTGTGCAATCCAATAGCATATCAAGGAATGCTTTATATTTTCGTTCTTTCAACTCACCATGTCGATCCTCTATTCGCTTTTTGATGACCTAAAAAGGGGGCCACTGTGGCTGAGTGCTTGCCGCTGAGGGTGAAGTCTCTGGTTCAAAACAGTTTGCCCCCGAGAGTTTTTGAAAACTCCCTCCAACTCCCTATTCACCCTGCAGAGAAGGGTTACCCAACTCCCTTCAGAGCTGGGGAAGGTGATGGCGGTGAGAAAGAGGAGTGAACACCCCACCTCAGTTATATCGTTGTCGGTACAAGTTGGCTCTCTAACAGGCGCTTCCCACACAATGGTGGCTAATGGACAACCTTCACCTTTAATACACTTTGAATCGAATTTGCATGGATAGGAATGATTAGGGTAGACTGATCGGCTATTCTATTGAGCAGACAACACAGGTCATTCCAATTTCATTACTCGGTGGACTGATATTTAGTGTTACTGGAATTGAGCTATTCTCTAGATTGAAGACCTTTCATTGTAAAGATTTCTGTTGCATTCTGTTCTTTTGAAATAACCTTAGAGAGAGCGCAGCAGTGCTGTCTAGAGTAAGAAATCATGAAAGTATCCAGACACACATGGGCGCAACCGTACACAAGCGCCAGGTGATTCTGGCCTTGGTATAGGCTAGTTAGGTGCCCTATTCAACAACAAAATCTATCCTACTGTTATGCTAGTACCTGTTCAATTGGCAGCAGCATTATAACGAATAAAGCAAGCTTATTACTCACATCTATGGTGAAGTTGTGAAGGATTTTAAGTGATTTTGCGTATTTCCATCCCATTGGAAACATGTAGAAAATGAAATCTGGCTTGAGAAGTGGCATCTTATCTCGCCTTCCTATGATGTCCTTAATATTTACTACAGCCTCCACATAGTCAGATCCCTGGTCAAGCAGGGAATTTAACTTGACTCCCATGGCAGTTTCTGAAAAGGATATACAATCACAATATATTGGAACTATGAGTTATGGACCAATCTGCTCTGGTATAGTATATCTTTTTCTATTGCATTGAAAATATAAGCTACTCTCTCATTCCTACCGAAGAATTTGAATTTTGCTGATATCTTCAATTGTGCAACTGGGAATCAAAGGAACCAGCTCCTACTTGAGCCTTCACTACGCAATGTTACGTATATTTGTTTAGAATACTTGATAGTTTCACAGACCACAGTGAATGCAATGACATCATGAGCTAACAAGTAGAGCTGCGAGGTGATATCCTATCAGTGAGGTTTTAGAGAATAAGCCCGCTGTATTGCGTATAGATGGTATAAGGTCTTACCACAGATGATGTCCAGTGAGTTCAGGCTGATGTAGTGAAATATATCAAATGGTTTGCCATCGACGGAGACCTCCTCTAATTTTTCTTTTAGAGACAAACTGTGCTCATTCATTGTGACAAGAAAATCTTGCAGAATGTTAAAATGAAAACTCGGAGTTAACATCTTACGACGGCTTCTCCATTTATCACCGCCGCTGCAAAATAAAATAAATGTAACAAATCTCAAATACAGAGTTACTTTGATCAGGATTTGTTGCGTGAGAATGCACGTATACGTATGGTGTATGCTCACATAACTGATTCTGATCTAGTTTGATCATTCTCTATCCTCTATATTTCAGAAACATTCAAAGACAAGACACAGCTCATTGCGCATGTGTATGGATTATTTGTTATCAGCATTAATCTTTTCTAAAGTCAGCTGTTTCTTTCACACGATAGTTCACTGTGCATGTCACTGCCGTACACTGGGAGATACCAGTGAGTGACAGTTTGCGGAGTTTCATTTAGGAGTTGAGCTGGTGACATAATTATGTGGCTGGTTGAACTATGTTTCGAATGTCATACAACCGGGTTGACATTATGTGTAGGCATTATTTACCTCATGAGCAATCCCAAGCCAAGCCATTCGTGTCCTATTTCATATCCGTTAGCCTTTTCTATATTCACACTGCTGCTGAGAATTTTCTCAATATTATCAGCATTGAAAAACACCACTGAAATCCTTGTTCCAATCATAAATCGCAGTATTTTCTTAGCTCGATGCTCCTCGAATAGTAACAACATTTGCTGGTAAAACTCTGTAAAGAAACGCATACGTGTTGCTAAACCACAGGGATGGTACCATCTATCTAACCTGATCGAATTACTGCTGAGTAAACAAGTTTCCACTGTGGTATATGGTGTCTTTGTATCAGTAGTGTAGATGGATATGTCTGGAGCTAGGTAGAGAATGAAGTTTATCCCCAATGCGCATAGGACTGATTAATTCAAATAGGCGCGATAAACCAGCACAGGGATATGACATTCTCTGTCTATGAAGATTATGGAAATTATTCACAATAAATATTCTACGATACCGGCTGGATTAGGGCTGAGGTGAAGAACATCTCCAACGATAGGCCAGTCGTACAATCCCGGTATTTTATACAGCTCTCGGTTTCGATATCTGTGAGTTGCATACAGTAAGAGTGGAGGAAAACAAGCAGCCAGAGTACAGGTAGCTGCTAGTTCAGTGAATGAGAGTGTGCTTAGTGTTTTCCCCATTTTCTGACACGTACTGTACTCACTACCTAGAATAAAATAAAAACACATATCTGATCTATCATTGAAGATTCCATGTAGGATCAGATATATCCCTCCAAAAATAACTCTTATTGAAAACAAGAAGACAATCGATCGACAGCAATGGAACTGCATTAAACATCCACCACTGCTGTTTCCAGCCGATGGATGGCATTGGTCTTAAGACTCTAAATCGACTCAGTTTTGTACATCTGGCTGTGTTTGGTATAGCAGCAAGTACATTGAAATGCAAAATGCTTATGAGACGGTATTCATTTAGACATGCTTCTATCGTTATGTAGTTCATGTGCAGTTGGACGCAGAAGCAGCAAATCCGGTGCCATGAAGTTCTAATCATACTCCAATGTGAACACAAGTCATTACACCATACGATAATCTATACTACTCACTCTCTGTTCGCGTCACTCTGTCCCATACCTGTCAGCTGCAGCGCAGTGAAACTCTCTAGTTCCCAAACTGAAGCACATAAAACTACATATAGGGTGCACCTGGCTTACCTTATCGTCACCTATATATAAAACCTTACCCAGAGGCATGATTGGCTCGCTCTAGTGCGCTTACCTTACAGTTGTGGATAGGAATTGCTGGGGCAGAGGTAAAGACAAACAGTGTCAGTTTTGTAATACACTACCACTAGCTACCATGCACACGCAGCCTGAATTATGTTTAATCGAATTCTCCACCTTTAACCTGACAGGGGCATTTGTCAACATAAGCAGTGATGCAATGCAGGTGCTTTCCTCATCCATAAGTGTGTGACAGTTTTTTTTATGACTGATCTTACTTATCATTTATTTATGATTACATTTTGGAACATCGCCTGAATGGTCAATTAGTGATGGTAAATTACTGTTGCTCTTACTGGTTAACAATACAGCTCCCGAGTGGAAGTAATTTATATGTATTGTGTAGTATATTATATTCTGTAGTCTAATAGTCCAAGCACTGCTGTTATCCACCCGTCCTCATAGAAGAAAGAGAGAATAAACCACTTGGAATCTGTTCATATCTCTGCTGCGATCACTGAACACATTACAGCAGTGATGACGCCATGGCCTGGGGTAAAGTTTTGCATGGTTAATGGGTAGGCAGCATTCGATATGAAAACCATACCTCTGCAGCTGCAGCATTTACCTCGCTACAGCCAATGCATTGGGAAAACAAAGCAGCTACACGGTCCACACCAGAGTTGAGCGTAATCGCCACTGGATTAGTTACTTTTTTTAGTATTGAATGTTAGGTAATCTTTGTTTTTAAAATAACGAAAGAGAACATTTCATTCAATTTTGGAGTATTAATTGTATGTTACTTTTGTAACTGAATAGTGTCGTTTTCACACAATTCGATTCTAATCGCTCTCCGGAAACTAGTTGGCAAATTGCACTAATTGGATTGATCTCCCCCAGCCAATAAATAAGTCCGGGGTGAAGACAAGTCCTGACAAAAAATATGCCCTGACCTTGAGATTCTACATATAACTCATCATGACATCATGGCTGCGACAGCAATCGACTACACCAGTACAGGATTGAGATATATCAGGTTCATCACTCAGAACGCACAGCCATGTGTCTCGACTACAAAGAATCTGTTGTTTTATATCTTTAGGTGTAGAGCACCTAGGTGCCCTAAAGTACATGTTCAGCAAAGAAGATCTTCTGGTCTCATAAAAATGATCCTACCATGTAAAAGGTGTTCGGGACTTACTATGTTTTTAAAAATACTGCTGAAGATGTTCTAGGATAAAATGCTTTAATATTACTTACATTACATATATAAATAAAAATATTGCAATATATTACAGTAGACCAAACTCCTGTTTTCTGTTCACTTTCAAAAGGTTTCTGTGCACATGGTTTCTCACAAGAGGTATATTCCCTACATTACAGCACTATTCAAGAAAAAGTATGAACACATAAAGTAACTAATGCGAGGAATGTTTACCTTTTACCAAAGTTAGGAGTATTGAATAATTAGTTACTTTTGTGAGTAACTACTCCCTACCCTGGTCCACACCCATGATAAGGATTTCAGAAGCTGATTTGGGTCGCTATGAAGGGATACTGTAACAGTAACTCAAACCAGTGACATAATGTCACCGCTGTCACATTATGTCACTGCTCAAGCTCTCCAAGCAGCAAGCCCGGAGCATCTCCTGTCATGTAACCCCTATTTGAAAGTCAGCTACGATTTTTTCTCTAGATTATGACACACTTACTACAGCTAGATCTATTAATCCAGGTCCCAGGACTAATCAGGACTAATAGAGAACGCAGTAACATAAAGTCACTGGAGAACGGAATTATGTTTGTAAGATTACCCCGCCGAAAAGGCGCGTAACACGGGCCAAATCGTACGTGATTATAGGCGACTGGCAACGTTCTACTCGACCTTTGCCGCTTGCGCCAGTAGCTATTTTGTAGAATATTAAAAGATCATGGCGGATCAGAACAAAATACAACGCGTGAGAGATACCATTGGCACTCATCCTGACTTCCCTAAAAAGGGGATCATGTTCAAGTAAGCTCCACTCATTCAGTCACTGAGAGTGAGAGACTCGGTCGGTGTGAGTTTATTCAGTTAGTTTACATTTACACTTAGAACAGATTAAAACTAAAAGTTAGTTTACTGTTTAGTGGCGTGAGTTACGTTAGCGAGCTACTCACTTACGTTACTGTTAGACTTACTCAGTTACTACTGCGTCAATGACTGACTAAATCTGTCAGTCATAAGTCAGCAACTGCGCAAGTCACTCCCTCACTGCAGTTAAACTTAGTTGAAGTTAAACTTAAACTCACCAACTCATGTAATTGTAACCCTCCCTCTCTCTGTAACTGTCAGTAACTGTGTAAGTGTCAGTGTTATCATTTAATTACACAAGGAACCAGGTTGAGTTGGCGGTTAATCATGATGTGAATGATCATCCATTCATTTCAATTGAAGATGAAATTGACCGAATAATAAATAAAATAGCTTGATTTTAATCATTGATCGATCTGATAGATTAGGTAGTGGCTAAGTGAGCATCATTGTAGTTTTGGAGGATTCTAACACCTCCTTGAATTGTGCTTTGCTGAGCGGTAGCTATCAGTTCTTGGAGCATCTAGGTTACATCTTCTATTTGAGAGCATCCTATGATACTTTTTTTCATTTTTATATTTGTAGAGACATCTTCCCCATTCTGCGCAATCCAGATGTCTTCCAGGATTTGATGGATGTCATGATTGATCATGTCAAACAGCTGAACTGTGATGTCATTGTTGGCTTAGAGGCGAGAGGTTTCTTGTTTGGACCAGTCATGTCCCTTGCCCTGAAGAAACCGTTTGTCCCTATCAGAAAGAAAGGAAAGCTGCCTGGGGATTGTATCCAAGTGGAATATAGACTGGAGTATGGATCGGTAAGCTGTGGACCTATCATGCACCTTGCTTACCTTGATCTACTATTTGCGCCGTTAAATATTTCTTTTATCGTGAAAAATAAAATATTTCATTTCAAAATTGCTAATGGTCTAGGTTTGAGTTTGCATTTGTTGTAGGACATTTTTGAAGCTCAGGTTGGCTCTATAACGGCTGGACAAAAAGTTGTGATAATTGATGACCTGCTTGCAACTGGAGGTGTGTCCGATAGTATCATGGACAAATAACTTCATGGATTATACCAATAGGTGTATTGGCAAATACGTAATCAAAATGTGTTCAAGTCACCTCAGATCACCAAAAATAAGGAGTCCGTTGATGCTGTGATAAGTATTATTAGATGTAACACTGAAACACTGCAATTTAATAATAACGGATGGTTACCTTCATTCTGGTGTACCATACTCACAGAAACTAAATTTTATTTTTAGGTACACTCGATGCTGCTTGTCAGTTAGTAGAGAAAATGGGAGGTTCAACAGTGGAGTGTCTGGTGGTGATAAGTTTGCGTGAACTTAATGGTATCGCTAAAGTTCCTGCAAAAGTGACTTCCCTGTTGGAGTTATCAGAATACTAGGTTTCAAGTAAACCGTTTTAATTTGAATTTCTTTTTCTATGGTTCTATAATTTATAAGCAAAATTGAATAAAACCATACAGCATCGTTCACATTTCATTAGCATCCAGTAGTAGTCGGTGCATAGCCGTATCACATTTTTGCACCAGCTTGACCGCATTTTTCTTCTCATTGACAGTAGCTGCTCTCAATGAAATGCAGTGAAACACATTGGTTTTGAGGTTCATTCTTCCAACAGCTCTAAAAAGAAAATTGTGAAGACTTGTGAAGATTCTGTGGGTAACTATCAAAGATGGAAACCACATGCATTATGAACCCAAAAATGTTTGTGCTCTAACCGTGGATTGATAACAAACCTGGGCCAGATAACAAACTCGGTATAGTTTCACTCTCAACCATACATGAGCTATGCAAATAGTTTCACTTTTACAAGAGGTGGTTTATACAGTATTGGTCCCGGAATGGGTGAGCAAAGTCTGCGATACAACCTGATATCTTTCGCCATTTTTTAACCGTTCAGAGTGTCTCTGAGTGGACATCACACAATTTCAAGTTCAGTATGACTAGCATGATTGGCAAATACAGAAGTTAAGATGCGAACGGTTACTGTAACGGTTACATTTGCATGCGATTTACAACATGAAAATAATGCGCGTTACACTAACTGTTAGCAAAACCGGTAAATTGTCTTAATGGTTACAGTTCCCATTACTGTTATCTTGTTCTACTCGTAGACCTCGGTGAAACCTATCCGGACGTCTTGCTCGGAGCCTGAAGGAAACTCTCCGGCTTTATTCAATAGATGTCCAATGTGCCCAAAACCCATCGTGAAAAGAGTCTGTAAATCGAGTTTTCTAACGAGTGCTCTGAGTACTACCACTGTAGTAGCCTTCTCTGAAGGGCTCTATCATGGAATTCCTTGGGATATACCCTGTAGCAACTATAGTAACTGTGCGAAAGCGAGGCAATGATCTCAGTTTGATCGTTGTAGCTGCTGGTTCCTTATCATTTCTCAAGAGTGTTTTGTTAACCGGTACCTTAGAACTTGGCGTCTTAAAGGGATAATGCATCTGCCTAGTTGAATCACCATCCCTTGGTCAGACACCAATTTCTCAGTGTAGATATGCCACAGTCATGTTTTCACCGGTTGAAATCAAGAGCGAGATGTCACATTGGCCCCGCCTACACGCTCCGCACTACACGCTAGCAATGAGAAAATTTGGCGTGACGGGAGTCGTGGCTATGCCTCCCGTTGTTAGTGAATGGGAGCATTTGTTGTTTTGTCAATATCTTTGTTGATATTCCCTCCCATTAAAATCCTTTTAACAGAAATACTTTTCAGTATATTTACCACACATTTCAGTACTTTTGCGAGACATATGGCTCTTAGTTAAGTCGGCAGCTTTTCGAATCACCGAAATGTGCTAAAAACGGAAGTACATGGATTGCTTAGCCACTCCAAAACAAGTGCGATTCTATAACTTTGCAATAGCTTCATCTGGGAGTCAAAGATCTGTGGTTTGGTATCACATCTGTCCAAGTCAATTCTTTTTAACTTCTAGGTCGGAACTTCAAATATCCATGACTGACGATGTAAAAACCTAATACGACAAAGACTAACATTTTTATCACTGCACTAGTGACTAGAAATGTTCACAATGGTTCTGGGCCGTTTCCGGTTTATTAATCACCGAAATGCATTTCGCAATTTCTGTTTTGTCTTTCTAAAGGTAGCTATCTCTAACAGATGGTAAACAGATATAAACCCCATTCATTCCTCCATCATTTGTTTTTGATGTATTTAATTCACAAAGAGCGCTTTTCATTTAAATGACTGTACACAGTATGAGGGTACACCGATCGGCACAGCGAAGGGAGTAATATCATTACGTAGTAATGCGCCAACTTTGGACGAATACTGGTGGAATTCCATGGCTAAAAGCCTTGGTGACCGATCTACCCATACCATAGGTAGCAAGTAAAACACATAACTTACCATAGCAACGGTAGCGTGAAAAGATTTGTTATATGTTTTGCCTTTGATAGGTCTACCAATACGTGGAGGTTTGCCTGGAGCAGCTGTGAAGTAATCTTCCCACGGTATTGTGTTTTTAGGAGGTGGTGGTAAAGATTGCCGTCTAGGTATCTGCATTGAGAGGGGTATATATCCCGTATGTTTCCCAAAGATGATCTCATTCTTCGTGGATGGCATCACTAAGCCATTGGCTTGTTTCTAGGATGGTCAATGGTTTGCCCCATACAGTACTTACAGTACTTACCGTATGGGCCAAACCATGGACCATCCTGGCACACCCATAGATTACCTACGCTATGGGTGTGCCTTATTTAATTATTCAAATGCAATGAGGGAGAAGGTTCAAAGTGGCGCATGAACTCGGAATAGCGCTCAGGTTATCTGGCCCAAAGCCGGATGCGGAGCCCACTAAGACACTTCTTCTCCTCTATGATCAGATTTAACGACAAGAATACGCCGGGAAAACCATCTGGTGAGAAACCTCGATATTTAAGGGCGGATTGAGAATTGTAGCACTTAATGTTACACAGCTGAGAAGGCTGATTTCTGGCTGCTGAGACAGTCCCACCAGCTCTAGGAAGCAAATCCACACTCCTAAGGTTGAGATTTCGATTTTTTATCAACTGAGCCACCTCGGCCCCTCTGACTCTATGGGGAATATGCAAAGGTAATACAGAATGATTATAAAATATAAAACTATAATCATCTGTGCTTTACACCACATGCTGGGGTGAAGTGATAGCCTAGTGGGTATTGTACTGGACTTTGGACTCATAGTTCCGGATTCGATTCCCAGTTCTAGCAAAAACTTTGTCTTTCGCAACACTGGGGTCACTTTTCAGAACCGAACATTAAATAAAAGAGTTATCTTCTCTATGGGGCACATTGGTGCAAGCATCATATCCTCATGACGCACCCTAGGAAGCGCTAAGCCAAAGAATCAGTAGGAAATTTTCTGCATCACTCCGGACAGCTGTTCTGTCATGGAGATAAGTAGACACCACATGCTTACCTCTGAGCCTTCTGTGAGAGTTTTATGAATGTTACTGTGATCGAGTTTACTTCTATTTCTTTTGATATCTTCTTCCGTCAAATGCTCTCTCCTTTAAAATATATAGTAATATTCACTTTATTATTTACCATTATTTTTAAATTAAATTCACAATTTACTGTGTTAGTTTATAGGGCCCGTTTTCACTATATTCAACTACGTATTACATAGATCTGAATCTTGACACAAGAGATAGAAGCGTTTAGTTGCAAAGAGCTCCTTAGACAGGCAATATCTTTATCTGTGGGCACTCCAAACCTTAGCTCCGGGTCTGTATAATTGCTAGTTGTTCAATAATTTGCGGGTACAAATTGGCACACATCTAGGCAATCTTGTCAAAACTTTTCTTTTTACTTACCTTTTAACAGACATAACTTTTATTCCATGTACTTCATAAAAATCTGCTTTGCACTCGCCCACCATTTCCTGTGAAATTAGAGCAGTATAGAAAAACAATGGTATCCTAACAGCTACTGTAGTTATAGGAAAATACAGATGCTTAAGCTCAGACATCCATCGAATACGAGATCCACAATAACCCAGCCCAAAATAAAGGATCAGGCTGCGGAAACATCAAATAGCATAGAACACAGCCTCATAGACATAGAAGATGATATGCACAGTTTACAATGGTCATAGGTTTGAATACTATACTGTACCTCGAATGAGATTTGTTTCTTTGATGAAATATATACGGTTATGTGTTAGTCGCCATAACAACATTTTAGGAAATGCAACTATAGGAACAAGACTGCTATCTGGGAATTCAAATGCTGCTTGGGCATTGATATCATTTATATGGCTATATTAATCGGCAATCAGTCTGGTACCAGGCTGCCACAAGGGATGGTCTCATTGACTTTGTACATCTTATGTTAGAGAGCAACCAACTCCGCATTAGTGTGCATCCAATATACAGAATTGTCTACCTTTGCCATAATTTGTTTAGTGAATCTATTGAGACTGCTCCATTTTGATGATGTCAGAACTCAACGTGAGACTGCCCGCAGGGGTCAGCCTCGTAACTGCGGACTGCTCCCCAATCCATGCATTCATATCAAAGTGTCTGGGACTCTTAATATGGTCTGGGGATGCCCTCTACTGCTGTGTTATTGAGACACAAAACCTCAACAACGTCTTGACATTGCAAACCTTGGTACACAGGGGGGTGGGTGACAGACTGCTGCAAACTCACATTAGCACACAGAACCATTTTTATACTAACCGTCTTATCCTCTTTGAAGAAAAACCCGGTATGCGCGCGAGTAAAGGAGATTTCTTTCGTAGACATTTTTCCTGTTTCATTGTCAGTACACATCATTATGTCAACGTCACTATCAACTATCTCTTCCGATTGCTGCAACATAAAATCAGCACTACAGCAAGAGAAATGACACAGCCTGGGAAACGCTGAATCAAAGACTCAGTAGGTCGATTTCTGTGCCACCCCTAACAGCTGCCCTGTCATGGAGATAAGAAGAATATAAATAGTCATCCATCTGAAATAGAGTACAAAAGAAGATGAACACTTCGGCAAAGCGGTAGTCATGTTTCAAGCACACTAACCGTAACCGCAAGTGCGCAACAGTGACAGTTAAGTTACAACTTACATGCCCATCATATGTATAACTCATACCATATACTTACATCCCGTATCCACTGGTAAACCTTAGCATCGTTATCCATAACTAACAACGATTGAGTACCCAGTTTCTCCCCATCAAACAGAAATGTGAGATTGCCTCTCTCCCATTTCATATCCTTGAAGTCAATCAGAGTAGTATCCATCCTGCAACATACAGGCAGGAGCTGATAACTTCTAATAAGAATCACAGTTTCCAGATGTGAGTTGATAGATGAACACAATCCTTTAGTTTATCTAGTGTGTCATATAAGATCATGAAGCAACACAACTTGTACTGGCAACAGCGTGACTGAGATGAGGTGCCCCTCCTCTTCATGACCGTCTTCACCTTTTTCAGCTCTGATTAAAGCCGGGTACCCATTGCCTGCTTGGTGAATGAAGTTTTTTTCTAATAACCCCGCGAACAAACTGTCTTAAACCCAAGACTCCAGACTTAGCCATTTCCCCACACTTCCATTGGCTAAGAGACAATGTTTACTCTTTTTAACAATAGTCGTGGAAATGCAAAACCTTATACCTATCCTACCAGCAACTCGCTTATCTACTCACTTACCGAATTTTACATCCTCGCTTAGAGATGTGACAAACATCGGAGGGCAGAAATCTTGACACCAAGGGAACTGAAACGACAATAAAACAGTTATCATTTATCAAAAATAAAAGTGATATCAAATCTACCAGAAGTGACCTTCAATGATCAGTCCATGACAAATGTTTTCACGAGTAAATTGTCCTAAAAGGTAGTCAATAAATTTCTTTACCACCAGATGGTTCACAGCCGTTAAAATGACATAGGTGCTAGCTATATGGCTTCACACGCTTTGTCGGCTTACCTCAGGAACCCAAAACTGAGAAATATTCCACTCGGCTCACTAGCTTCATTTGTGCAGTATTCTTCATTCATGTTCCGTCCAATGTCAGGCCAATGCAGAAGATGGCCCACTGAGTTATTTACCCAGTGTTTCCAGGGTGCCCCATCGATCTGGGAACTTCTGGCTGACACCCTTGTGCCCCCCCCCTAGAGAAAGCTACTCTATGGTTAGGCCTTACAGCGACCAGAACCTGATGAGGATGTTGCAAAAAACAAAATTTCACCCAGTCTGGGAATCAAATCAGAGACCCCTGGTTCAAGTCCTATCCACAAAGCCGACACTTCGGTCAATTTAAATAGTGATGGACTGTTACATGTATTTTAAAGGACACAACTATGTTATCCATAAGAAGTCCTTTAAATTGGGATAGACTTACCCCAGCTATGGAACTCCCATTTAAGAGCAAGCTCAAAGTCCCCAATATCCCGTAATGCTTTCTGTACATCTTCTTGGTGGGCTTCCAATGTCTCTTTAGTCTGCTGCCTCAATCGTTGCAGCATTGTAACAACTGCAAAATGATTGAGTGGATTGAAAACGATAAAATCAGACAACAGATTTCACAATTCAGCTTCACAACGCTGATCGAGCATGAAATATTCAATAAATTACATGGCTTATTGAAGGTATCAACAGAGTGTAAATCAAACTGTAATACTTGTAATAGTTCAAAATTCTGCCAGAAATTACTGAACAAATAAATAAAAGGATTTAAACAATCATAACCTACATATTACTCAAGGCACTCAAGGCACTCACTTTGTTTTCTATCACCATAGCTGATTGCTTCATTAAGAGGGGTTTGTCCAGAGAGATTTTTCGCGTCCACTGGTGCTCCATGGCTCAACAAGATCTGCCCACATTCTACGTATTTAAAGTATAAGGCTGTCGAAGTCTCATTAATCTGTTCATTTTATGTAAACTTCTGATATTTTGATTAGTTTGCTGGCCCAAGGGAACGTGAGTTAAGACGCTTTTTCACTCCATCGGGCGTCTGATCCGCATTAGATCGGATGCAGTTTGCATCTGATTTGGCATCGGACCTTGGACGCGCTATCCCGCCTTTAGGGAGGAGATTCGCCTCAGAAAAGTGGCGTATGCTCCTAGCAGTAGCATGACTGTTTTCATAACATGTCGCATCAAAAAATGGTTTTCTGGTAAAAGGATGAGAAGGACTAGTGAATAAAGACAATAGAATATGTTACCTTGATGACCGAGCGATGCTGCTAAATGAAGGGCTGTGTTGCCTACAAATGGGAAAATGCTATGACATCATGACATGCATTTATTTTGTGAAATCGAATGCTCCTTTTCTGAACTGGCATGAAAAAGACTTTTTCCGATCACGTTTAATGCTGACAAAATTGGAGGTCGCCTGACAAAACAGTGGGGTACAGCTTATAGTTCATACGATTAAAAATCGGAATGGAAAACTCGGAATCGGCAGCTACGGCTAGGTGAATATATCATGTAGTGACCGAAAAATGGCTCTTGAACCATTTAAACTCTGAAGTACACGAACAATAATAATTCAAGCTTCATTGCAATTGGTACACTGCCTATGCTCAATTATTCCCTCCAATATACAAGAGAGGGGAATTTACATTGGAAAAATCTCACCTCTACTTGAGCTAAGATAGAAACTCAGGGGACAATGGCAAATATCAAATGTAGTCCATGGGTACAGAAGCATTTCGGGAACAGTCAAGGGTTGATGCCTGTTGATATGAAGACTTTCTGTAGACACAGGTACTTAACCCTTGACTGTTATCAGCGGCTCCTGCGCCAAAGGACTCGGTCGTCCTAATTTGGTAAGTCAGTTGGATCATTTAGCCTTACCATGTTTGTCCTTTCTAGCCAAGTCTGTCCGGCCTTTCTTTGAACAGAGACCAATGACACGCTTGACATTATTCTCGTACACAGCGCGATGCAACTCAAACAGGCTTTCATCATTCACATCTAGTAAACCACCAGAGGTAGACATTGTCTCATTGTCATAGAGGTTGGGTAATTCAGTCTCATCTTTCCTCCTTCCAGTTTTAGAAATAGCACCATTTGATTGACGTGAAGGTGAACTTGATGAACTTCCAGAGCTTGCCCGAGGCGACTCTGTACCATTTAACTCATCATCCATGACAAGTGTAGCACAGGGTTGGAGACTTCAGAGTCAGATTTATGGGTCCCACCTATAATAGAGAATTCATATAGCTGATAGCTTACTAGTGAATGGCAGGACTACGAGACAAACTGAATCTATACGGTAGAATAATACCATGGGTCTAGTTTTTATGTACCCGGAGAAAGCAACGCCAACAGGAAACCTCCATACCATCCAAATCCACTGTGAAACTCTGGGAGGTATCACTCGCCTGTGAAACCGCAAGGCAGAGTGAATACTACTAAATTTAAGGGGAGCTAAACAACTTGAATGCATGGCAGTTGACGGTAGCAAAATAGTAAGACAGTGAGTGAACGGCAACTGCGCATCGCTAAGTTGAGCTTTCAAGCATGCTGAATAAGAGTGACGCTAGTAAGCTACTCACCTTTCACTTCTGATTTCAGTTAATAACTGAGTAGTGACAAATGCCAGCAAAAAGGCTAGGAGTAGGAGTAAAACTAGATGAGCCTCGTGCGATGATAACTAATGACAGATTATGGAGTGATTACCTAGCAGTATTTTGTAACGTGCTCGAAACCAAAGTAACATAACTAATCGGTGCTGGTACAGTGGCACTGGTGGTAGCAAAGAGCGAGTAACCAAGTACATCAGTAACCAACAATTACTGACTCTGCCACTGGCACTCGGTCAGTCGGTGACTGACAAGAGTGAGAGTGACTGTGAGTCCACTCTAACTGAATTCTACTGATCGACCTATTCTACATCCCTTAATCTTTCACTTACTTTTCTTGTGAAAAGACAAACTTTCTCCCAAGTATCTCCCACGCGTGTGTTTGTACCAAAAGTGTTTTGCACCAGTACAGTCCAAAATGGTTAACTAAGAACTCTCGACAACTACAAGCAGAAGTTTTATTTTGGTGGCCTGGTAGAGCCTTAATGTTTTTTGTCGGGGCTCTAGTTTTCTCACATGCACCAATAAGCGGTTAGTCAACCGACACGGAGCCAATCAACGATCAGCAATAGCCTCTAAATCGTCACTTCCGTTACTTTACGGGCTGAACTGAAGCGAGACCCGAAACCCTATCCAAAGCAAAGCGAGTACGGTGTAGTTATACTTATAGCCAATTATCTTATTAGCGTCTGTAATAAAATTAATAGGCTTAACAATTTCGTATAGTCGCAGTAGGGAGTGATCCATTGGTGACTGAGCGCAGATGCAAACACGCCGACTGACAACGAGAACGACAGATCGACTCGAGCGATTTCCGTAGACGCAGTAGAGTAGTAGCACTAGTACCAGTAGTAGTAGTAGCACTAGTAGTAGCACTAGTAGTAGCACTAGTAGTAGTAGTAGCACTAGTAGTAGCACTAGTAGTAGCACTAGTAGTAGTACTAGTAGTAGTAGTAGCGCTAGTAGTAGTAGCACTACTACTACTACTACTACTACTACTACTACTAGTAGTAGTAGCACTAGTAGTAGTAGTAGTAGTAGCAGTAGTAGTACTACTACTAGTACTGCGTCTACTCTACTGAGTACTACTAGTGCTAGACTAGAATACTCATTTATATACTTATAGCACAAGTAGAAGTCCTAGTAGTAGATATAATACTACTACTAGTAGTGGTGGTGACCAGTGATTGAGTGGCTGCGTTGGCAACCTGCTGAACTGAGTGAGCCATTCAGTTCAACCTCAATAAATGGTCAACAATCCTGTCTCTCTCAGTCTCAGACCATCACTCGCTCAGTCAGTAAGTGTAACGAGTAACTAAGTAACCAAATATTAATCTAATGGAGTAAGTGACTAAGTCTCAGTGAGTGTTGCTATATGTTTAACTATTATAGCTACTATATTACATCTGGACTCTGGATCAATCTTGATAAGTTAGTGAATATATGGTATGCCTCATTGTATGATTATATTACAGGGTGCTATGCCAAATTCTAATCGTAATGAAGCGGTTACCCCGCCGATTCTCCCAAACAAACCAATAAGAACACCAAGTCCTGATTGTAAGTATTTTTGCTCTATTGTTCTTACTATTGACACCATCAATGTTTCTACTCTTGTACTCTCTGATTTACCATCATACTACATGAAAAGACTTGGATTATATGGGCCAGCTTTGATAGGGTTCGGGCAACAACCGCGCAGGAAGCTGTGGAAAAGCATAGATAAAACCATCTGTTCGCTCTCAAAGACTAAAATGGTCTTTTTTATACTGTAGCTCTATCAGTATCGTCAGACGAAAGCTGTGCAATATGTCTAGAAACACCTCTACAGGACCGAGCCCACAGTGATGGATGTAAACACAACTTTTGCTTCCTATGCCTCTTAGAATGGTCGAAGAAGAAGCATGAGTGCCCCTTGTGCAAGGCTCAATTTACCTCAATTCGTCATAGATTTCGCTCTTCCAGTAACTTCAAAATGTGAGTCTTGTATATGAGTGCTGATCAACTTGCAGCCGTTTGGTCTTACTTGAATTGAATATGGGCCCTATGTGTTTCCATCTCACTTAAGCCAGAGTCCATAAAGACCTGTCATGATTTCGTGCTGTGTGAGGCATGTTGTTTAATGGTTCGTTAGCCAATTGCAACTTCTGCTACAAGCATACGCAATATGGGTTGTTGAAATAACGATATGCCATGCGGGTCTAAAGGTTGATCCGGTTTGCAAACTTAGTTTTATTTCAGAGACGTTTTTCCATTCAGCAAAATAGCGCAACATGTATGGGATTTTTTATAACGCACAGTAAATATCAACGTTACGTCAAGGGACATTGCTTTGCTGGTTGCCCAGGCCTATGCCATTAATCATCATTGATGTTTTATTTTCGTTTCATGGCAGACACAACCTCGAAGCAATTGGTCCGAACTCAGGATATCAGGAAAACTTTGCTTCACAGCAGAGGCAAATTAGATTCCGCTTCCTAGATAACCACTATCGACCAACACATGCAGTGACTTCAGACTTTAGAAGGTATGCAAAATTTAATCTAAATTTATGCCCGAGACTCGACTTCTCACTGTTATTAAAATCTAATGGTGCATTACCCAGATAGCTGAAGTCTTGTGTTATACTGGCCAGGTATATCTACGCTCACAGTCTGTATTGTGAAGGGATTGGAGGAGCGACACCGGACAGATTTCGACGAGTTACTCCCGAGTTTCTTCGCCGCAACCCAGCCCTTTGTCATAGACTGGTGCCATGGCTGAATAGAGAATTAATAGCAATACTTCCCCACAGGGACAATGTCCAATACGTGTTGGAACATATATTATCAGAGGTAAGCTCTAACCCTTATATAACCTCTTGGATATTGGTGAAACTTTCTGGCAATTATCGGTCACATTAGTTGCCCTTACTTAGTCTCCCGTATCTTATTGCTTCTTTCAGGAAAACTGTCATACCGGTCATGGATTGTCTTCCCCTAAAATTATGGAGAGTAACTATCTTTCAATCATCAATTTGGAAGAGAAAATATATTTAGGTTTAAATCAAACTCTGTGACCCAATTGGAGTTTCTGCTACAACATACACAGCCTAAATGATAGATGATGATGAGGATAGGTGTTTATTCCCCATAACTTAGTTATATTATAAGTGTCCTTCCTGAATAGACAAGCAGAAATGAGACCGGGAGCAACATCCGTAGTCAGTGACTAATTCAGTGGCTCCTGCTATTTAATGGCAGACTTAGACCTGATACCCCGCGGCCTTCTCTCCTACGACGCTCTAAAGGCTTGAGGTACATTACTATGTATTCAGTGGTTTGTTTTGCTTTGCTCTAGATAAAGAGAGTTGATATGAGATCAGACGCATTCCGTCGCTCCATCATTCGTTTCACTCTGCGGTACACTGACCACTTCATGCACGAGTTCCGCATCTTTGCTATGTGTCCGCATGATATGAGTGGGTTTGATCACTACGCCACCTACCCAAGTCGGCCTAGAAATTCCACAGTGACTAGATGGACAGAGAGACAACGGTCTGTTCCTACTGGTCCACCAAGGTCAGTAGTACCAGGCGAGGAAACGTTTACCTATTTGCACTTGGTGGTCATTAGCATTCAGGCTTGGGATTTTGATTTTGCATTATCTACGTAGTTAAGCCAAAACAACATTTATGAGAATTTATGTCGAAAGTATGAAGGTTGCTGCGAGAGCCCAGCCAAACTGACTAAGTGCTATCAGATTGATACAAACTCCAATGCAGTATTTAGAGCTTTTTGAAGATGCACCGCCGCCAACGCCACCGCCCACAGTCAGACCCGTATTTAATCTTGAGGATAGTTTTGTGAGCCTGAATACAAACATGCTTATGCATTTACAGCTCATCAAGCTCTGACTCTGATATTGAGGTTGACAGTAGACCAATGCCTGTGGATATTGACCCCCTAACCTATCACGGCTTCCTCGCGGCTCAACAGAGAAATCGTGGTGCCGGAACTTCTGGTCACATCACTACCCGTCGGTAAAGTGATCCTTATTTTCTAATTTTTCACTTGTTCGTAATCCCTGCAATGCTAAGACTTTGAGGACGCGGGTATTTTTCCAATTTTGCGAACTTTCTGTAGTTGATTTAATTCTAACCATTGTGTATATTATTGCAGCTTTTAAGCGGGTTGATGTTCATATGGTTTGAGGTGGCAACGGCTCAGTTGTCTTTTATTCAGGGTTCCTCTCTATTTCTTGCAGCTGGGATCCCATGAATATGTTGCCATTTTACAGGCGTTCCCGCTGGGATGTTGATCCTCGGCTGACCAGTGACAATTCTCCTCCTGAGTCAACCGCCAGAGAACAAAGAGAAGCACGCAATAGACTAGGTAAGTCTGTCTCTTGCTGTTCAATAACCGTATAGAGATGAAATTATCATTATAAATCTGCAGAGCAATTCGTTTTTCACAATTAGCCTACAAAGTCCTGATACTGCCGGAGTTATGTTCACTTAGTCGCCGTGGACAGACAATACTGCTTTAACCTATCATGAAAGTTGTTTTGTTAGTCTATTAGTCATTAGATGCCCAAGAATTGATGACATTTATACATATGTGCCCTCTGTTTGATGGATGACGGAATAAGTCAATAGCCAAAGCAAGGGTCAAGATCTTGGTAGTTGGGTGTTTAATGTACATGCATATGTGTGTGTATATATATATAAATATAAATATATATATATAAATATATATA
>Ga0224501_10001141_pt1 | contig 20434 bp, 21 predicted proteins | sample SF_Oct11_sed_USG_4_FD_169105 | JGI IMG/M metagenome (GOLD analysis project Ga0224501, IMG submission 169105) | Sediment microbial communities from San Francisco Bay, California, United States - SF_Oct11_sed_USGS_8_1 | ecosystem: Environmental > Aquatic > Marine > Sediment | place: USA...
ATGTTCTCCTTCTTGTTCAGAGAGGACCAATTATGTCTTTGTTTTGGTTTTAACTTCATTGGTGTTTCCTTGGCTGTTCAGTCCAATCTGAGCTCCGAAGTCACAATTTCACATGTGACAATGATGATACAAGGGAGCTGCCTGAGTTGTAACTGTCGGTTTCTTGCGGGCTACTCTTTTTTCTCATGAAGTGCGACACACTGGTCTTCAGATGTTATGGAATCGAATGTAAAACGAACTGCTCTCTGTTGCAGATTCACAAACTGGGACTGAAGTTCGGTATATATGAGGACATCGGTACACATACCTGTGCCGGGTACCCTGGTAGTTATGGGAACCTGGAGCTTGATGCTCAGACCTTTGCTGACTGGGGAGTAGACATGTTGAAACTAGATGGGTGCTACGCTAATGCCACCTATTACAAATATGGTGAGCATCACACCATGACCTTCCATACCTCCTTCTATTTCCTCCCAGATTCGAAATTTAAAAACTGGAAGGGAAATTTTACTGATGTTGGCAGCTATTGAGATTTTTGTAGAAACTGGCGGTGTTCTGCCTTATTTGTTATATAATGTCTCACGGAAAGGTACCAGGATGCTTGAGACCATTTCCTGAAAGATGTAGTTCTAATTGTAATTTGAAGTTTGTCAATCTGTTCTATCTTTCTGTGGGGGGCACTAATGAATTACCGGTTTTTAGGGGTGCTCGCTGAGGTGAATGGTGATATTGACACCATGATCATGGCTCTCCTCACTGAAAAACTTTAAATCTTGATGTTTGTTGGGTTTATTTCAGTGATTTATGCAAAATGAGTATAAGAATACCTTTACCGATGATGGCTATAGTTGGCTACGCACAGTGACTCGGCAACTGTGACCGGATTGTTTTGTCAGAGGTTCTGCACATAAACAGGGCCATGGATGATAAGGGGCCATTATCAACCACAACATGATGGTGCTTTATCAGTTATTGGCAGAGTCATAAACAGAGATTTGGTATGATACTGCAGTTCATGCAGATCAAAATTGGGGTCATCCCTGTTCATTTTCGGTCTCCGCTCTGTACAGTTTCTGTTTCATTCCAAACAATAAGACAATAAGATTGGCGTCATCGGGTCATACTATTGATAAAGGATCGAGACAAATAAAGGGGGTTTATTGATCGGGCGAATTTGTATGTGTTTTCCAATAAGCTCTCCTCTAAAAATTTCCGATGCCCAGCATTTAGCCAAACTTCTCGAATGTTAAATTTCTAGGCTAGTCCTCAGTGTGGCTTAACCGAGCTGTTCTTTCACTCTCAATTTTTGATGCAGTGAGTTGTGATCAGAAGCTTCCAACCTGGTGCACCTAATGCCTTCCCAAAGCACATGATATTGGAATGCCTTCACAATATTCACAGGCATCACCTCTACTTGCAGGTTACCCAGCCATGGCAAAAGCTCTCAACAAGACTGGTAGGCCAATCATGTATTCCTGTAGCTGGCCTGCATATATTAAAGATGTAAGTATGAGAGTTATTAATCAGGTTTCCGCTGCAGCACTGAGGACTACTCCTGCTTCAACCATCCATCTCTCTTTACTCATCAGGGAGTTGTCTCTACCTCATTTTGTGGGAGTTGTCATTCCATCACTCTAAGGTTCTCATTATATCATTCCTCCCACCTCGAATCTCGTTTGTCTCAACTGCATTTTGTTTTTGTTGGATCCCATGTAATTTCTAGTATTCATCTTTGCGGAGCTATATTCGATAATCCAACCGATGACATGTAAAACAGACCTTAAGCTCACTGACACCAACCTCTTGCACTAATGAAACGGTAGTTTGTGTAGTGCAATGAATGCTTCACACTTCATCAGCGTGTACCCTGGTAGAGTGGATTTGCATAGTTTACTTCCACTATGCCAACCATGCCCAGGCCTAGTAGCTTTATTAAAAGCCTCACCATCTTCTCCCATGACGAACGGACGCCATTAGAGAGCTGAGAGCCATTAGACTGTCTTGGTAGGTCGGAGAATGAGAAAGGATGAATGGACCCGGTTTCCCTAATCACAATCCATAGTGTTGCCTATTGTAGCCTCCATATGACGTGATAGCAGAGAATTGTAACATCTGGCGTAACTATAGAGACATACAGGATAACTGGGGTAGTCTATACAGTATCATAGATTGGTACGGTAACGATACGGACAACTTCACCAAGATAGCTGGTCCTGGACATTTTAATGATCCTGATGAGGTAATCTCATAATCATATCTACTGCTACTTCCAGTGCCCATACACTCACCTTATTCTTTTCAGGCACACTGTATGAGAAGTTGATACAAACTATGGTTTCTCAAGCGGCTCCCAAAAAAATTTGAAGGTTGTGCCATGTGGAATGTCCGAATGTTTTCTATCCACTCTTTGGCAACAACAAAATTTCTTTTACTTTTAGATGTGGTCTTGTAGATTTTGGCAACTGCGGACCATTTGTTGAATAAATTTTTCATTTGTCCTGAAATTACAGAGGGACCGACTCACTCTAGGGCCAACTTCCAGTATCCCTCCACTAGTTTGCATAAGTCAACTACTACACACTTCGTCATTGCTCTCACTACACGCTGCCCATTGTAGCTCATAATAGGTGATTTTGGCTTGACAATGGACCAGTGGCGTGCTCAGATGTCACTGTGGGCGATTTACGCCGCGCCACTTATTATGTCAGTAGACCTACGTACCATCAGCCCTGAAGCTAAGAAGATTCTACTCAACAAGGGAGTGATTGCCGTGAATCAAGACCCGATGGGGAAACAGGGACATCGAGTATATAAGGTGAGAGCGCAACTAAACATCTGTCAGCTGCCACTGGTTCAGCTTGTTGCTGGTTACTATAGTAACTAGTTATGCTGCAGTTAGGCAACCAAGCTGTAATGTTTGATGATATTCTGCGAGAGTTGCTTGAAAATGACTTTATATATCTAAGAGTCATTTGGCTATGCTCCAACTACCCATGTGCTGAATAACCATAGCTTGTCCCTCTTATAAACCATTGCAGTAATCCAATCTTTTTGATAGCTTCCTCACTATTTGAATTTCGTGTATAGAAAGTCCCCAGTGATTTCTCCCCAATATCTTCTGTAGGATAATCAAATGTCTACGTGGCTCAGAGAGCTGAAGGGAGGTAGTCGGGCAGTTGTGATATTACGCACCAGCTCTGGACCTACACCAGCTCGACTTGTCCGTAGTCTACGTTTGCTTGGTCTCTATCAAGCCTCCAGTTATGACTGCTATGAGACCTTCAGTGGTATGTAGTCAGAACATGACACAACTATTCTCTTCAACACGGATCACATCACTTGGGTGCAGTGGCGGTTTAATCCACGCTGCGCTGGAGTTAGAATTATTGGGGTATCTGGCTCGATTTTCGGTTTATGCACCACTCTGTCTTTCACCATTGTCCGATTTAAATCCCAGCGCTAAATACAAAAGGCAACCTCTAGACTCAGCCTTCCCCATGGACCATCGTGGAAACGTGTCCTTGGTTTAGTGATACTAGCTGTGCTATTCTATCACCCAGCTAATGGTAGAGTCGTCCATGATAAAAGAAAGAAAGTTTCTTGGTGGTTTGGGCTTCTTGGCATAATTTAATGCATATCAATGTCTTCTTTTTTGTAGGGAGTTTTATCGCCACATTGAGTCCTGATGATAGCATTACTGCTTGGCTTAATCCTGATGGTGGCGCGTTTATGATGACATGCCATCCTAATAAGGTGCCGAAAAATGTCTGAGAGACTGACCCCATGACCCCTGACCCCATGTTAATGCCTCCCAGCAGCTTCTATCTATGCAGATTGTCCCCCCCTAGGAATAAATTTACGAAGTCTTTTTTTATGATTTTGGTCTCAGTATCATTGCTCAATGATATATAGTGAGTTTTATAATTTTTTTGACTGCAGTTATTGAAGGAATTTCCACGCGGTGCCCTATGTATTGCATACGTACTGCTTCCATCTCCCTGTCAATATAAAAAAGACTGAGAGCAGTCATTTTGATAGTAACTTTCTGTCCGTGACTTCACGTTTACAAGTGTTCAACGTTTGAAGACGCTGCAAGCTTTTATGCACGTGTCAAACAAAGGTTACCCCGATTTTATGCGTTGAGGTGCTTGGTGTAACAATTTAATTCCACTAACAGTCATTATTGCTATGGAGTTTATTTCGATCAAGGTTTGATAGGGTGCCGAAGCGGGGTACTGTTATGAGACCGGAAGTCATATGGGCCGGAGTAATCCGTTAAATGAAGCTACAGTAGTGACCAATGATTGCGGTCTTGTTCGGGTTGGTAATCGACCAGTATCATCATCAACCCGGGAAAGACCTCAATCATTGGTCACTACTGTAGTTTCATTCAACGGATGACTCTGGCCCATACGACTTCCGAGTCTGCTTTAAGCGTGTTGTTATTGGTAGATTTGGGGTTTGATTCGGGAGGGGTCTGCATGAGAAATCTAGCCAGACGAGTGACTATGGCCATTGGTCGCTTTATCTGGATGCAGTCGGCGCCCAAATGGTGCATGGTAAAAACCTCAAATGTGAAAGACATTCTGGGTCAGTGACTGGATGATGGACACTTCAGTTTAATAGTCAGGAAGGTAGACACCTCAGCAAAATAAAAACAGAGTTCCAAATAAGCATAACCAGTAATTGTGTAGCACCTCTCGTTATCCAATCCGGAAGATATGGTAAAAACCAAAGAAAGCTCGGTGTATATAATGCAGTGGCTGTGACAACCTTCAATGTACAGACAACATCATCTTGTATGACCGATCACAACATTCATTATTTGTTTCGAAGGAACTAGCATCAAGAAATGAGTCTAGGTCTTCAGTGACAATGCAATAATTTATTGATGAATGACGAACGTCAAAACGGCGTTCTCTAGAACCCTCCACTATGATTAACATAATGCTAGTAACTGATCATGTAATACTGACCAACTTACTGAGACGTGCGATACAAAAAATAATGGTTATAGTAGTATTTGACATTCGGTGAGTGATTAGGGCGCCAGTATTGTTCCACACGGATAATGCACGAGAAAATAGACAACTTGTCAAGAGTCAGCCGAAGTCAATTTTATTAGGAGTTGCTTTCTCTGGATTGGGCACACCGCCACTGAGTTACTATATAGTCACAATGTAGCCACATTTAAGTGGAGGTTGAAAAGTCTTGTTACTAGGGAATGAGTAGAATAAAGATTTTCTCACAACAAAGATAATTTAAAATAATTGGAAACGTGTTGCATTTGAATTTGCATTCAAATTTTGCATGAATCTGACCAAATAAAACCAAATAACATGTTAATCCCGGATCGACATCTACACTTACCTATGAAGCCCATAGGTAAGTGTAGGCACAGGATCTGCAAAAGTAAAGAGAGAGTCACCTAGTATATGACCTAGGGATTGTGCCTACATCCTGTTTTTTCAGCCATTGTATGTCCATTGTTGGACTTCAGCCTTCGGTGTCTACATGTTGTACAGTGCCATTGAGCCATTTTTTGCCAGGCTAGCTCAGGACGGGTTGGCAGAGTGTGATCAGCCAGAGAAAAGTTCCTTGAAAAACTCCACTATAGCTAAAAATTTAAGCCCGGGCAATGGAAGAGGGAATGGGGAAGAGGGACGGGGAAAAAGGAGAGGCAGGGGAAAGGGGAGGGGAAGGCACACCCCTCGTAGTGCTAGGCGGTGATGTCGGAAAGAGTGCTGGTTTAAATTCGGATAACATCAAGAGATATTTCGGTTGGCTCCTCGCACTGGTCGATAATGTCTAGCCTTAGCCATAGACTGTACCTACTGTTTAAAGATTTGGTTGACCTCGAGTTTGAGCGCCATCACTTCTTCTTTGAGCTGCAGCTGTGCCGATTCTTGTCCCAACTCCACTGTCCTCATACCAGTGGAGAATTATTCTAGGTCATTCTCAGCTCCTGCCATCTGGGACCTTCTTAATTTAGACTTGGCAAGGCTAACGTCTTTGAAGTCATGTTCACCTGCGAACCAATGATAATGGTTAATGGAACCTAACAAGTGACGATAACTCCCGCGGACCCTCTCATTGTTATTCCACAGACCCCTGTCGGATTAGACAGACACCATATACTACAGTCCTTATATGATATGGGAGGCTATAATGCGGCATCCGCCATTCTCGGGAGACAATGGAAAAGTTGGTTTAGTAGAAGTTACTGTATCAAGCGCTTTTAGGCTCATCATGGTTAAATACAATTTCCGGCTTCATTTACTTAATAAAGTGACTAGCAATGCATGAGAACACAAAATCTTGTCACAAACAAGGGACAAAAATTGTGCTCTTAATTGTCATTCGAGAATTTTAGAAATTGGATATCGAGACACCGAGAAGATTGAGTCTAATAGATAGACAAGGACTGATTTGTTATTGTTTTATCATTATGATATGACTCAACTGGCAACTGAAATATCATATTAAAGGGGTTATGACATGGCCAAAAGTGTCTTCACTTGTTTTCAGATTCTGAAGCCTACCATGAACGAATGGGCCCAATACTCAGCTCAAATGGAAGCTTAGATATCGCCCTATCCAATACGCATACTTAGAGCCCTTGGCCGCGCACTTTTCAGACCGTCGACGCAACAGAATTGGCCTCGAGGTAGGAAATTAACAGAGCTGTTGGTGTTTGCTTTGATTTCTCGGCTAGAGTGCTGATGTTTGGAAACTCTTGCTGCAGGTTCGAACTAGACCTGTAGTTACACAAGTCTATTTAGAGAAAATGTTCAACAAAAATATAGAAATAGGGTTTCAGAGTGGAGTTTTTCACCTCTGTCAGCGAGCATTAGTGCCATTGTTGCGAAATGATAGAGGCCCGAACGCAATGGCCTCTATTTAGGGCTAAGGAAAACCGGCAAAGGACCTCCTATAACTTTCATTCTTCCAATATTACGTTCAATTTTGAGTTCTACTCGATGTTATGAGGAAACAGTGACATAAATGTCACTGCTAAACTTTAGTGATTAGATCCCATTTTATTTCTATTTGGGTCGTAGTTATTCGAGTGACCAGGAGTGACCGATATCACTGCAATGAATGCGGAGTTGCCTCCCTTTAAGAATGGGGAACACAACTCCGAAATCGCGTCTACCATCGACCGTGTCATAACCAAGAGCTAGAGACGAGGTTGCTGCTATACCGCCAAAATAGAGCCTGCTGGGGGGGGGGGCTCTAACATTCCCGGACATCCAAGGTTTCTAGGTCGTTTATATTAACCCAATTACAAACGAGCTTTTACCCCTAGACAGGTGCTAGTCGGAAAACTGATCAATCCGGAAGAGCTCAATTAGATCAGCACTTTGTTTAGACAACCAAGTTCCCGGTGCATGCATTCGTTCAGGTTCGCTACCTCACAACAGTGAGTATCTTGTGAAAATGATACGCCGCTACTTTCTTGTTAGTATAACTATAACTAGGCTAAAAGCCTAGTATCGAACATACCAATCAGTCAGTTACTCAGTAGTCACCGATTCACTCACCAGTCACTGACTCAGTGACTCACTGAGTCAACTCGCCACTCGGCGTCACATTGAATTGACACTCGACTCGTGGCTGACACTCACATGCACTCATTGTCACTCACTGACTCAGTCACTCAGTCAGTGAGTTAATATTACTCGCCCAGTGAGAATGAACAGTGATTATATAAACTGAGTAACTGTAAGGCCAAGGGTCACTTACTGCTTAGTCAGTTAGTGACTTACGAGTTACTCCGTTGTGTCACTAGAGTAACTAGTGCTATTGACTACTCTACTGAGAGTGACGGAGGTGCATGGGTGAGTCGCATTCTCATCAAGTCCTCACTCTCATCCAGTCTTACGTTAGTCTGATTTACTGACTGACTGACCTCAGTCATGTGTTGTGATGAGCTTTTCGCTTTCACATTCACTGAGTGAGTGATTCAATTACATTCTTACTCTCTTACTAATCTTCTTACACTCACTCATCCATTCAGAAGCTGACAAATGTCTGAGCATTCACCAAATTTCAAGATAGCAACGTATAAGCTGCTTCTTCATACCACTATTTGTTTTGGAATGTGTAGTCTGTCTGGCCTCTGGCCTATACAAATTGGATTCAGACCGATAAATAGCTTGTATTTGTTTTTAGAAGTAGTCAGTAGTCAGGATGGCAGGAAACCCTGGGGAGGGTAAGGTAGTTTTGCAGGACGCTCTACAGAATGTAGATGTCTTAGATGAGCTTCCTTTACCTGATGAACAGGTATGTGGTCTCAACTTATTTTCATTAGCTTTTTAAACGTACAGTGCCTCATTGTTAACAACTTTTTGGACAATCACTTCATATTATGACCGGTTGGAGAAATGAAAAAAGTATCCCTATTCTGTAGCTATTAGATACAATATTTGACTCGGTCTTTCCACTGAAAATTTCTTTAGGATTCTGTATTGCATGTTACCAAATGAATTGGGTCTTTTTTCATTTATTCTAAAAAATCGTTTCACCGGAAACAGGTCGTTGTAGTAGTAATTCCACATTCATGCATTTCAAAGTTAACTCCGGTAACAAACATCGGTAAATTTCACAACATTATGTAACTTGCTTCTAGATGTTTGAAGGTTTCAGACAGCCGGTAGGACATTAACGTTCCTCCTGATGATTGATGCATGGTCCCTCTCCTTCTAGTCACGATCGTATTATATAAACAAACCTCAGAATCATGGCTGTAGCTGTAGTAAGCTAGTGTAACAGAGCCCTTTTGAACAGGTTTTCGGGCGCATCAGTCGAAACCGAGAGCTCTGGACAAAGAGCCCCTTGAGGGCTCTAGCAAAAATATTTTTTGAGCGATTATGTCACTCGGAAGTATAGCCCGTAAAGGAACTATATTCAGTTGACCAATCAGATCCTATCTCGACTGTCCTTATAGAATCGCAGTGCATCAAGAAGCTGTACTAGCTGCAGTAAACGAACGGCTCCTATCATTACCCACTGACAGAAAAATATGGACTTGTTTAGTAAGAAGAGCTTTGTTTGCCCATATGAGGGCTCAAGTTAGCCCAAAATAATTGTACATTTGCCCAGGGTGTGGAAAATAGTTATCTTCACCTGGTTTCTACACATTTGAACTACCTCGCCTAGTGGTTACGTTTGCCTCTTTGCAGCCATGTATAGAAGCAGCTTCCCATTCAGTCTACTACCGAGTGAATCTTGATACTAACTTTGAGGACCGTACAGGTTTCATATGCGGTGTGGCAAAATACAATGAGGAAGCAACAGTGCATGCTCAGCTGGTATGTCAACCTTTTAATACAAAACTACTGAAACACTGTGATTTTTTAGTGACTGCAACAATTTAGTGACCAAACATCTGAAACTGAAGAGTTGACTAGTAGTGAAATTTTAACAATCTGAAAGCTTTTTTAATTGACTATATCAACACAGTCCTTGAGTGTTGAATCCAGTTTTCATAAAGCTTCTCGTAGACTTCATATTTGTCAATTTGCCATTTAAGGCGGGCGCCATGAACATTTACCAAATATGTGTGAGTATTCTAATGTGCCGTGGTCATACGCATGTGGTGAAAGTGATGAATAGATGAACCAACCTTAAGACTAACAAGTTGCCGTCCCGTAAACCAACCATCCGACCGGGTTAACTAGTGCTCACCAATACTTCACCCGAGACCTGTTGATGTTGTGATGACTAAGCTATGTTGTATCTGAAACTTGATTTGCATCTTGGTGAGAACCTCGCTCTCTCGCTGTAAGCGCATTGGCTATCCCTCATCCCGGGTAAATCATGTAACATAGGTAGCATATGTTTATGAAGTGTAGAGTCTGAGGTGGTAGATTATTTAGAATGCGACAGCTTTAAAAAAATCAAACTCCTGTTTAGATAAGTTCCCGGTACTGAAAGGTTACTCACCCCGCTTACATGAGTCTTAAACATACAAGAAATAGAAGCTTTAATGGTGAATTTGGACTGCTATTTCCTATTAAATGCAAAATCAGAAACTTAGCCAACTCCTGAACTGGGCCCTCAAACAGCTCCCCAACGTGACTTATTTTGTAGGATGCCTTTGGTAATTTCTCAAAGATTTTTTCGAAGAATATTACTCGGGCATTAGGCTACATCCTATTAAATGGACCTCCTAAGCCCGAGGCTTGTTGAAGTGGTAGCAGCTAAGATAAATGTGAGGGGCTCATACTTACAACGGTGACCTACTGTGACCTGGATTTGAACCAAGGATCACACGGTTGCAAGCCGAGTGCTTTTACCACGAAGCTATCCCGCTAGCCCAATTCTTCTGCAACTTTACTCTGATAGACCTCTGAGACATACCTCTATGGTTTGAGATTACAAGCTCAGTCGCAGACCTATCATATCACAGATGGCATTAACTAATCTCTCCCATCTCTATAATTGTGCTCTAACCTGATGTTTTTATCTTTCAGAATGACATTCTGGAGGAGGGAGAGAAGCACGCGTCGATGCTCTACACTTGGAGAAGCTGCTCGCGTGCCGTCCCTCAGGTTCAGTCTGATGGACAGGCAAACAGATCGGAAATACATGCTGCCACTGTGGATGTGCTGGAACCGGAGGTCCAACATCTGATGGAGTTTATGATCTTCCAGGTTAGACAATTCTTCCAAAAGGAGTGCAGTAATAGGGTTTCGTTTTAGTAACCTGGTAAGCTTAGAGTTATCCTCCCTACAGTCCTTCTGAGTGAGTTGGATAAAGTCACTGCATAAGGACACTGTATTAGCCAAGCAGAGATATTTAGCCATATGTACGTAGGTGAATGTATTATATGGAACGTGCCTTGTAGGGTGGACAGGAAGCATACGAGTCTCGTAGCCGTGCTTGGCTGACACAGTAGCCGAGTGTGTTTTGATAGTTGTGACGACTCCATCTCTGTAGGATTGACAGTCACAATTTATGTATGCGATAGTGTGCAGTAGTGTGGATTGTTCTCCAACTTTCGCCAGACCAAATTTGGTCCAAATGCTCAACGAAAATCTGCTGTCAGATCCATGAAAAATTAGGTGATCCCGTGCTTTTGGGATAGATTGTGGCAAGCATAGTACTTTCCAGTGACTAGTGTATGGTAGTCATGGGGCAAGCATAGTACTTTCCAGTGACTAGTGTATGGTAGTCAATCTGTACATGGTCTTGCCTTTTATAGGATAAAGCCGTGGAGATTTTCTGCAGTGAGGTGAAGCGTTTAAGTCATGACGCTCGTCGTACTGACTTTGTCTCAGAAGCCTATCTGCTGACGCTGGGAAAGTTTATCAACATGTTCGCTGTACTCGATCAGCTGAAAAATATGAAGGCATCTATTCGTAATGACTATGCGTTTTACAGAAGGTCAGTATTCAGGCAAAGATCAAATTTACCAAGGTGAGGGAGTTGGGTTAGATTTTGGATGCGCCACCACTGCCATGGGTCCATTACGCTGGTTTTTCAGACGACACCCTCACCTCTATAGTAAGGCTGCTGGGTTAGATGACGACACCCTCACCTCTATAGTAAGGCTGCTGGGTTAGATACCAGTCTTTTCACAAGCCATCAGCGGGTCAGTAATAATGCTCCACCTCGTAGTGTGGCTTGTTTTCGCTTTGAGTTGACTTAGGGTGCGAGGAGCTCATACTCACAGTGGGAGCCTGTCATGATTGGGTTTTGAGCCCAGATTCTCGCGATTGCGAACCCAGCGCTCTCTACTAATGAGCTATCCTGCTACACATGCTTGATATTAACCAATTACAGAAGTTTTCATAGACAAAGACTGTGTTCCATCGACTCTTGATCTTGTATTGGTAAAGCTACTTTTAGAAAACTTAGTTACAAAGTTGAACCTTTCATTGTAGATACGCTCAATTCATAAGAGCTATGTGTGACCCTGCTGAATTACAGCAATCACAGAATCTGTCCATGTTCCTCGCCACGCAGAATAAAATCAGAGATTCGCTGAAAGACAAGCTGAGACTGATACCGAATTATGAGGAGTTGCTGTGTGACGTGGTTAACACATGCGTTAAGATGTATGAGGATAAATACTACCTTCTCTCTAGTGAGAAGCACATGTTTGTCAAGGTATGTGTCTGTGGCATAGACTTGTCTTCCCCTCATAGTGCTATCGCTCAGAGAGTCATTCTAGACTAGAGGATAACTCTATGGTCGGTGGCAGTAAAATTAAGTCTTCTCTCAGGTTTGGAATCAAGTAAGTACCTTAGTTTGGGAAGTGACATACTTAAACTTTTTAGACAGTCTTTGAGGTTGGCAGACTTCTTAGGTTGATGCTGGTACTGTTCTCAGTGGCATCTAATCCAGGCTGTAGATAAATGCATGTAATCATAAAAAACAGCCTCCAATCAAGGATCAATGTTATCAGAAAATACAATCGTTGGTTAATTTAAAGGACACAATGGGATTGAGGTACCTTTTTATTGTAAGTCTATGTAACAAATTTATTTTGTGAGTGGAATCCCTGGCAGATTTTGCGTTCCTGTACAGAGTTGGCTGTAACTAGGATTGTCACTCCTGAGTGCTCATTTTCTGTAGAGAGTTTCTGTATTTGACCAGGTTGTCTTCCCTGGCTATTCATTCTTTGTATTGGGTTTAGGTGATGGGCTTTGGTTTGTTTCTGATTGATAATCTTGCCCAATCCGAAGCTCAAGGTCGAGAGGTCAACATCAACAAACTGGACAGTAAGAAGAGAATTAACCTCGGAAAGATCGACAGAATCTTCAAGGTCAGTTCCTGTAGTCTATTACAGTCTCTTTGGATATGATGTACTGCTACAGTCTCTTTGGAAAGGCTGTTCGTTGCAGTCTTTTTGGGGAGGATGTACTGGTGCAGTCTCTTTGGACAGGATGTACTGTTGTAGTCTTTTTGGGGAGGATGTACTGTTACAGTCTCTTTGGGCAAGATGTACTGTTACATGAAGACCATAAAATAAGCACTAGGGCAACAATACATATATCACTCCTGTCAAAATAGTTCATAAAATAAAACAAAAAAGGCCCGCTTGTATTCTTCGGTACAGCACGTAGGTGCCATAGAGGTCATGTTGAACCAAAAAGATGTTCTGTTCGTTTTATAATTAAGAGAATACTCAGCATTTATTAAAAATACTGAATTTGATGAACTAGCAATTAATGAATGCTTAAACACATAAAAAAGTATAAATCCATCTATTTGGATTGCCCAGTGTTAGGGACCTAACACCCCCACCCCTTTCATATTGCACGCTCTCAGACGAAGTATTGTTGGTTCTTTCAGAGGAACGAAGTGGTACCGCTATACGGGGATATGCAGATTAATCCGTTCCACTATGTGAATAACGAGAAATATGTTCACTACGATCCTGCTAAGTGGCCTATGATGTCAGGAGCATCTACAAGCCCCGAGGCCGAAATACTGGGTAAGCTACCGACAGATAGCGGGATGGTACCGTCACGAGAGGGATTAACCTGCGATGGTGAAGTGAAGCAATGGCTCAGTGGATAGTGCGCTGGGCCTATGTCCAGTACGGGTGCCATTTTGTCTTCCGTGTTGGATGTGGATCGCAACATTTAATAAGTAGACCTTGACCTGACCTTGACCTGACAACAATTTAGTTTGTTGGTTGAGTTGGAGATCCTTATTTCGGAACAAATCCCATTATCCTTTAGTGACATTCACCAAGCGAATCAACTGAACTGAGGTCTTCTTTTTGAAAACACCTCTTTGTCCTATGAACAGAGATCCTTACTAGTAACGGACCGATAGTTAGCCTCTATAACTCTATAGCAGGGGTGGACAACTCTTTTTCATCTAGGCCCGCACGTTAAAATAAGGTCAACTCATGGGTTCAGTCCAGAATACTAATTGTTAACCAGGAAATGCATTTCATGCGAGCTACACAATTTTGTGTTGTAATATGTTACGTATGTATGCATGTATGTATGTACGCACATACGCAAGTACATAGATATGTATGTATACATGTTAACATGTATTAACAGACCAATCACATGATGATTATGAACAGAATGAATGGTCAGTCACTACTAATGACTCAATTGAAGTGTCGTTTTCTAGTTGACAATGGCAGCTGTGTTAAACGTATCTAACAAAGCTGCTCTCAACAAATCTGTTGTGTGATTGTTAATGTTAATGTTCATGTTGTGCTTTGATTTGCTAAATGCCTTTTGGCGCAGGAAGATTTGACCAAAGCTTCTTTATCCAAACAGAGACCGCACATGGGTTTGGTATTATAGGCGTGTCTGCTAAAACCAGTCATTATCAGTGCTGAATGTTATTGGTTATTATTTCAGTCAATCGGGAACCAACTTATTTCAGACATTCATTTCACGTAGGGTTTTCAGCTAATGGATTGACTGTGATTAGTACATGGGTCCACACGCATCCGGACCACGGTCCGCCAGTTGGCCACCACTGCTCTATAGTAAAATTGCATCCATGCAAAACAAAAGTCATGTAAATGAAAGAATTCCCTCGGTCACAAGCCACCCGCTGCTTGGTAGATATCACAAACCACCCGTAGCCATGTGTAGTGATTTTAACCCGAACCAAAAGCCATCCGCGGCCATCCATGGCCCATAAATGGCTATCTGTGCGGATACCCGTAGTTGTGAATGCAACTTGACAGGTGACTGTATTTTCTCTGGTACCATGCTTATCATCTTGTTTGTAGCTGTGATGCCTGCTATTAGAGAAGAGCACATTGCCTATGTGACTGAGCTCGCTCGAGTTGGTAACGAGATAACCACCACCGCGCGCGACACACCTGCCTCGGATAAGGAGAACCGACTGCTCAGAGACCTGGCCATTAGAGGCCTAAAACACATCTCCTCATGGAACAGCACTGTCACAGAACTAGTAAGGCCATTATTTAAAATTTAATGACTCAAGATTTGCCCATTAACTGCCAATGTATGAAGGGATGGGAGGTATGAGTTGGGAGATATAGGATCGGAGATAGGTGATGGGATAGATAGTATGGGGTAGGTAAAATAGCATATATGTTGAGTGGTTTATGCACAACAGGCTATGTTTGGCCTTCTCGATCGATGAAATGTAACAGATAACTATGGTGCAGTGGCATAAACGAATGTCACGCAAGAATAAATACCATGAGCTAGGCGAATGCTACACTTTGATTTAAGCGGACGCAGACCCCCTCCCCAGCTTGGTGTTGTTTTGCACGGTTTACACCGAGTTCGTTGTCCAGGCTCAAGTCTCCCATGCCATCGATGTGTCACCGTGTGCCACTAGTCTGTACCCCTCCTATCCCAGAAATGCAGTCATAATAACCAGGTAGTAGTACTTCGCTAGAACTTCTGTCATTTCATTGGTTGTTGAGCCCGTAGGGTTTTATCGCACCCTGTGTCAGCGGTGGCAGCATAGGTCGTCACACCAGCTTTATATTTCGCTTTTTTATTCGTGCTAGTAGTGTTACTCAGTTAGTATAAAGGGCCTGCCTCACGATGGCGAATTTGCGATTTTGCGATAAGCTAATCGCGATTCGCGGAAAATTCGCACTTTACGTTCCTAGCCACACGATTGTAATCTACTATTCGCGAATTACTAGGGTTTCCGCAGTCACATGGCTGATACCAATGAGATGGGGTAGCTGGTGTCGTATCATGGTTGTATTTTCGGTGAAACTGTCATTAGAAATCATGCATGGGGATTGTGCTCATAGTCAGACTCAACTAGCCGCTACTCGCAGGTAAATTCGGCCAGTAGTTGGTCATTCTGACTTTCTACTTTATAGCATTCGGATTCCCACAGGCTATGAAAGTCATTGAGCCAATCAGCACGCGCCTTCTAAGGGCGATTTGCGTTTTTATTTAGCATGCTAGAACTGCAGTTTCGCGCGAAACAGCTATTGCAAATTCGCAATGCGATTTTTCACATAACATTATTTGCGACTTTTTCGCGTTTTTCCGCAAATTCGCCATCGTGCGGCAGGCCCTTAATACCTGTGTAGTCGTTGAAAATTTGACACACCCACTGCTTGTTATATATTGTGCACATGCGATCACTCAGTAACATAAAGAATGTGAACCAAATGCAGTCATTATAGCATAGAAAAGGTATTGAAACTCGTTTACCAGTGAAATTGATAAAAGTAACAAATGAGGACTCAGCCTGGGAAATGCCAAGGGACAAGCACAGTAGGCCCATTTATGCTAACTTGTGGCGAATTGATTGTAACCAGAGCTTTCCAGTTTCCGTCCTGTTAATAATACTGTGTGATACAAAGGACTACGGAAGTTATCATTGTTAACAAACAGGCTCGCTATGACATTTCGAAGCGATTGATTCATATATGGATATTGGATAGAAATCTGTTTTGGCTGAGAGCGATCACCCATAAGAAGCCAGAGGATTTTCCTCGGTCGCCCCACTGACCGCATAAACTTGAACATCATGTTTTCAATGATAGAGCAGTAGGTCGCTTCCTGCACTACTCCTGTCAGACTTATGAGTTCCACTCAGTAAGTTACAATTAAATATAAATATTTGTGATGGTGTTTCCTAGTACTCATGGAAGTTACTGCATCCCACGGATAGCCATCAGAACAAGCAGTGTCCCACTGAGGCTGAGGAGTATGAGAGAGCCACCAGATACAATTACTCCTCTCAGGAAAAATTCGCTATCGTCGAAATCATCGCCATGATTAAAGGACTGCAGGTGATTTTATTTAATTAGAGCTGGCTTTTAATCGACCACCTTTGAATTGATTTTTGGAGTTATTTTCTGTTTGAGTTCTATAAAATGCGGAGACCAAATAACAACAAAGGGTGTGCTCCGCAGTTGTGCATGTAACTTTTTTTTATCTCCATGCATGGGAATTTCATCTGTTTGGACCTATTCCAGTTCTTTATTAGACAAACCACCTTGGGCAGAGTGCTTATAGCTCCTGATACTAATTACAGGACATTTTGTCCTATGCTTGCTGCATAACGCATACTAAGATGCTAGGGACAAGCATTTTATATTTAGTGGGATCGTGGAATATCAATGGCTAGAACACTTGAACATTGAAAGATCTTCAGTTCTAATCCTCATCATACTGAGCGTCAGCTGTGAAAATGAGCTCCCGAATAATTTCTAGCTTTTACCAATCCAACACGCCTCAGGTTTGGGAGGTTCGTTAAGTGGAACGACCAAGTATGCATGAATGTACACAAAATCTATCTATCTGTACATTAATTGCTAAATGTTACATAAATGTAGGTATTGATGTCGCGCATGGAGACCATCTTCATGGATGCGATCCGACGTAGTATCTATGCGGATCTCCAAGATTTCATTCAGCTGTCACTACGTGAGCCGCTTAGAAAAGTGGTAAAGAAAAAGGTGGAATTGGCTCGCAGGTAAGTAATGGCTACGCTTGTCCATCAAAGTCTCTGCAAATTACTCAGCCATGACGATGATATTTCAGTTCCTATAGTATTGCCTATAGAACCTTTTATGATTTGGACACAAGTCTTTGCCGGACATTGAGGCTCGCGCTGATTTACACACACCAGAGTGGATCTCCAGTGTGAAGAACCTTCTTTGGGCAATTGAAAGATAGCATAGATATTTGTTTGTCGTACTGACACCATAAACTAGACTGACACCACTAAACTTTGTCCTTCAGATGCAAACTGCCTCTTAAAATGAAACCATCTGTTAGATATTACATATTAAATTTTCCTTGAAAGAGAAAGATCTACTCCAATAGTATTTAAGCATTTCTAGTACCTGTAAAGACCAAAGGTCCAACTACCATAAAGATCTTTCATTACATCACAATTTCCTGGGGTAATGTGCTCAAACTTGGTTAATAGATGACACAGTGACATTTGTTTGTAGTATTATCGTCTCTGTGAGAGAGACCTCAGCTGATTGGCTGAGAGGACAAGCTCCAGCGGATGACCCGGCCCTTAAGGGGAAGAAGGATCCTTCCGATGGGTTTAATGTCAAAGTGCCGCGTCGCAATGTCGGCCCTTCCAGTACACAGGTGAGCATGGTCTGTCGATGTGATAGTGAGTATAAGACATCTGTTTATGTCTATCTATGACTGTTTAATAAGGACGATTAAGAGAGATTTGCCGTGTTAACTGAGTCTGGGTCTGAGTAAAATTCGTTACTGAGAACGCAACCAGATGCCGTGCCTGATTAGCGCATTAACTGGAGATAGCTTATAGGCAGGCGTGTTGCAATTTTTTCTGTATTCTACAACTCTCAGTAAAGGATTCTGCTAAAGCGACTGTTTTCCTTTGAGGGTTCATAATTCGCGAAAGAATTTATCCAAGTCTCCAGGCTTCCCTTCAAATTGTGGATGTCAGTCATTTACTCATCACTTCGCTGAGCGCATCAGACTAGACATTGTACTTGGTAGGTTAAGAGTCTCTCATAGAGAAAGGCCCTCCCAGAGTTGAAAACAGCAATGAATAATATGAATTCATGGTTATTGACTTATGGCTAAAATAAGTGAGGAAACCCTAAATGATGGTGGCCTACCCTACATTCATCCTATACCCAAACAGGACATACGATTCATCGATTCATCGTTAAACAGCGTTATCAGACAATGACTCACACAATTTCAATTGTGCAACTTCATATCCTGATAACGCATGTACTGTATCTTACTAATGTAAATGTCAGACTTGTTTGTCAAGACGGGAAGGGTAACTCCAGCTACAGTATGCTACTGAAAGTCTTCTGTTCATATCTAGTTGTGCTGCCAGTTGTCAATATGCTAGATATTTTATACCCAGATTATACCCAATTCATAAATTAAAAGTGGTTGGAACCTGTTGAATGGATGAAATAACAGAACTATATTATAAAATTTCTTGAAATGAGATGTCACCTGGACAGCCACTGAGCGTAAACATGATGCTGCGGTATATTAATGAGCCAGTATAAACCCAACCCTATTTTCACCACAATCACCCATTATTGAGCTCTTCCTGGCCATGTGATCATCACTGCAGCTATCCCTTGTGATTTTCGTAGCTGTACATGGTTAGAACCATGTTGGAATCTCTGATATCTGAGCGAGGAGGTAAAGGCGCCCCACGCCGATCTATGGAGGCTCAGCACCTGGCTGAGATTGATAATTTCCATAAGGTCTCTTTCTTCTGGAGTTATCTTCTCAATTTCAGCGGTATGTTAGAGGTGGATGTTCCTGCTTTATTAAAAACGCTCACATTTCTGATCAAGCAAATATCTCTTTGTTGAGTTGAAAACCAAGTAATACAACAGTTTAGGGTTGTCTGCTTGACATGGACTGATGACCCAGTATCTTCTGGTAATTCATAAGACCCACATTTTGTCTGTAGTTAGATTGGTTGTTTTAGCCACTCGCTCATTTACAAGCTAGTCGTCCCGTATTAGCACCCACACATTCAATTTGCTTTAACGTAGTTCAGTTTAGTTAAATTTCATAGTTGGTAGCGACTCCACCAGACAATAACAGTGACTAGATAGTCTACCTAGTACCCCAATTACCGGGTTATTCTCTACATAGTACTGATTTTTCATGTAGTTGCGCACATTCAGTGACAGAGTAGCCATGACCAGTCATAACGATCACCACTTTTCCCTGTCTTTGGCACCCTCTTTCACCGCCCCCACTCTCGATTGAGTCACTAAAGACTCTTTGCCTGCCTCTCTCATTTTCTCTTTTGGAAGCGAGAACCCCAGTGCTGGTCCCATGCATGGATAATGAAGAGGGTTGGTGTCTGTAAAGTGTTTTGTAAAACTTCATGCGCCCCAAATCATTGAGACTGTCAAGAGGATTTGCCATTTCAGCTTTCCTGTTATTGTTTTAGACACACTGAGTAAGGTTGGAGATCTGTCTCAGCTTTGGTACCGAGAGTTTTTCCTCGAGATGACAATGGGAAAGCGAATCCAGGTATGGCCGCCATGATTCTCTCATTTTTTGCCACGCACCACTTGACTATCTCAATCGGCAGATCTCTTTAGATTAGAATTAAAAACGAATCTTCCACCATCTTAAGAAATAGGTATCGGTGATTGAAACTTAGCAATTTAACGAGGCTTCATTGAGAGGCCCAAGGAACAACCGTCCACTCCTTGGGAAAGACGTTATCTTGTATTCTGAACTGTAATAAAATTCAAAGGATGCGCAGGACAGGGTGCTCCATCCATTTAATTCAGGAGTCACCAGTTGCAGTCTCAAGTGTATGTGATTCAGTCTCTGTGTACAGAGTAAATAACGTAGCCGTCTGGAACAGCATCTATGGTTTGCTTTTGGAATAGAAAATGGGGCAGAGCAAGAAAGGCATGACCCGGAACTAAAATGAAAGAGAAAAAAAGTTCCAGTCGACGAAAGGCAACAACTTGAGATCGTATAACTGCGTGTTGTCACTCCAC
>Ga0224501_10001142_pt1 | contig 20433 bp, 9 predicted proteins | sample SF_Oct11_sed_USG_4_FD_169105 | JGI IMG/M metagenome (GOLD analysis project Ga0224501, IMG submission 169105) | Sediment microbial communities from San Francisco Bay, California, United States - SF_Oct11_sed_USGS_8_1 | ecosystem: Environmental > Aquatic > Marine > Sediment | place: USA...
TAGATGAGGATAGGAATTCAGGTCTCGCTTCTCTGGCATATTGGTGATCCAGTAGAAACAAGGTTAGGAGATCATGCCTCTGGTTTATGTATGGCATAAGTAACCCAGCATGCATCAATGTGGTTAGGGTATTGAGCCTCTTCAATCATATCGTAGTAGACATCTATCTTAACTCTGTCACCCAGATGCTGTTGAGCTAACTCCTTGATTTTATCCGGCATCCACATCTTATAGACTATTACAACCGGATCTCTGAAGTGAAAAAGGAGGTTCAGTTTTATTATTTACATGCTACATTAACAACAAATGCACAGGTATAATCAGAGCTCTGAGTACAACAAGCGCTCGAACAGAAAAATTCCATAACCATTCAAAAACTCTTTACCACTGAATCATTGTGTACCCTGGTTAATAAGAGTTGGCCCTGGGTATAATCAACTTCCACTATACTATATACCCAGGGTAGAAGATTTCAACATGGACTGTCTACTGGACTCGGTTTCTGGCACATGGTTTTGTTTGACAAAATAGGATCTTGGATTTACATAAACCTTATCTAAAATCAAACCAGATGCTTCATGCCATAATGACAGCTGGTGGCTTCGTGGAATATAGAACTGATTGGTTCGATGTTGGGTGACGGCTAACATAACTACGTACACAAAGTTTTTGTGTGGAATTGTGTTCCCCTGCAAAGCTTTTCTAGCAAGAGCATACAACTCATGTTCACAATTATATAACATTGGCCCGGTGACAAGGCTGCTCGGTATGTGGCAGTGGTTGGGGCCAGGTTTCATGGTGTTGTTTTCAGGCATGACTAGAGCGCTAAACTCGAGATTAACAGATCCCGGGTTTAAATCTTATCATGCTGAGCGCCAAATGTGAGAATGAACAGCTCACGTAAGTCCTAGCCCCTAGCACTACAACAACCCTCAAGTTTAGGATGTCCATTAATATGGTGGCCAAGTGTTCGATTACAACAACACAAAAAATTGATGGTTTTCATTTTTGATGAGCTGCAGTTCACAGCTGTAGTACATATATAGATTATTTATTGACTGCATAAATGTGTACACAATGTACATGTAGATAGATACTCAACTTACTTATCATCAGATAGAAATGTAGCCATGGTAACCAGTGGTATACCTTCCGGTCCCAACAGAGTGAAGGGTACAGCATCTGTGATCCCCTGTGCATCTCCAGGCTACAATTAGACTGATTTCCACAGACTCTGATGTAAAACCCACCTATGGCCATATTTAAGTTAACACTGTCAAATAAAATGATTAAATCAACGAAGGATATTCAAGCACAACCAAAAATAAAACCCAAAAACAATATATAATTTTCTTTTGGTTTGTTCTTCACCAAGTCAGATTTCCAGTGTTCATATTTGAGCATATGCCGTCTTCTCCTGAATGCTCACCTTGAGAAAAGGATTACTTCCGTTCTTGTTGAAACTTCCACGTTTTAAAACGGGTAAAAAGTTTCTGTGATCAAGGATTATCAGACCACCGGGTTTAGTAGCCTCACAGAGTCCGGTAAATGCCTTTCTTATTTCCTCTTCACTGCAATTCAACGAGTCCTTGTGACATGACGTCCTCAAAATTATGAGTCAGTGATTTTATGGCTGTGAAACATAGACAATTAGTAATAAAATGGAAAGAAAACTCGAAGCCTCACACACGGCAATGGAAAGGAAAATGCTAGACATAAAATGGCAAGACTGTGTCACCAACAAAACAGTCAAGGAAAGATCCAAGCTCCCTGAGCTGATGACAATCATCATGAGACAAAAATGGAAATGGGCCGGACACGTGTCTCGAATGACTAAGAATTGGGCACACGATCTCACAGAGTGGAAACCCCATGGAAAGCGCAACCGAGGAAGACCAAAAAAACGCTGGGCAGAAGCCATCACAAAACATCTTGGCAGACGGAAAAATTTGGCGGCAGTGTCACAAGATCGCACTGAGTGGCTGAGCATGGAGGAGGCCTTCATCCTGCAGTGGAGACAAGATGGCTGCTGCTGCTGATGATGATTTTACCAACTGACCTCCACCTTGCAGCTTGCAGATAGATTGGTAGTTGGGATAGCGGGTTAGCTCAGCGGTAGAGTGATGGGCTCGCAATCTCGCAAGAATCAGGGTTCAAATCCCGGTCACGGTTGGCTTCTGTTGTATGAGGTAGGACCTCCAGTATTTACACATTGGCGGTGGTGAGCTGAAGTCACACTAGCAAGTCGAATTTGGGGCGAGATGTTTGCTAAAAGCCTGTAACAACGTGACCACCCACCAACTCTGAGAAGTGAACTCGCAACTCTTGAGCCGCATTTATATGAGAGCAGAGTTTCAGGCGAGTTTTCAAGCGACCTACATACAGGGCTATATTTTGACCGAGTCTGCCTTAATACTGAACCCAGAGCCCTTCCAGGGATTCAATAGAAGATGGTTATTGGCTGGCCATATGAAAAACATCCATCTAAAACCAGCCAAGCCTACTAATTAAGTCAACCAATGTGATCAACAACAATGGTAGTCATTCTTCTTACCAAAATAATCCATCACTCGATCCGCCGTAATGCTTCCCGTTCACCCAATGTCATTTACTGCGATTTGTTCAGCTAACATAGTTTGGCCATTCAAAGGAGCTGTAGTTCCGGGCGATAGAATCGCTCAAAAAACAATTTAGGATAAAGCCTTCAAAGGGCTTTAAACAGAAGATTTTTCTCCAGAGCCCTTGTTTTCGGGCAACTTCTCAGCCAACTCGCCTTAAACTTCCCCTGTATAAAAGCGTCTTAGGAGTAATTCTATGCTTTTACTGACTAAAATAGAGACTGGCTTACCAGTGTATGAAAGGCCAGGAGCATCCTATACATGTTACACAGTCAAACTGCGTTGGCTTGCCAGCAGACCTTAAAACCTCGACCATGGTGTCCCAGGAACCGATACAAATGTCTAAAATATATAATGTCATCCTTTACCTTTACACACTGAACGCATTCTAAGGGGGATCTTTAATAACCCTGGTGATGTGTAAACAGGGTTTCGATTGACCCACACCCGGGACATTGACCTCAAACTGTCTTGACTCATGTCTGGTTGTTGGATCAAGGTCATCCCTGGTGAAACTAGTGAGGGTGATGCTTGTGCAACTCTCTCCCTCACTTTAAACAAACTCATGCACGAGTAAGGCTTGTGAAAACTTGGTCCTCTTTGAGCTCAGAAGACAAATAACGAGGTAACCTGTCAGAGTTCGTTTTCTGCATGGGAACAAACCTGCTCTCGCCAGTGATTGATTTCATGACTACACCGCGGATTAAGCTTTAATGACTTTGTATAACATTTATTAGTAGCCCTTTTGTTTGTTAGCTCATTTTTGTCATTCAATAATTTATTGATCAGTGTTATACCAGTTCATTTTTCTCAGATCTAATTTCTGATTTGGCAGCCAACAGCATTAGCTATACTTTGCTGCTGGTGTAGAAAGTCAACGTAGCTCATTGCCAGTCCAAAAGCCTATGTGGATAAAATAGAGAGGGTGCACAACATCAAAATCTTGTCGAGCCCACAGAAGACATTTTCAGACAAGTGAACTGGGATAGCGGAGAGCTCATTATCAGAACCTGGGTTTGAACTCCGGTCACTGGGCACCTTGTCCTCACTTGAATTCTATGTGTAGCTGCTACCGCTCCAACAAGATAGAAGGTCTGTTGAATAGAATGGCCAAGCTGCGTGAGTGAAACCATAGATAAAAAAATAAATAAACAAGTTCGTACTACTGCCACCATGCCTATGCATTATATGCCAGTAGGTGACACTGAGCATGGAAAAAGATTGCATGAAGACGGAAGAATTATCACAATTTTCTTTACCCCATGACTGCAGAGGTATGCCAGCAGTTATTCCTTCCTCTTTCACTTTAGTTGCCAGATCTACCATCGCTTGGGATATGTCCATACTGACCACTTTATAGCCATGTTTGGCAAACATAAAACCATCGGTTCTGTAATGGAGAGATAACGGTGAGCAGGCTACGGCAAGTAAACCATCAGAAATGAAAACTAGACAGGTGCAAGCAGAAAGGCTGCGTTCTTCTCTTTTATTACTTGATGTTTTCACTGTTTTGCTCCCAGTTATGGCATGAGACACAGAAAGCGGGTCAATCAGTATCAACGCGCCAACTCGTAGTGAGATCTCTTGTTGTTCTGAGCTAGGATTTAAGTGGGAAGCTCAAACTCACAACGGGAGCCCCTAGTGAATGGGTTTGAAGGCCGTTTTTCTCATTTGCGAGCCCAGCGCTCTACCACTGAGCTATCCGGCTATTCCATGCGACATGGACAACACTGAATCAAATTCAATTTCTACACACCCTAGACATCTCTTTTGGTATGCTGCCGAATGCCATGAGCTCAGTTCATATGGGGATGAAGCCGAAAATGAGGTCACCGAAAATTACCCTGATCCACATGCTGTGTCCAAGATCTGGAGCTTCTGATCCGATTTTTGTCTCTGCTTCTCGACCAGACTCAGGAGGAAATCCTGTGCTTCACTGGGCCGTCTGTTGATGTCCTTGAGTCCAAAGGTTTCATCATAAAAGGATTTAGAAGGGCCTTTCTTAGCCGCACCAGGCTGTAAGTATATCGAAGTAGTTCTTTCAATTTATTCCCCCCAATCATTCACAACAGTCTTGAAAACTACTTCAAGGCAATTATTAGGCAATCTTTAGGAATGAAACTCTTCAGATCAGTAGGCCTATTTTTAAAATGGCTACTACTGCAAGAATGTTTCTAAGATTTCTGTTCACTCCCCAAAATAGGTGCTATCTCATGGCGCCCTAATGCGCTACCAACTTGAAATCACGACCAAGATTTTTATAGGCGAATTACCTCGCATACCTGCGCACACTACATCTGTTGCTGTAGCGGTTAGCGCGATGAACTGCTATCTGATTAAGCCGACCTAGTACCAGTTTAAAACAATAAGAAATAGTTAAAGTAAAAATTGAGAAATACGATTTGGTAGTTATACTTACACCATAACTTTTCTAAATTCCACTAGGGCACTCAGCTATCCTATTTAATGGACTGCCTACAAGTGTTAGGATTGTTGGAGTGGTAGGAGCTAAGATTGACGGGAGGAGCTTATACTGACAATGGTGAACCATCATAACTTGGATTCAAACTACTGAGTTATCCAAGTATCTCACTATGCAAGCTTTAGTATTTACTCCTTCCTACTCACCCCTTTCTGATCAGCAATGAGTCCAGAGAGGCCATTCATCAATAGTTCACCTATATCCATGATTTCTTTCTTATGTTTACAAGTACCCGAGGAATCCATCATTAACTCAGAAAGCTTCGACAGATGTTTCGAAGCAAGAAATTGTCTGGGAAGAATGCATAGAGGACACTTACTAGGGTAAGGAATGCCCCAGTGGACATTGACATCGGCTGAGTGGGATACATCAGCGATAGAGCGCCAATATGACACAGTAAAGCGATAGTTGAACATGCATTCATAGCGGCAATGGACTGCCACAGCTTCACTATGGAATTAATCATATTATACATGTGATATGACATTGTTTATTTCTAATGAGAAGTAAAACTAAGTTCTATTTATGAATCAACAAGTATAAAAATGGAATCGGAGCAACACCAGTAGTCGGTGACTAGCAGCTCGGTGGCTCCCACAAATCGATGAGTGATTTTAACCTGGTACCCAGCGGCTTTGAATGCAGTAACGCTCAATGACTAACTGCCACCACCCACTCACATCCACCCTCCCTCCCTCCGCCTCCAAGAGATTCACTATCAAGGATCTGAATTGTCTACCCACAGTGTCAGTGTTAAGCAATGAGTCAAAGATATTGAATTAGGGTTTGTTTCACTCTATACTTGACGGTGTATGAAGTTGATCAGACCACTTCAGTGCTTGTATGTTCATCAGTGGGCTTCAAAATAACCCACCAACAGAATAACTTGATTCGTACATTCACAGCAGTTGGACTTGTAGCCCAAACCTGCATGACGATCAGTGATTCAAGCTAAAACAGATGCCCTTCCCCCCTCCTCCCCTCCCTCCCCCACACAAAAATAGCCAACCTAATGTGAACCAGCTGCAGCCAGATATAACTTGCAGAAAGTCAGCATCTCCAGAGAAACCGGTTGCAGTGCGCCCGCCTTCGGGTTAATGCAGCGGAGTCACAAAGAAACAGGTGAGCCTTACCTTGGTGCCTATAACCAAATCAATGTGAACAGCTGCTTTGACAACAGTTCAATACAGCATTGAAGGTAAACATCTGCAATTTTAAGCAATCTAAACAAACCAATGCCCGTTGGCTGGCGTTGATCCGCAATCATGTGTTTAACAATGTTTGTAGGAACATAATTATGCAAGCTTTACACCAAGTCATTAGTCTACAAAGCATTTCCCTTAGTTGAGGAAAACTACATGGATATGGAGCCGCAATACACTCTGATGGACATGCGCATTTGAGGGTACCTCCCGATAATTCGCTGCTGGATAGTCCGTAGGACAATGCTGTTGACAGCCCATTTGCGTTTCCACCCGGAGTAAATAACTTTTGACTTCTGTTACCAAACCAGCCACCTTACTCTACGGTGTGTGGCAGGTATATAGTGGGTGCCCACCCCATAGGGCCAGGTCAGCTGGCTACAAACCATAGCCAGATGACCTGGCTCTGCAACATGTGGTGGGACGAGTGAAGTGTACATGACTACAAGTAACAAAAATGAATTCTATTTGTATTGCTTTGCTTTCCCCACCACCACTGGCCACATGCCGAAGAGCCACAACTCCTGGCTACAAACCATTACCACAACAGTCAATGCTAATCTCATAGCTATAGTCATTACGTAGCTATCCTCTGCGCGGAGCTGAGGATTTATGAAAAGTACACAAGTTATGTGGAGTTCAATATTGTGAATTATATTCTTCTAAAATATTCAGATCAATTGTTGGTACAATAATTTGCACTTATAATGATATAATGCCTTTTAATGATGAAAAGGGAGTAGTTATATATAGAAATATAACACGCAGGAGTGGTATGTGCTGTGATGATGATGGTAAGTGTGTGTAGTGATCTCAAGTTCAACTATGGCAAAAACAATCAGATCTAAACTTGATATACGCGTCATCATATGAAATACAAGCTTCCCGGACACCAAACTTCCATCTTTGTATGTGTTTATAATAAGACTATGTGAATTGCTTCTACATTGTGTTATTGGCTTGAATTTGAGACACATTTCGTTGGGTCTGCTCCGACATTAGAAACGCAGTTTAGTGTCAGAAAAGCATTTGTATTTGGGATAGACACAAAGCTGTTTCAGTTTTGGTTCAGGTCTTGAAGTTTCTACTATAGGAATGCTGAAGACACTGAGTAAAATTATATGCACGAAAACACCATTCTGAACAGTGTATGTACTAATATAATAATAATATTATTATTATAAAAAGAAAAGCGCATGGAGCATTTTGTTTTAAATGAACTGCCATATAGATACGTCTTGTATCAGCATTGTCAAATTTCTATGGCCTGCACTCATCAGAGAGCAGGTTTCATGTTGATAACCTTCATAAGGCGGCAACTATTAATAACAATCCAACAAAGAATAAATAGGGCCAATGAGCAATATTTTTTGTGATTTCATCATCATCTTCCAGGGTGGGCTCTATCGACACACCACAGGGCTCTAATGGAAGGCTCTACATACAGGACCCTGCATATAGGGCTCTACATACAGTCCTCTATATACCTCTACCTGGGTTTCTGTCACTGACTAGGATGACTATCTACAGCACAATATGCTGGAATGCACGAGTCAACAGTTCTCTTCTCTGGCACAAATATAGATCCATCAGTATGAATAGTGTGACTGACTTGGTCTCTCACACTTTGGCTAGTAGCAAAATTGAGATAACTAGTAGAATAAAGCTGGGCATTACGGCTTGTCCATTAGCTTTGGGAGTTGTCTGTTGATGCTCTGAGTTAGAAACTTTATAAGGGAATTCTTCCTCTTTGATTGGATTAAGATCAATCATTATAGGTTGAATGTGATTTTCCTCCAATACTGTTGTTGGGTTCTCTTCTTCATCATCTCCATAGCCAGAGCCAGAACTATAGATTGACTGCAAATAAAAGTGGATGACTCTTGAGAATGATCGATACTGCTGAGAATTTGTCACTTGATCACTCTACTCAGAATATTAGGCCTACATGGTATAGTATATTGCATACGATCCTATATTACATGATTTATAGATTATGCCATACATTATACCATGTAGGCCTAATGACTTAGCATAGCCCATTTACAATACCTATATTACATGGATTAGTATATCTCATACATGTATCTATCTGCCTATTATTTCCTGTATTACATACCGATGAGGCACTTCCTTCATATGAGGGTAAAGGAATATGAGGAAAACCTGATCCACCATCCTCATCATCATCATCAAACTGACTACAAAGACAAGATATATTAAATTATATATCATGTCATCTCATTTGTTTTTTATTGTAAAATACATTATATCATATTCTATTTTATTATTATTTGGTATTATATAATATTGATCATATTACATATAGATTGAAATTGTATTGCAGTCTAGATAAATGCAGCTGCCACATGCCTATAACTAGGTACTGTTGTGAGCTTTTTTATCGTACTTACTCAAGATTTGGGAAGATGTGACCTGATCCATCTACATCATACAATGGTAAACGGCTCTTCACTGCAACACAAAGTCAACTGACAGGTCATGTGGTAGGGCTATATACTGAGCTGCATCTATAGAAATTGTTATTAGGTATATGTATGGTATCTCATGTCAGTAAAATACCCACTAGAGCCAAGGCCGTTAGTTCGCCTCAAACCATTACCAAAGATATGTAAGGTTATACCGTTTTACATGGGTGGCACCACTATACCAATCACTTGTTTTCAGGATGTTCCATGGTATGCTTTTCAGTTATTAACCACCACATAAATACAGACGTTCAACTACCTCACAATGGCATAAGGGAAGCAGTCTTACCAGCTGAAACATTTGACAATGTTTACATTTACAACCATTGGATTAGAAAGACAGGTTAGTTATTAATCGGTCACTGGGATTTTGTGATAAATTTACCTGACTTTTGCTCAATGGTTGTGTTAGGCAATGAAGTTTCAACAGGCACTGCAAATATCGCACAGGAACGATAAAACAAATTGCTATTTAGCATCTTTTTAGACCTATGTCCTTGAGGGTCATCAGGAACCTGAGGGCAGAAGAAGTTGTCCTATCTTGTTCCCTGCGTCCTTTCAGTAGTACCCATTTGCTCCCCCCCAAGTGTTTTTGAGCTTGGATCTATGTGAGGAGCTCACACTCATAACTACAGCCCGCCATGACTGGGGTTCGAGCGAAGGTTACGATTGCAAGCTCGGCACTGAGCTATACACAACATTTATCATTACATAGTAAAGTAGACATCATTGTGATATGAGTTACTTACTTTGTAGTTGCAGCCATTCCACGGTGTCACCATCTTTAGCTTTGGTTAGTTGTTGAGTCATACTTTCGAGCTGTTCTTTCTGACTTCTGACGAAGAAGCTGTGTGTTTTGGGTTCATCAGTACTGTCGACATTAATGGGTAGTCCATCCTGATTAGCTGGGGGCCATGTGCTATGAGGAAGTAAACAGGTATTTACACAAAGACAAAGCTCACCAGATTACAGGGGAATGTAAATCACCTCTCACAAAGAGTTCAAGATTTTGACGGCCACTACCCCACCCCACATGTTTGTTGACAGACAACCTTTACCCTTTTAGCTACCACTAGTATAGAATATTACAACAATGAATTTTGGTCAATTCTCTACGTTGGATAGACCATCAAACCGTGGACACACCTTTTAAAGAAAAAGTATGGCCAAAATATAGTTATAGAGTGAAATATTGAGCAACACTCACTCTCCGAAAGATTGCCCATTCCAGCATACACGAGAATCCATAGAATCGAAGATGTCAGAAGTACACATTCTTGTCGGCATTGAGTCGAAAATGTTTCGAATGTATCGCAAGTCGCTGCGGAACTCTGTCACGAGGAAACTAAGAACCTGTCGGTAGGCTGTTTTCGGTCGTAGTGGTGTAATACTGATGCCCAATGCGGAAGTGGATCGTTTCGTTCTGGTGGAAGATGGAGGGGTACCGCAGACAGACTCAGAGAAAATCTAAAACACAACACAATGGTATGAGACAGGATTATTTAGGCTGTCGCTTATAGCATAGCATCAACTTGTTTCCAGGATGGTCCATCCATAAGCACCGGAGAGGTTACTCTTTGAGTAGGCCTCCTTTATTGGTTTTTTAAAAATTCTGCTCAGGCATTTGACCATCCATACTCATAATGGTTGCAAGCCCAGCACCATGATTCAAATCAAGGGAATGTGATTTGTGAGCTAAGATATGGAACATCTGAATGAACTTAACAAGAGAGGGGAGGAAAACTCTATGCCACAGAGCTCCTCTCTCCTTAAGCTGCATCCTACCCTCAGGCTCCTACTCTCGCGTGGTCTGTGTGATCTTTTTTTGGACAGGATGGCATGTGGCTACTACCGATATTGACATTTCAATGAACTATTTCTGAGTTTTCTAAGCATCAATATTGAAAACATGAAGATGAATGGCCAATTGATGTAGTTGTTTTTTTTTATAATTAGCATAACGTTTAGATTTCAATCCAGTTGTGGGAAAAATGTGGCAGAATGGCAGAACTGGCAGGGTCGGTTTGGCACAAGAAAACCAATATGTCAAGAATTTTCACCAGGCTATGAAACCGTAAAGAAAAACAAATCCATTTGAAATTCTTCAAATCAAACCGGGGAAATTTTCTGAATGTTGCCAAATCAACATTTAACCAGTTTTCGAACGTCCTAAGTTTAAACAAGAACTGATTTTTTTTATCATCATTGTGTTGCTGGTAATTTTATAGTTTACGTGATCTACCTGTTATTGAAGTTGTCTTTCCCACTAGATCAGGGTATCTTAGCAACTGAAACGTAGACCCATGCATTCCATAAATAACCTATTCGAGTGGTTTTGGCTTGTGTAAACTGGGGGAGTATAGCTAGGCTGTGTTTCCATTCATTCGGATAAGCTCAGCTTACACTAGGTTCCTTAGAGGTTAAAAATTCATGAATATTATTAAATTGTTATAAGTACACTTTTTCATATTCAATATGTTTATCTTAATCATTACAATTTACATATATACTATTGTATTTTTTATGTATATTTTTCATATTTTATATGTGCATATTACTATATTTTAAAGCAATATTACTATACCTTACATGCATAAGATTGTTATTTTATACATACATTTTTATATCTTACTATAGTATTGCGGAAGAAAACAAGACTACGTGTTTTATCTCGACAGGCGTATTTCGTGAATGACCTCACTCGTCAGGAAATATAAATATATTATATATTATATAATATATTATAAATATATATTTATATCTCCTGACGAGTGAGGTCATTCACGAAATGAGCCTGTCGAGATAAAACACGTAGTCTTGTTTTCTTCCACAATACGATAGTGTAATGCTCGATGTGCTAACATATTGAGCACTGCACCACAGAAAGCTCAGTAAACCAATCCCTATTATTATATCTTTATTTATACGATTGTATTTACCTGTTGATGTATATTGCCACTCTCAGTCTGATAATCCATGATAGCGGAAGAGATGTGATCCTTGAGAGGACTCATAACAGCTTCTATATTAAAGGCTCCGTCTCCCTCAAACCTCTCAGCTAACTCATCCATAGCATCTTAAAGTACCAGAGCAGTCATGACATTGTTTTTCCTGTTACGCCTGCCAGTAGAGTTATCCCACAGAATGCTTCTGCCCACTTTATGTACATCACGAAAACCCGTTAAAATTTTCAGTTTGTACCGTTATTGTAAACTAAAACTTGGCTATAAGATCTAGCAGACCTCGTAAGCACGAGGCTTGCTCTAGTGCAGTAGGACCTGTGAATCAACTGTGAGGAGCCCATACTCACTGGGCGCTCAGCGCTCTATTGTCTGCCGTGGCGACTAAAAATGATCATAAACAGAATCCAACAGAAATGGATTCCAACTTAAAGGGTACATTAAATTTTTCCAAAAATGTTGTTTGAATTGGAGGTAGTGACCTACCTGCGTATGTCCTCCAGGTATTATCCAGTGACGTATGTGCAGCTAGGCAGTCAGTCAGCACACTCTGGCAGTAACGGGGACACAGTTTGACCTTTACATGACCTTGACAATAGTTACAGGAGAACAACTTGGTATGTGCGTCCACACAGCTAGCTTCGGGGTCAACCTACAACAACAGAAGTAAATGCAGCTAGCTTCAGGGTCAACCTACAACAACAGAAGTAAATGAGACAAGAAAAAATCATCTTGTCTTACACAGATGGTGTCATTAAGCTGATGGTCTGTCTTCAGCATGACTTGCCCTCACAAAATTAGTAATCTACGGGTGGGCCTGCTTTATTTAACCTGACGACGCACAAACTTGGAATCGAACCCTGGTCACCGGGTGCAAAGCCCAAACGCTACTCACTAACCCACCGCTTCTCCACTGTAGTGTTTTTCTCGTCTGACATGTTTAGCATTACAGTGATGTTATCAGGTTCGAGACTTGTTTTCCATCGGTTACCGTTTAGCATGGAGCATCACAAGTGGATCCGTATACATGTTCCATCTTATAGTGAGGCAAGAGGGGGGATTTGAGCCAAGGTCTTAACGATTGCGAGCCCACCGTTCTACCGCTGAGCTATCCTGATATATCAGGTCTAGTCATTTGAGGAGTGATCATACAGAGATTAGGGTGGAGTTAGGGTGGGTGTGAGGAGGTGTCGATATCGCAGTTTGAGCACTAAGTGGGAATATCAACAGTTTGTAAACAGGATGATTAATAACAAGTGGTACCAAACAGCATTCCTGACTGCAGCTATCAACAAGTGACATGTCTCTTGTAGTTTTTAGAAGGGCTAAGTAAATATACCTTCTGAACATCCCTTATAATGCAAGGTTATCTAGTGCAATGGCTAACGGACTATTTTTTAACAGTATAAGCCCCATCCTACCCCAAGCCCTGTATACTACCTTGTGCATCTAAGTATAGTAACAGCCAAAGTTTTATTATTAGTTTTACCCATGACCATAGAAATGGTTGGCGGGACCAAAAGCAAAGAGGAAGCTGTATTGCTTTATACTCCTTGTATTCCTTCAGTGGGATTGTGGCAGCTTGGTGGTGTCGAACTCAAAGTTAGTTTTAACGAGAATGAGGGATTCACGCTCACGAGGACAGCCTGTAGTGACCAGGATTTAGCAATTACAAGCTCAGAATGCTACCAACTGAGCAATCTCGCCATTAGCTAGCTAGTGACGCAGTCTAAATCTGTCTTCGGAAATAACTCGAAAACTGACACCTTTTAAAATCAGCATTCAGTATGCCATATACAGATATGCTTTGATGATGAGAGGTTTAATTTATCGCTCATTCACTTGTATTCAATAATCGTGTAACCATAGCGACCTGAAGCGAATAAGCATTCCTATCACCATAGTTACAAACTCGGATAGGGCAAGGAGTTACAGTAGGTGGCTATCGTAATTTGATTCTGTATATCCAGCAGTTAATTTAGTGTTGACTGGATAGCTTTGTGTATTTACCCATTGGGGTACACCATGAGCGTCTTGGTATTTGGTTTCATTCATTGGTCACATTGCAGAGAGCTGTTCTCATGGGAACCAAACAAACGGTTCATAATATTCTTGTTGCTTGAATACCTCCATCAAACATTATGCAAAGATGATGACTTTCTACCATATACAACTCAATTATTTAAAATTCCATAATAAAAAACTTAATCAAATTTATATTTCCTTTAAATTGAGGTTACTTATGATAAAAGGTAAACCATACTATGTTTATCAATAGAAGTTGGTACAATTTGGCTCTCTAACAACCATTTCACCCATTGTAACTGGTTCGCTGCATGACCGGTGGCTAAGAGACAATCTTTACTTTACCGATGCAAAATAATGTAAGCCGCACGCCAAAAATAGATACATTGTAAGGATTATGGTGCTTTTAAAAACCTAAGCATTCCGTATTAATCTGATTACTGGAAATTCTTTATTAGTCAAAGGTGAAGTGCATAGGCCTTGTAATGCATGACTTTGGTGCATTGGGTTGATATTTTTAAAGATTCTCCCACGATTCTCTCAGTCCTGAAACTAATTCAAGCGAGTCAGTTGTTCAGATAATTTCGGAGTTATTCTCTCTTGTGGGCTTACAGTTTTGCTCTGTCTCCAAGGCCATGAACCACACACATGAATCATGAAGTTATCACAGGCATTCATTCCACCGTCACCCAATGCAAATACTGGACGGAGGATTAAATCACTGTAAACACAGTCTTGGGTCTAATTCAATATCATAGGTTGCTTTTAGCACATGCATTGACTCATTCACCGAGTTGTAGGCTACTTCATCAAACATTAGCAAATTAAATTCCAAACGTATTGAAATCAGAGCACGGCATATTTTACAACATTTGTTCAAGACCTTGGAATAGGAAAATATTGTTTGCCAAACAGTTGAGTTTTGTGTAGCGAATTGGGTGTCCACATGTTGACCAGACAGACATTTATGTATTAAATACGTAATTTACCTTTCGACATTCGAATGACAGACCGCTGGAGAATTCAAGCCATCAAACCCTTCTAGATGCCAAAATATATCATACTTTGCGGTTTTAACAAATCATAGCAATGCCACTACCAGTATTCTCAAAGTAACTTCTTCATGAAGCCACAAGTAAGAAATAAATCGTGCTTCCTAGTACCGGAATTCACACCCTAACAGCTAGAGGTGTACATTGGAACAAAGACAAGGATTTGAGTCGATTCAAATTCCTATTGCTTGTATACGTAGACTCAATTCATCCCAATTCTTTGCCTTTTTCATCTTTAAGTTCAATTGGCTTTGAATTCAGTGTTCACTTCCTGTTTTCAGGAGCTCATACTCACCACTGCACTCACAATGAGAGCTCATCCAGGTTCCCAAGGCTTTGAGTCCAGCGCTTTACCACTGAACTTCTCCACTATACCAGGGTCACAAAAAATTGAAATCAAGCTACAATCAGCTCTTACCGATGCCATTTTTGTTGCGACATTTCTGCCAACGGCGAGACCTTGAACGAATGTTCTGGCAGCATCAAATGCCTGTTTGATGTTACGTTTCAGCGTAGTTGGAGTCTGACCGAATGGCTTCAGCTCAGTGAACTTTTCCTGCACACAGAACGTATACGTGTCGTCGAATTCGTATTGCTGGTTTTGCAACTTGAACATCTTTACGAAGACTTCTTTGAAGAACTGTAACAAAACATTTCTAACATGAGCCAATCAGGTTGGTGCAGGTTATCCTTTAGCCAATGGCCGCATGGGAAAGTGGCTGTTAGAGAGCCAACTTGTACCGGTAACGATGTAATAGAGGTGGGGACCCGCTCCTCTTCCTCATTGCCTATGCTTTCACTAGCTCTCTAGAGACCCAGGTACTCATTCCCGGCTGGGTGAGCGAAGAGACGTCTATGATTCCTTGCTACCCATGTTAATCCATTATCGTGAAAGAAATTGACAAATCGATTTGAATGAGAACATTGCTCAAGTGAGGTTCTTTTATACTGCAGAACTTTGAGAATTAGCAGAGAAACTGAAATGACCCAAAACAATATGAATTCATTATTAATCTGACTGACTGGGAGAGACCAATTCGAGTACAGGCAGATTATGATATAAGTCCGCGTCCCTAGCTTTTAGTTTGTGCCTTTGAGATAACATTTCTAAAGTGTTTGCACACCATGTCTTTATCTCTACACTAAAAAACCAGGCAGGTTTTCAGTCGTGGTCAGCTCATTCAGCTCTATTTGAGACATAGAGAAATCCTCTAAAAATAACTCTACCATTGGAGACCACCGCATCTTTTGTACATCTTCATGTTTTTGTGCATGTAACTGATGTACACTTTATATTAAACAAAATGTCCCGCCCCAACATCCCCATCCAGTCTTGAAGGCAGTGCAGTGCTTTACACTGAGTAAATGGGCACCCGGGTAGAATGTGAGTGCGACCTCCACTAATAAACTCCGTACACTCCTAGTCACTATCACCATACTCATTATAGTTCCCTGTCAGTCGCAATGCAACTAAGGCGGCAAGTAAGTCCATAAGTCGCTGCCTGAGCAGGGTTGGCGTAGTAGAAGCTGACTATGCCCAAGCCAGTTTCACTCTACCACGATACCAGGATTGACTCAGTGAGAAAAACCAACTACAAGCGCGGTACTACGCGAGGGGACATAACTATTGATTCATTATTACACCTACTTGAAGTTAGCCTTCCTGAAGCCTCTCAGTGGTAGAGGAAGAAAACCCAGTGTATTACTTGATCTGACATTGGCCATAAAACAGGTGGGATTAACCTAGTATAGACATTTTGGAATGCCACCTCAATGAGTCATAACAGATACCCATTTGATTTACTTACAAGAGAAAAACTTAAATTCGTAATTTTCGTCCTTCAGGCTCAAAGAGGATCAGGTACTCCATGAGGAACCCTGACCTACTCATGAATTAATTTCAAGTTGTGGAGAGGTGCACGTGCGGCATATTTAGTAGCTCACCAGGGATGATCTTGATCCAATGCCGAGACATGGGTCAAGATGGTGGACAAAATGGCCAAAGGTTCCTAAGTGATACAAGAAATTAGAAAAGAAACAGGTACTAGTCCGGGTAAACCGACTTGCCCGAAAGCATCTGAATATGATACGAACTATAAACTAGATTTGTTACACGAAGATGTTGCTCTGGCTTTGAGTATGACACCCTCATACTCAGTAGAATATTTACATATAGGCTTAACCCGTCCATCCCTGAGGCAGTAAGCTCAATATACAATAAAGGCTATCAGGAGCTTCCAACACCTTACCTAAGATGGCTGTGATAAGATAATTACAAGGGCCATAAAACCTATCAGGGCTGATTGACAAGGTGAATTATCACCTATTAAGAAAGTAAATGATGGGCAATTAATTTTATGATTCTTTCCAAAAAATAACAGAAATGTGACAAATAATTAAATTATTCACTTCTGCGGTACATAAAGCATGTTTGTATGAGGACACCCACCAATAAAGACTGGTGTTTTCAAAACAGACTTCCACTCAAAAATGTGAAGTAAACAAAAGATGAGGTGGCAGTTGTAAATTTTACCCAAGTTTTATTTCCCGGCCATTATAATTACAAATTCTTATCCAGTTGTCAGTATTGTAAAAAAACCTATATACTGGTATGTCTCTATATACCATTATATGCCCCTATATACCAATGTATACCATAATACATCTCTCTCTACGGCTGTACACCTTCATACTCCATTACATCTCCTGTTATGTAATACTTTTAAACACCATCATATACCCTTATATACATCCACGCGCCCTATATGAGCTAAGGACCAGGATTCAGGTGTGCACATGTAGGATGCCTCTACGGGTGTGCCAAAGAGACCTTTGCCAGCCACAAATGTTTATATGCAAATAGTAATCACAACTACCTTTTAATACTTGAATTCGTAATGAAAATACATATATAAGTAGTAAAACATGGGAACCCCTTCATTACTGAGTATGGGTGAACTGGCAAGCCAGATAACAAACAACCTGGGAGTTTCGAGCGTAAGCTTTTTTTTCCCCCGTGTCAACCCACAACCCGACATCCCTCCAGAATGCCTACTGATTTCGGCGTGAAAGAGAGCTACAAGATTGGGTGGATAGATCTGAGAGGTTGGAACTCACAACCCTTAGATTGTAAAACCCTGTCTTCACTCAACAAGCTACCCTGGCCCCCACATGTATGGCCTCGTTCATGGTTACACACGTACGAGGTGAAGTGATAGGTTAGTGGATAGTGCACTGGACCTTGGACGCGGGAGTCGCTGGTTCGATTCCCAATTCGAGCAAAAGATTGTCTTTCGCAAAACCCTCGTCGATTTCTGATCTCAACATTATATAAAGGAGGTTCACCCATAGAGCTACCTTCTCTATGCAGCAGAAATTTTTCTAATGATGCTTCCTGGGAAACGCTCAGTTAAGAGACTCAGCAGGCCAGTTTCTGTATACCCTGACACTGGTCAGGGTACTTACACACCCCTGACACTGGGAGGGGCACCTGCGAAGTACCTGCATACTCGACACTGATCAGGGTACCTGTGGAGTACCTGCACACCACTGACACTGGTCAAGATACAAAAGAAGATACGCTTACCTGATCTACCACCTCATTGAGATTTATAGGATCTCCGGAATAATACTGCCTCATCTTATCAAAGAAATTGCGGAAAACAGCGCTGTTGGACTCATACTGTGTCCCGTATGCCAATCTGAACATTCTGTCAAGGTCAAGTTCACTTCTATCTATCAGGTTTGTGAAAAACTCTGCAAAACAAAGAGTGATAGAAAGTTATGCTCAGAGAGAAAGGTCAATGCGAAGGTCATAAAATTTTGAGGTGTTGATGGCTATCTAACCAATGCTTGATGTCACCTATGAGCATTAGTACTGGTTTCATCGCATTCCACAGAAAGTCAGAAATGCTATGGGGCATCCATTCCATACCAGTTTTAGCTAGTTCCCTGGGAGAAGTTAGACAGCTGCTTCCATCAATGGCTTCTTCGATTTTCATAATACTGGAGTTTTTTGCATGTAAATAGGACTTGGTACTCAGTCTGAGGTCCGATAGATCACATGTATGTCACCAACACAGCTGTCAAGTGACTCAAGTCAGTTCCACCCGGAATGTCTCAAGTAATCAGCACAGGGTGTCTTCTGGGTAAACTTCCAAAAATAATTAGTCCTCTTGGGCCACAAAATGCAAAGGAATGTTCAAGTGATAATAGGGCCAGTTTGGGTGGCTATCAACCCGCGCCTTTCCACTTTGTGGTCTGTTTTCAACAACTTAATAAGCTCCTGGCTCACACCCCACCTAATTACTTCACCACCAGAGTGATTGTCCAGGTTTATAAGCTTCTTTAAATCTCAGCAGATTGTGTATGGATGGGAGCAGTATTGATGGTTTCTGGCCAGAGAATCTGTGGCCGAATGTGGCTAGACTCAAGTTGCTGTATTATTTCTACTAGTTTTGTCTCATATTGCAAGATGTTTTCACACGAGTACCTGTCCTACCTGTCCGTCAAAGAAATTACCACAGGTAAAATCTTAACAAGATTGGTTACCTTGACTACTCCAGCTTTACAGTGAGTAACACTGAACACCCATGTCCAGAAAGTGTGCAGTGGCTATCTCAAAATAAGATGGTCATGAAAGCGCATAAGTATATGGCTACTAGCATGTATACCTAAAGTCCTATATAAACCCATACCCAGATCACCCTTGGTTGCGCATGAACGAAATAATGGGTCAATTCCTATTGTCTGCTCACATTCTGAAATTTTCTAGATTGTGAAGTGATCATAAACTTCACAAATATGCCATTAAATTCCATGGAGACAGTGAATACGTCTGTGCTTTTGTAATCGGTAACTGGCCCATGATATCGTAATAACTCACTGTCATTACAAAAAGACCAAAGACTGGATATAGAGAGCATTGAGTAGTAGTTCAGTACCAGCTATGAAAATACGCAGAACTAATTCTGCACTGTATTTTCAAACGCATTCGAAATTGAGTAATTCGGTCTCCACTCTGCTTACTACCTTGGATTTAACCCGCTTATGGAATCGTCTCCCCTAACTCAGATTCACAGTATTGGGTTATTGTATCTACAAATATTTGTATGTGGTAACTTAATCTACAGCGGTTTATTCCTCAATAATCAGTAAAAATAAATTTTATTTACGAATCAAGTCGAAATTGAATCGGGAGCAAAGTCAGCAGTTGCATGACCAGTAGGTCGGTGCTTCCCATAGCCCTGTTTTAGTATAGTTCGTTCACCTTCAGTTACTGGCTGAATAACTATTAGACTTGTAAAAGAGTTCAAGTCATCACTTGACACACTGACACCAGCAATGCCATACATCTTATGTCACTCATTTTAAGATTAACTCGAAGTCATGGGGGCCAGTCGGTCTTAACTTGTTTTGACAGAAATGGGTTCCGGAATGACAGAACTGGAATGCGAGTGAACGATCTTTTGGTGAAGAGTGATAGCTGACTAAATAGCCTACCAGATCTGTTATTGGTTTCTTTGGCACGAGCAAACTATTAACTAAAATAAGACAAAAAACTTGCTTCTTCTATAAATTACAAATCAAATAGTCAACTCAGTCA
>Ga0224501_10001144_pt1 | contig 20419 bp, 14 predicted proteins | sample SF_Oct11_sed_USG_4_FD_169105 | JGI IMG/M metagenome (GOLD analysis project Ga0224501, IMG submission 169105) | Sediment microbial communities from San Francisco Bay, California, United States - SF_Oct11_sed_USGS_8_1 | ecosystem: Environmental > Aquatic > Marine > Sediment | place: USA...
ATTATCCTAATGCATAATAATCCATTGAGAGTAATATCCATTAGAATAATCCTGAGCTGGTTGTACATGGACCAAGGAGCACCCACTAACACTGGTCGAATATTCATCTTAGATTGAATATCAGTTCTGGCAGAGTTCCTGAACCCTGTGGTTATAAGGTCATAGACATCAGATGTAGTAGGTTCTTTTCGTTAACATTAGATCAAATAATTGTGTCTTCTTGCTATATCATCCTGGAGACCAACAATTATGGTTGATGTGCATGTATATATACGAGGCTGTATGTTTGGCTTCCTGTTTGTGACCCTTGACCGATTACCCGACCGTCATAGTCAGTGTCTATACTCTATAGTATCGGTGGTTCACCGTCCGGTCAGAGCATGACGTCTCCTCGATCTCTAACTACAAGAGTGAACAATGGTATTTAGTTGCCCTGGTCTCGATCACCGCGCAAGGTCTCACTCTAATGCACTGCCAAACTAATCAAAGAAAGAATAAATTAACCCCCACCTGTTAGTGAGCCGCCTTCCGCCTGTAAGCTGTATGTATGAAGCTCCATTTGTTGTGAAATCTGCACTCGTGTTTCATCTCTTCTTCATACGATCTGTCTTAATTATTTTGTAATGTCAGTCAGTCTCTCAGTCAGTCTCTCTCTCAGTAAGCATTTGATTGAGGCGCTCACTCAAAAGTTCTTGCGCTGGCACACTCGGGTCTGTATAAAAGATAGAGTCGCTGTGTTGGACTTTCCTGCAACTGATGGATACCCGAGTAGGAATGCCGGTAATTAGCGGATAGCGATGATGTCACAGCTTGCGTCTGATTAGTTCTACCTTGGGAATACTCTCTCACAAATGAGCCCTTGGGAATCCCTTATTTGTTCAGTATTGATATGAAATGGATAGGCATAGGCGGTTGTCAATCTCAAAGTCATGCAAACAAACTGATTCATCTCTTACGGCTTACGCCATAAACTAGGCGTAAACTTCATAGGAACCAGCGTAATTTACTACTGGTTGTTTTTTATGTTAAAGACCAAATGATCATGACCTAGCATGATTCCAATTCACGAAATTGTCTACCTTTTCACAAAATTCACTGCGAATCCAATGAAACTGTGCCGCTTCAATGACGCTATCCATGGGGTCAGCCTGGCATGTCACTACGAAATGATCAGAAGAATGAAGACAACAGTTTGATGGCCCGCTCCAGGTGTTATCTGCACATGGGCGACACAACTATTGCCCTGAAGGATGCTGAGAGCAGTATGCAGGATGATCCTACCTTCTTCCAGGCTGTGCAAAACAGGCGTAGGGGAAAACTATTCCGTATCAACTATGCCAACAAATTTCAAGACATCTTGATGTTTTTTTTCTGTGACCCTAACATATGCTCTGTCACCATGTAATGATGTGTTTAAAATATTTTACATTTGTCGGCGTTACAACATGTCGCGTTTCAGCGAGAACCTCAAAACAAGTGAAGACGCACTGAATTGACATAGCATAGCCTTTATAGTGGTATTACCATTCTATCCACCATCCAGCCATGCCAGCAACGTACTTTCGGGAGTTCCGCTGCTATAACCTGATCCTCCAGAGCTGAGCTTTTTCGGATAAAGAACATATTCTTGAAGCTGAAGCTGCACCCTGCTTGCTGACATGAAGGGCTTCAGAACAGTTCACCATTACTTAGTTTACATATTTATGGAAAAGTCCTTTCGACGTACAGACCAGTTTGCTTTAAAACAATCATTGACAACAGGCTTAACCCACTTGTATCTTCATAGTCTTTTGGATTTTTTTATACTTTTTTTGAATATCTGCAACAAATGAGTGCATCTCACTTTGCAATTATTACATATTACATTATTTTAGTCATTTAGTACACATCACCCTTTTCTGTTCATCTTGAATCTCTTTTTGTCGAATCTCTGCATCTTTCTCACCTAAAGCTGTGCTTTGCTATTACCTTGGTGTCGTATAAAGGTGTAAGAGGCATTCTAGAAGACAAGAATCACATTTTATATGGCCTGAAAAAGTAGGGCCTACAGAGCGTTGGGGTTATCCCAAAGCCGGATAGCATTTGAGCCCGGTAGAACGGAGTTGTATTTTCCGTACGAAGTACTGATACAATAACTGTGAGATCAGCCCAAAGTGAAGATATATCACACAATTGAGCCCAATTCCAATTTAAACCTTATCATATAGTCGAAGAGAAATGTCTAGCAATCTATCTCATCTTCTGTAGACCACAAGGTTTTAAACAAATGATTCTCTTTGCCCACGCGCAATATTACCTAAACTCTAAGCGGAAAGCGGTTATATAAAGGTGGCGGGCTTTTGAATTTGCCGATCTGAAATCAACACAAAACTGTCAACATCCGATTAACTTCAGATTCCTGTTCCAATTTGATACTATTTCTATACATAGCTTCGACTATACATAGTTTCGTGCAACTGTGTTCAACTTTTTTAATTTCCGAATGGGTTGGCCGTGCGGTGAGTAAACTAGTTGAACCTATTTAATTAGAGATATAGCTGAAAGTGAAATGAACACAAAATTGAAAATAGTCCATAACAATGCAATGCCCTCAATGCGTCATCAGTCACTGACTGTGTGTCGAGTGAGTCAGACTCAGAGTCAGGCTAAGTAATTACTAAGTAACTTACTAGTTACTAACTTAGTAAGTTACTTAAAATAAAGTAAGTAAGTGATTGTGAACTAGTGTAGCCAGTCTCGGTGAAGCCTCAGTCAATGACCGTGACCTGAGTGACAGTGACTGCGACTGCGAGTTAATGAGTGAGTGTGAGTCACAGTATGAGTCACAGAGTGACACTTTGACAGTGAGTGGCTCACCCACTAATCCACCGCTACTGACTCAGTGACTGACTGACGTGATGTAAGTATGGCTGTCAGTGTGAGTATCACTATGAGTATCAGCGTGACTGTGAGTGTGAGTAACTCGGTAAGACTACAGAGTACAGTACAACTACAAGTCTCACTCAGTCACTGAGTCACTCAGACTCGGCGTCTCACTCTCAGTCAGTCTGTCAGTGTCACTAATTCTAAATGGCTAACTTAACTAACGTAATTGTAAGTGTAACTCACTTACTTTACTTACTTATTTACTTTCTTTGTTTCTGAGTCCCGAATCATTGACTCAATGATTCGGTGATGAGTAAGTATGATTGATAAATAATAGTAATGATAAGGCAAGCGTAATAACTCAAGTATAACCAAGTCAAGTATAACCATAACTCAATGATTGAGTTATGCCTATGGTTACTTAGTTATACTTGACTTAAGTTATACTTACAGTTATTATAACTGTTAATTCACTTCATTGATTTGAAGTGAGTGACCGAATGAGTTGAAAATGAAAGTTAACCCATCCATCCAGTGCCACTCATTCAGGAATCACTTAGTCTAGTCAATAGTCTAGACTAGGGTCCAGCGGGTAATTTTAAATATAATTATACACTCACCTCAGTTGGAATTTACTCACTGTCATATGCATATGCTATGGCTACAGGCTAGAGTCCAGTGGGAGGAAGTTCTCTGAGTGTGATGTCTACAATTTACCAAATTTGGTAAGACATACTTTGGGTTATCTTCACTCAGTACTTAAGTGCAAAAGACTGGCTGAGTGAAGCTGAAAGTGAGACAGTTTGTTCTGAGACTGTGATTGTGTCAATGAATGGGTAAACTTAATTATGCACATTTTGTGCTACTCTGGGTATTACTTCGACTAACTAGTAGCATAGAACGATAAGCTGCAAAGTGCCAAAAGATATCATTCCGCAGTACATCATTCCAATCTAGGCTGTCTTAACCTTGTCATGTATATCTTATGTAGCCAATGAACAAATCATTGAAGTGAAGGTGGAGATTGATTCACCATTCATTCAGTGTTAGAACTGGTAGTGACATAATGTCAGAGGATACTGCAATCAATTTTGAGCTGGAGGGAAGGTAAGCATGGTTAGCCAAACCAGTACCGGATGGTCAGTTTGCATGAAGTACCTAAGTAAAAGAGTAATAGCCTGAAAGGAATTATTACTGTGAAAATGGTCATTGAAAGGTCGCTGAGGAACCGCTGTGGCAGGAAACTATCGTCCTCCTGTCCAAAAATTCTTTGGGACTCCCCCAGATTTTGAACACTAGGAATAGGATAACATTGTCTGACAGGGCTTTGATGATTACATGGCCCGCAATCATGCGCCACTCAGTAGCGGAGTATAATGTCTATGAAAGACTGTTGCATTTCGATATGTTACCTGGCCCTGGTCTGTATTCCGAGTATGTACGTGCCCTATGTAATATGTGCCCTGATATCATCCATGGTAGTAAAGGTCGTACTTTGGGCCCACCAGTTGACCCAGTGTTGATATCAGCCCTGGCCGAGGCAGTCACAATTCAGCATTACCCAATGTAGTTGCATTGGATGTTATGATTATCAGTGTCACCTTCAGCCATAAGCTATTCATAATGGTGCCTTGGATCATGCTCTTGTAGTGTAACTGCAGTTACAAGTTTTCTACCCGGTCCAATTTATCATCTGCTCATGATAGTGATAAGTACGCAGTCTGTACGGAAATATTTAATTCATTGTAGTTTGGACCCTGGACTGCTACCGGATGCAACAACCAATTCAGACCAGCTTGATTCTGAACCCCCTTCAGTAGGTAAGTTGGAACTATGTTAATACATCCAATGGGATAATCTCAGCCGGATTTGACCGATGGCGCGTTCTATTTGGTAATACCCATTCTTTACTAATTATTAGATTTAGATCGGACACTGACCATGTCTTCTGGCAGCAATGGTAAGTCAGGTTCCGTTCCTGTCATGGCGTTTTCTCTAAACCTATGTAATCGCACACATTTATTGTTGGTACACACCGCTAAGTAAAAATTTGGACTAAACCTGTTACTAGCTGTAGGATATTATATCAGTGACATCCTTTACATCACTGGTTATATAACATAATCTGATGGGTTATTTGGGCTTGTTTTCAGCTCTGGAGAAAGCTAACAATGGCCGAAGATCACCTTACGCTAAACAGACATGCAGGGATAAAGATCAGGTATTCTAAACATAGGTTCAGTAGTCCAACAATGTCCGGTTTGGCTTCTGGTCATTGGCCTACTAGGTGCTGCCTGAGACACTTTCATTGAGCTCGAGTTGCTCACAATGGTCTTACATCAACCGCTGCCTCGTTCACTGATGAAAGAATCATTGTGAAAATCAATTTCACTGTTGAGCTCTGGGAACTGTAGTTATTGTTCGGTCTCAGTAATCACTATTAGAAGACAAAAGGCTGAAGTGTATCTGAGAATGGAGACACGCCAGCATAGCTGTTCAGTATCTTTATCACGTGTTAGTGATTCTATTACATATGGTATTTATTTAATGCATGTGAACAAAGTTACCCCACTAGAGAGGGGTGGCTTAGAAGTGGGGTGAGGGGTACGGGAGGCAGGAAGGGGGTGGGAAGGGTAGCCTAGAGGTGGGCTGAGGGGTACAGGAGGCAGGGAGGGGTGGCCTAGAAGTTGGGCGAGGGGTACAGGAGGCTGGGAGGGTAGGGAGGTGTGGCCTAAAGGTGGGGTAGGGTGAGGGCACATACACGGAGGGGTGGCTTAGATGTGGGGTAGGGGTAAGAGGGTTGCAGGGAGCGGGTGGGGAAGGTTTTACAAAGCTGTCGGATAGTGAGGACAACTCATATGGTCTGGAGTGTGCCATCATCGAAGCTGTGATGGTATTAGCCAGATAAGAGAAAACCTTCTCAATGTAACATGTATGTAGTTGCGCGGGTAAAGTACTGGCAACAGTTGAATGAATCGCTACACACTTGTCCTGTGAGAGTATAAACAGTCATTTGGGGGTTGCCGAAGCACTACGGTAGAGCATGAATCGATTTTTGTTATTGGGAACATTTGTGCGGCAGTCCTTCAACCTCAAAGCGAATCTGTTACCAAGACCACCAGATCGCAACCATTACACCTTTCGGACGATACGTTGACACAAAATATGCAGCACTCCATTGAGCTCGCATTTTCATTGTTGATATACGTACCTTGTAGTACATACCAGGCTGAAAGGCAATTGAAAGTGAATACTAACGCATAAAATCGTCTATTTAATCCAGAGTTATCCCCACTCTATGGCAGGCATTTTCTCATCTGCAGGAATTGGAGAACCTTCAGAAGGAGAATTTTGATCTTAAGTTAAGGATTTATTTTTTGGAGCAGCAGACTGGCCTCAATCGTGACAACACGCTGAAAACCAACATTAATCTCAAGGTTCAACTGCAGAGTCTACAAAAAGAGTTTGCGGAGAAGCAGCTAACGTGGGATAAAATAATGTAAGTCTGGTTGTGGTAAGACGAGATCATTTGTTTTACACGGATGGCATCACTAAGCCAATGGCTTGTTATTAGGATGGCCAATGGTTTGCCCCATGGTGAGTAGGTACTGTCGTGAGGTACTCTTAGCACTTCCATAGACATAGTTTTCGGATCATATGATATAAGAGCGCGACACTTCTGTGAGGGTTATGCGAGGGTGGGTGGATATCTTTCATACGCCAATTATTCTTCAGGACCTCATCCCTCATCACCCCGCTTCCGCTCTACATGTTGCTGTTTTAGTGGTTGTAGTGGTAAATCCCTCAAAATACTCAATATTACGATGGTGAGTTAGTAGTTATCTTTACTCCATGTTTTCTATGAGTCTGTTTTCGTATCTGGGTTCTGGTAGCAGTGAGAAACACATGCAAATGACTTATTGTAGGACTCGTTATGACAGTCATATTCAGTCATTGGAGGACCAGATTGAGGCGAACTCAGCCAAGAAATCCAGTCCACCGCGAATCAATGAAGAAGAGCCAAGGTGAATACTTAAGGGGATTATGTTATGGCCAAAAGTGTCTTCACTGGCTTTCAGATTCTGAAGCCTACCATGAACAAACGGGCCCAATACCCAGTTCAAATGGAAGCTTAGATATAGCCCTATGCAATGCGCATACTTAGAGCCCTCGATGACACACTTTTCTGACCGTCGGCGCAACAGAATTAGACTGGAGATAGGAAATTAACACAGAGCTGTTGACGTTTGCATTGATTTCTCGGCTTACCCGCTGATGTTTGGAAAATCCTCCTGCAGGTGCACACTAGATCTGTAGTTACACACGTCTATATAGAGAAAATGTTCAACAAAAATATAGAAATAAGGTTTCAGAGTGCAGTTTTTCACCTCTGTCAGCGAGCATTAGTGGCATTATTGTGAAATGATAGAGGCCCGAATGCAATGGCCTCTATTTAGGACTAGGGAAAACCGGCAAAGCACTTCTTATAACTTCAGTTTTCTCCAATATTATGTTCAATTTTGAGTTCTACTCGATGTTATGAGGGAGTAAAGATCATTAGTTTGCTAAATTTTGCTCATTTCTATTTGGGCCGTAGTTATTCGAGTGACCGACATTCGTTTTGTGGAAAAAGACCACTCGCCTTCGCTGCAATGAATACGGAGTTGCCTCCCATTAAGAATGGGGAACATAACTCTGAAAGTGCGTCTACCATCAACCGTGTCATAACCCCATTAAAATGGGTGCTAGGATATACGAAAATGTGTGACTCCTAATACCGCCCAGCCTGAGACGGTTGTTATTTTCTCTGTCGAACGTACATCAGTTTTGATGTAAAGGCAGCAGTTAGGTTAGAATGTTATAAAGTTATGAATTTATACCCAAACAGCGCATCAACAATCCTTCATAAACTGACTATTTAATGCGTCGCATATTTACGGAATAGTTTTATGATTGTAGGGATTTTGCGGCGAAGGAGCAGCTGAGTAAATATGAGTGTGAGGTGGCAGAACTGCGGAAATCACTAGCCGATAAACTGGAAGAAATCAGCAAACTCAATAGTGATTTGGATGTGAGTTAGCCTGAGGGGCTGGGGTCCTAGAAGCATTGTAGCCACATCTGCAACTGGTCTTTTACTGGAAACTGTATCAGTGGCTGCCCCCCCCCCCATTTCCCACCCCTGACAATCAATAAAGGACTTCGGGTGGAATCCAAATTATGATAGTGGGTTATGAGTTTTGTAGGGATGTGCGTGTAGTAGTATTTCCATCTTACTACTTGAACAATTGTGTGATCAAGGGTAGATTGTCCCTTGTAACAGGACCTGTGAGATATGCCATCCCAAACCCACGCGAAAAATCATCCCTATTGCCTAAGTCCTGAACAGATCATCGCTAACTTGAAAACCATCTGATGGCAGTTAGCGTTGATGGACCTTGGGAGATCTGTTTGGGTAGACCGAGTCTCAGGTGGCGATTTGATGAGATCCGTTGTTGTGGTGTTTTGTAAAGAGCTCAATGCAACCGGGTGATTTGTTGCACCAGCTGGTGCTGATTCTGCATATGTTTTGCGCTCCCACCCAAAATAGCTTTCTATCCGCTCTAAAAAGATGGTGTATGGTCCGTATAAGGCAGACAGTCTGCGAGAGGGCGTTGTCACCAGACAATTTATTTGGGGCTGCGGCAGTTTGTTTTATGGTTTTGCATTATGAATTGTAGCATGCCCACGACAAGCATAGCAAGGAGTTGTCTAATGTCATGACACAATTGCAGCTGACACAGGAAGAGTTGGAGCAGAAGGATGTATTTATACAGGTGATTATGGGCTTTGATTTGAGAATATTTTATAGCACCAAAGGAAATACATACAGAGTAGTGTAAGGTAGAAGGGCGAAACGGCAACCTGGTAGCCAGTAGAAGGCTAAAGTGGCAGCTGCGCGGCTAAAAGTTGATTCACACATCACCTCTCGCCCACGAAGGCAAGACCGGGCTAAGTGCTAACCCCATACTCGCTATCACGTGAACGACCACAGCAGGCTGCCTAGACCATCGCGGCCTCAATGGGATCGATAACTTCCCGGGTGTTTCAGGACAAGCCAGCCGTGCCGCTATATCTTAGGTTATTTGATTTTAGAAAAAAAGGACTCTAAAAGTTTTTTCTAAATTTGAGCGGCCTACACATGTATAAGCTAAATAATGGGAATTGGAAAACCGATACTCCCATGCCTTGGTCTGCCTGACCAAACATTGCAGCGAGTCAATAGATTTTGCCACTAGCACAATTGAAAACCTTACGTACAATATTGAAAGTCACAGTAGAGATGCAGAGAGCATTGGCTAATCACTTGAGACACCGATGAGGTGGTCTGGAAATCTCTAATAATTTAATTTATTTCCATCTCATTGTCAAGTTTTCAGAATAAGCCTTTTCCTTGGTTCTGAGTTTGTGGCCTCGCACCAATGGTTTATATTTAGTTAGTGTCGATAGTGTGTAATTTATACCTTATTTCAGCATGCAGAGGAGAAGCACAGGAAGGAAGTAGCTAATCTGCAGACTCGCTTACGGCGAACACAAGAGGAGTTAGCTGAGAAGGATAGGCTAATACAAGTAAGTCGCACAGGATATATCTGTTCAGTAACAACTGGAATATCGGGATAGCTCAGGAGCTTGGAGTGCTTGAGACGAGAAATGAGCATGTGGTCATGGACATATTCGCCCTTCCCGTTGTCACACACCAAATGTGTCTGTATTGTCACAGGAATCGTCTGAGAAGCATGTCGCGGAGGTAGATAATCTCCGGAAGCAGATGGAGTCACTGCAGAGTCAGCTCGATGTAGCGATGCAGGGTACAGATAAAACGCCGGTGCAGTCACCCACTAATCTACTCACTGACAGCTTCCACTCGTTGGCAGGAGACCGGCCTAGTCGCAGTCAGGTTACGACCAACGGTAACGACCAAAGCGGCGATGAGCTCAAAATACTGCGAGATCAGCACGTGAGTGTTACATCGTCAGTGATAACAAAAGCGCATTCTATAAAAAAAAACTTGTTTTTTTGATTGGGCACTTGGCCATCTTATTTGGTGGGCATCCTGAGCCTAATGCATGTTGAAGCTGTAGGAGTTCGGAATTTTGGTGGACACTCTAGCCGTTGAGCTATTCCATTGAGCCATTGAGCTAAGTTTATTAGGGGAAGTGATTTGCGTATTCGCATCAATAGGTGCATTCGCGTGATCGGGTTTATCTGCGACAGAACCCCTTTTCGATTGCAGTTTTAGCTTACCTGCTGAAAATTGCGAGCGAGATGTGTGATTTTAGAAAGCATCTCTGAAAGCTGCGACTGAATTCACGCGAACAGTTTTTCGCGACTGAAAGTAGATACTCCCGTGGTAGTTTAGGCAACTGTCAAAGTAATTTGATAACTACATCGGGATAACAAATCACGTTCGGCTTTAATGAAGTTAAAGTTGAGAGAGAACAACTCCGATAACTTCTGACCGACCATGTGTTTGTACGATTGCAACTGAAACTTTTTGATTGCGACTGACCCAGATCACGCGAATAGACCTAATGAATTATTCTGATTGTGGAAGAAGCAGCGGTTCCTAACTGCTGGTCACGGCGCACCTTTTTGCTTGGTTGCTCGACTGAATAAGCGAGAGATTCAGCTGGTTGGATCACAGATCGGGCGGTTGTGCTTATCATGAGAGAGTACTGTTTTTACAGGAGACTGACACGGCGATGCTGGACACAACGAAAGCATTAGTTAGTCAGCTGACCAGAGAGAAGCAGCAGCTGGCCAAATACACGGAGGAGCTGAGGGAAAAGATGGACGCCATCGCTAAAGAGAATCAGACGCTGCGTAATAATCTAACCATCGACCATTCCACTTATTACGTACAGCCTGCTGGTGAAGCCAATGTGGATGAGTTAAAAGTGAGCAATGATAGCTGTACTAATTATAATGGCAACATGGGATTTCATGGGACGCGCATCGCCGCGGCAATGCCCACGGCAAACCGAGTCATCCCGCAACAAATTGCCACGGAGTTGTCATCTCGTGCTGCTGAGTACGTTCGAGTACTGCCGACCTCCATACAGATCTGTCTTCGCATGTGGTTTGTCAAGCAGGTGGTCATTACTTAGAATGCCAACTCTCGCTTTAAAGTGAACTTGCAGGTAACCTCACACTTGCTATGTTCATTAATTTCAGTTCGAATGGAGTCATTGGCGATGAGACATTGAGGCTGAAAGTAACACTGGTAGTAATGTACTAATATTTAGAGTTAGATTGACTTTGAGACTGAATCAGTGACTGAGTGAGTGAGTCATGAGTGAGTCAGTCAGACAGTGAGGAGCTACTGCGTTATTGGCTCAATCGGTGGCTGAGTCAGTGGAACGTTGACTGACCGAATCAGTGAATGACCTGCAGTGTAGAATGCCAGGGTGTTGATCCTACTGCCTAATTAAGTTACTACTACTCATTGTCCAACACTGAAAAGCAGTTAGAAAGATAGCAGATCTGTACGGAGGTTGCCGGTACGGTAGCGTGCCTTGCGGCAGATAATGACAGCTCCGCAGCAGTCGCCTCGGTTGCCAAGGTTTGCTGCAATGAGGGGGGCATTGCCGCGATGCTAATCCCATGAGTTCTCATTTTGCCATAATAATTTTGATTTGTTTCGTTCTGACTGGTTTGAAAAGAAACCCTCCAATCTGAAGCATTTGCCGAGTTTATGTGATCGCTCACCGGCTTATTTTCGCTGTGAGTGCGCGACTGACCAAAATTGTCTGGCTCGATACGGCTTCGACTTTTGATCAAAACAGATATCTGTTTAATATTTTTAATATGTTTTGCGATTTATTTTGCGTAGCAAGTTCTTAGCGATGCGAGTTTGTTGACCCGGTTAATATTCAGTGGTTTGCTTGATATGTGTCCGTCATTTTCGCCACTTCATATGCGCGATATTAGTTTGATAACAAGATAATCGATTGTCTGCAAGGTACTCAACCGACTACTGGCCGTAAAAAATCTAGCACTAAAAACCTATCCTAACAATTTCCTTTGGTGTATTGGAAGTGATATGTACAGTGTTCATGCGCATACCCATCCTTGCAGAAGCAGATGGCGACCCTGGCGTCTGAGCTGCAGCAGTCAGAGAGTCGGGTGCTCTCTCTTCGCTCCCGACTCTCATCAGGAGATCAGGAGGATAGGGAGGACGAGTTTGTGCAGGACAGGATTGGCGGCGCCATGTTTAAGCAGAAATTCATGACAGCAGCTCGCTTAAGTCAGGCAGTGAGTTGATTTGCTATATGTGATTTAGGAACTCTCACTCTGCTACACTGGGATAGCGGGATAGCTCAGTGGTAGAGGGCCGGGATCGCCACCGTGATAGCATGAGTTTAAACTCCGGCCATGACGGGCTGTTGTTGTGAGTATGAGCTCCTCACGTTAATCCTAGCTCAAAAGGAAAAATAAGCTTCACTGCGAGGTGAGTTTTGATTCTGACCCACTCCTAGTGCCCCATGCTAAGGCATAGCTGGCGTACAAGTATCCAAGCGGGCAGCTTCATTATACTGATGAAGGGTCATACATGGAAACCTGTATATCTCTGACAGATAGTGATAGCTAATGCCTACATAGCTGTTACCAAAACAAACCACTTGTATTTATCAGTACTACTATCCCAATCAAGCTATTGCCGCAATATGAAATTCTTATAAAGCTTCTGCAGCCTGATTTGTGAAAGAATGTAAGATGTTACTGCAAACCTTTCCCCCCCAGCTGTTTGTGTCTCCGAGTCCTTTTTCGGAGTTGTCTGTTCATGCTGGTTTTGGTCACGCGAGTGGGCAGCTCTAAACAAGTCACTGTTCGCCAAAATGAAGTAGTGTAGCATAGATTAAATATCTGGACATGTCTGAGCGTTGGTCCTTGCATGCATTTGCAACCTCATAATGTTACAGCCTGTCTCAGATGAACGTTGTACGGAGCGCTCTCGTCACTTCCATACCTACCCCTGTGGAAATCTGCCACTGGTTATTCAGTCGCATACCTTTCAGTTCAGGAAAGAAGAAATTAGTTTGATTGTGTTTCTCTCTTTTGCAGAGTCAACTAAGTTTTCTAGGCGGAGTGTCAGAGCCATCTATGATGGCTCATTCTTCCCTAGGTAAGTATTTCGAGGTCTACTCGGCTAGACCTGCCCAGCTGGGTACTATTGACTCGCCAACAGCTTTGGGTCATGAATATGGAAAATAGCCACAGGTTTAGCTATTGAGCCTCCGCAATATTTCTCCGAATATTGCAACAGAGTCATTGTGCCCTTTTTAATCCTAAAGCATTGATTTGAGGCGCTTCATGAACGAGTGCAAAAAAGGCTACCGTTGAGCATATTCCTACTGGAAATAATCTGTTTTGTGCGGTCACCAGCTTTCTCAAGTAATATACAGGTGAATGCAACCGTAGCGATCGCCACACTGTTATTTGATTTAGCCCCCAACAAAAGCGCCCAGTGTAGTATGTCAGTTGTTTTGACCAGTTGATCAAATCTCACTAACAGCAAATATTTATATGTTGAACTGCAGGACTGTTGAATTCACACCAGCATCTGTAGTAACAAGCCTTTATCAAGCATCATTCCTCGAAGACAGATTTTACTTTATAATTTATATTATATTATATTATATTATATTATATTATATTATATTCATGCTCACTGGATGTCTTTCCAATGCCATTGCTGATACCAACTTAGCTAAGATTTCAGCTGAATCCCAAAAGATATCAACAGAACTGGTTGAAATAAACTGGCGTTACGTTACGGTCATTGGTTATTAGCCATTAGTGAACTTCAGTTAAATTCTTTTCTTTTTTTTAGTTCAGAACCCAATCTGCCAGTGTTTTGGCCGGTTTAGAAGAAAAATATGACCAGTCCACCATTAAATCTGAATGCGTAGCCGTAGCAATTGGTCGGATGAAAAATCGTTTAGTGTCGCAGTACCAATACATTTCTGCTCTAAGTGGAACCCATTATGTCAATCATTTTGCCTAGTTTTATGGCGAGTCCTTCTCCTACAGACATGACAACGGAGACGGCTCGGCGTGATCTCCAGCAGACGATGGAGTTACCATCAGCCATCTCTCAATCTCAGCAGGAAGATCTCCTTAACATTTCCGGTGGGTGGACTCTGATTCTGCGGCAAGGCTGTAAAAATAAACCTGTCTGCAATAATTCAGTGCCCCCTAGCGGTGCTTTAACAACTACTCCGTAGAGGAATTCTGGCTTCTGATTGTATTTCTATGGGCTGAGTCAGGTTGAAAGCACAAGCAAAGCTTGTTAATTATACAGTGAAACTTGGCTAACTCGAACTCGTTAATTATATTTAGTTGTATGTCAAGGTTAAGTCTGTTCTCAAGTAGGCATTGTCTCCACTGGCTATAGTCCTTCCCCTTAGAAAAGAAGATTATTGCTGACCTTTACCCAAATCTGATCAAGTTATCCTATGCACGTACTGATCTTAGAGCATTGAAGTATGGATGACGGGGCAAATTTTTTGACTTATCAGAATCAGTGTGTCTCAAAGCCTACCTGATTCCAGTAAAAGTTCATACTGAGCAGTTGAAATTTTTATTGGGACACTCTCTGAAAAGCCTGGTAGAAAGTGATCAATTTTGAGTCCCTGGCTATTGACTAGTCATCAAGCTCACGATATTAGATGTCAGATTTAGATTAGATTAGGCTCCGCCCTTTTTTGACCGTTTTTCAGAGGGGTGCCAATTTTGCCATCTTTAGCATGGATTTAAGGGCACTTCTGCTGCGCTTACTGCACTGTAATTTGACTCAGGTATGTTTTAAGACACTCCGATTCTGATAAGTCGCGTCATCCATACTTTTAAATAAAAGTCGTTTTGTCCGAGTATTTTATGGATTTTATAGGGGGATTTTCACTGGCCGGGCGGGGACCGAGTGTAGTGTGAGTCTCCACCTTTATGCCCGGTTTTTACTGTATTATTCTGTGGGCATTGAGTTATTATTTTACACTCCAGGGGATCTCGACTACCCTGCATCCAGTACCGCATTTATTCACAAGATGGAGGGTCAGGATGATTGCACAATGATGGTGCCTACACCGAGAAAACCTCCAACCCAGCAGTCTCAGAACCAACAGTCAGCCCACAATAACACCACCGTTACTCCTATAAAGCTGATGTCTGGGTAAGAATAGCTATAGTGACAAATGCGATGAATGGGGGGGTGCTGTCAGGGATTACAGAGGTCAAGGTCAATCAATCCATACCGATGTTTTAAACCGATGTGAAACGCACCATTACCCAGAATCTTTAATTGTTTCGAGTTCACATTTCAGAGCAAAGAAATCCCACGTACCGTTGGCGGCTTGCCTGGTGATTGTCGAGGCTTGATTAAAATTTAGGTACTGAGGTAGACCTCTCATTGTGATCTTGTTGTATGCGAAGATCATGGCTGTTTTGGTGCGATTGATTTAATGTTGGTAGGTCGATGGCAGATAGGGTGGAGAAGCGTATGATCTCTCCCAGCCGTAATCGTTATCAGCCATCACAGACCGCATTCGGCTCCTCCGACCCGTCTATGGCCTACCCAACCGCTACTATCATCGACACCATAGGTAAGATTATTCTGTTGTGCGCTGAATGAAAGATCTTTGAGCGTAAACTTAGGTGACATGTCAATGATTGATAGTTTCATGCCTTTTTCCTGTAGACGGCACTGGTGTCTTGACGGATGAGCACAGCCTTGGTCAATACTTGCCAACACATTCACGTACTTCCTCGGAGTGCACCGATTTAACAAGCTCACATACTCAGACAGAGTATCAAGATGGTGAGTAGGTGTGGGCTGGGCTGGAGTCTGATTGGCTAGATGCTGATTGGCTGCACAGTGATTGGATGAACAGTGATTGGCTGCACAGTGATTGGATGAACAGTGATCGGATGAACAGTGATTGGCTGGGTACTGATTGACTGAGCACTGATTGGGTGACAACTGGTTGGCCGGAATGTGATTGGCCGGACTCTGATTGGCTGGGCACTGATTGATTGGCTGGGCACTGAATGACTGGGCAGTGATTGGCTGGAGTGTGGTTGGCCGAACTTTGATTGACTGGATACTGACTGGGTGGGCATTGACTGGGTGAACTCTGGTTGGCTGGAGTGTGATGGGTTGGTCCTTGATTACTTGCCTTTCAGTGAGGAGATGTAGGTTATCTGTAAGGGTTTGGTTGGCAATTGCACCAGGTCTATACCTCTGTGTGATTACTTTGTTGCTCAGACTATACCTTTCAGACTCTCGGGATACGTTGCAAGCCGCTACCATTCGCCCATCTGAGGCAGTGAGCAGCGTACAGACGGCACGCTCTGCCCAAGCAGGGTCGGCTGAGGCAACCCATCACGGGGTCGAGCTGGCAGAGCTGCAGGCTAAACTAGAGGAAGCGTTGGGTGATTGCAATGAGGCTCGAAGAGACGCTCGAATGGCCCGGGAGCAGGCGAAAGATTTCCTAGCTCAGGTTGAGAAGGCGTGGGAAGAGGTAGGACAGAGAAAACTTAGCTCTCACTGTGACACCGAATCCACTGTAGTGTTCATAATGCCCATGGGGGCAGGTGGAGAGTTTATAGTTTGGTCGTATTGTTGTTAAAGCCAATTTATCAATCCAGCAAGGGTAATCTGTCAAAGGCGGGTTTCTCATATCGATCCCTTCAAGATAAGTGAAAACCTCTCTAAAATGGGAGTATTCTCTACAGCAAATTCCTAAACAGAGTCACAGACAATGGGATCCTTTACATGTATTTCCTAGGTGATAGGGGTTTCAGTTTAATTTGTCCTTTTGCCTGCTGGGTCACTGCGTTGTTCCGAGTCACTGTCCAGTTGATGACTTGCTTTTTTTTGGGACAGATTGAGGAAGCTCGCACTGAGACGGATACGGTTAGAGAGGAGCTTCTGCAGGTTCAGGTGATCATGTGTCTTCTACTGGTAGTGTAATCTCATTGGATGATTTAATCAGAGAGCAGATTTACCAAGTTTCAACTGTTTTCGTTAGGTCGGGGTAGGATCACAAATCAGAATTAGAACAAATTGAGTTAGGTGGTTCTATGATAAGGTTAGCGATACTGAGTGTGAGAGTTCATTCTTTTTTGCTCTTGATCTAAGGAAGTATCACAGATTCACAATGATGCGCACTTCTACTTGATAAGGGTGTGAAGACACACCAGGTTGTTGGGATAGTATTTTTGGCCAGGAGTATAGAACAGGCAGCCCAAACATGTCTATGATGATTTTCTGGTTGCAGGAGGCATTGACGCAGGAATCCAGAAGATACAGTGACCTTCTGTTGGACTGTGATGAGCGCGCGGAGCAGCATAGCAGAGAGATGGCGGTGATGCAAGGAGAGTGTGATCAGCTCCGGGAAACGCTGGTGGGAGCTGAGCGAGACTGCGCGGAGCTCAGACAGGCCAAACACAACCTGCACTCTCAGCTTCAAACAATGACTGATGAGTGTGAGAAACTGAAAAACCAGCTAGCGTCACTTCACACCGACTATAAGGAGTTAGAGGCGGAGCTATTGGAGGTAAATGCTAAATTCCTGGCTGGGGAAGCCCGACCCAACCCGTTGGCTGAGGAAACAATGGCACTTAAAAGTGGTGAATACCCGCCTCCGATAGACGCGTCCACACCATTCAGCCCTAACACAGCGACCACCGCTCGGCAGTCGCTCAGACCGGCCTCCCACCAGAAGCGCCCGATCCCGCAGGAAGTGTTGGAGAAAGAGCAATCCGCCGCTGCTCAGCGGCCTCTGGCTGATGCCACTATTATAATAGAACCACCCTCGGACCACTCGAAATCAGTGGACCATCCATCGAAACTGGCTACCAGCCGTATTCCTGTGAGACACAACTCTACAGGGCATATTACAGCCATTCCAAGTCCGCCCGCTCGGAGCACAGCCACTAGCAGAGTGAGCCAGAGACACCAGAACACTCAGACAGAGCTGCTGGCCAATCAACATCAGGCTACTCAGACCACTTGCAGCGCGCTGACCAATCTAAACTGCGGAACTCAGACTAGCTGCAGCACGCTGTGCAATTTGAATCGGGGATGTCAGACCGTGAATAGCTCATTGACCAATCAGGATCAAGGAACTCAAACTGTTTGCCGATTGTCAACCAATCAGCACAAAGAAATTCAAACTCATTGCAGTTCAGTGACCAATCAGCACCAGGAAACTCAGACTTTAGTCGCTGAAAGTCCTGTAATCCACAATCAGCGTCCATGTCCGAACACAGTCTCTGACAGCGGTTCCTTTTGTAGCTCATTTTCCGATTGGCCCAACGAAAGCCCGGCGTCTTCAAAGTCAACCAATAGTTATCAGACTTTAACTCCTGCCAATGTTAGTCTAGGCAGTCGCAAGTCATTCGCTAATCAGAATCTAAGCTCTCAGAGCCCAGCTAATGAGAGTGCGGGAAGTCATAGGTCGTGGACGAATCAGAATAGAAATGTTCAAAGTCCAGCCAATGACAGTGTAGGAAATCTTAAGTCATGGAGCAGTCAGAATCGAAGCACTCAAAGTCCAGCCAATGAGAGTTTGGGCAGCCGGGGTTCATGGCCCAATCAGAATCGGGACACTCCAAGTCCAGCCACTGAACGACCAATCAGTCGTGGCTCTCTCAGTGCAGATGATCAGACCTCGGAACACGTGGATGGGACAGAGATAGCTAGATCTTCCAACTCACAATCAGATTCTTCAACATCATCCCATGCGAGCTCAGTGAAAGCAGATACCCTTCCTCCCAGTAAGTATGATCATAATGTGTTTAATGATGTCTAGTGGTTTTCTTGCTGAAATAAACTTAATACGGGGATCTCTTGACCCACCAATCATAGTTCCGTCAGGACGAGATTCTCATTGTAGTTTGACCTCTCATGGTTGATGAGCTATTTGTTACAATCTCTTGTAGCGTGTCAGCCTAGTAAATCAGGCTGCCCGATATATGCAGTGAGTTCTCTTCTGAACTTCAACAAACTAAAAGCCTACAACAGTCAGTGCATGACCACGCTGAGTGAACTGGAGGCAACTGTTAGAATCGGAACACCAGATCAGCCTAAGGTATACTCCAAACCCAGTTCTGGCTAACTGATTATATGAGTGATTATTAGGCAACTAGGCAACAATCTGTCCTTGGACTGGCTGACAACTCCCCGAAACTGTGACAGTTTTGTAAAAATTCTTTTCGGGCCATTTTGGTATGAAAAAAAGGCATTGTAGGATCACCCGCCAAGCACCCCGTCCTGTCATTTAAAGGGGTTGTGACATGGGTAAAAGTTACTTCACTTGTTTGTAGATTCTGAAGCCTACCATGAACAAATAGCCCCAATACCCAGTTCAAATAGAAGCTTAGATATAGCCTTGTCCAATGCGCATACTTAGAGCCCTCAGTGATGCACTTTTCAGACCGTCGATGCACCAGAATCGGCCTCGAGATAGGAAATTAACACAGAGCTGTTGGTGTTTGCGTTGATTTCTCGGCTAACGCGCTGATGTTTGGAAAATCCTCTTGCAGGTGCACACTAGACTTGTAGTTACACAAGTCTATATAGAGAAAATGTTCAACGATGATATAGAAATAGGGTTTCAGAGTGCAGCTTTTCACCTCGATCAGCAAGCGTTAGTGTCATAACTGTGACATGATAGAGGCCCGAACGCAACGACCTCTATTTAGGGCTAGGGAAAACCGCCAAAGTACTTAGGTTTTTTCCAATTTTATGTTCAATTTTACGTTCTTTTATATGTAATAAGGGGGTGAAGACCACTAGGTTACTAAGTTTTAGTAATTAGATCCCAATTTATTTCTATTTAGTTATTCGAGTGACTGATATTCGGTTTGTGAAGAAAGACCACTCGCCATCGCTGCTTTGAATGCATAGTTGCCTCCCTGGGGAATGGGGAACACAACTCCTAAAGGGCATCTACCATCAATCCTTTGTTGCTATGGTTATATATACGTATTTTATATGTCCACTCCGCGACTATTCTTTTTTCACCTGGGCTGCACTTCTTCTATAGAACCCCGGAAAAGATGGTACAATCTTACTGGTTGAGCTGCTGAAGCAAAATATCTTTAAGGAGAAAGAGGTTATCTTGGAATTCTACATCCGACAGCTGCCTTCTAGTGGCGGTCCTGAGGTAAGAGTCTGCAGAACAGACAGAGGGAAGACGGCTCTACGCCCATACCGATTCTCTACTGCCCGAAATGATCAGGGATATAAAAACACCAGATATGGCTATGTCATTATGGCTGTTCGCAAATCGGTAGATGAAGGGTTTATCACGCCATATTGGAGTGATGATTCTGTCCAATTGAAACCTACTGCCTTGTGAGTTGCATTAATTTAATTTGCATTATGCCTGGTGCTATTCGTAATACAACTTTGGCTGTTGGATCAGTCCATAAGCCCAATGAGCCCATGATTCTCAGTATACCTCCCGGCAGAGAATAGGAGTTGCTTCAATTCTGTAGAGAATTTTACGAG
>Ga0224501_10001145_pt1 | contig 20405 bp, 13 predicted proteins | sample SF_Oct11_sed_USG_4_FD_169105 | JGI IMG/M metagenome (GOLD analysis project Ga0224501, IMG submission 169105) | Sediment microbial communities from San Francisco Bay, California, United States - SF_Oct11_sed_USGS_8_1 | ecosystem: Environmental > Aquatic > Marine > Sediment | place: USA...
GACTGGCGGGCATACGAGTCGTACCTCCGGGCCCGGTACGAGGCGTGGCGCTTCACCGCAGACGGTCTGGAGCGGGCGCAGCATTACGTCGAGAGCGCTCTGGAGATCGTGGGCGAGAACGAGCTCCTCTTCACCACCCTGGGTCTCATCGCCGCCATGTCCATCGAGGCGGGGGTGGCCGGTGGTCCGGAGGCTCTGGATCGGGTGGAGGAGTACGCGGACAGGGTCTTCGATATCGATCCCCGGTCGGCACGGGGGAACTGGCTGCGGGCCTTCGCGGCGGTCAACCGGGGAGACGTGGGGCGAGCCATCCGGGCCGCGGAGCGTGCCCGACATCTCAGCCCCGAGGACCCGGACATCCTCCTCCTCCTCGGATACGTCTATGCCCGGTTGGACCGGACGGAGCGGGCCGATGCCCTCATCCGCCAGGCCGCGGAGCTCGATCCCCTCACACCTATCACCCAGTGCATGCCCGGGTTCGTTCGGCTCATGGAGGGGCGCTTCGATGAGGCCGTGGAGCCGTATCGCAGGCAGGTCGCCCTCGATCCCCACAACCCGTTCGCCGCCGTGACGCTGGGGTGGGCCCTGGCGCATGCCGGCCGGAACGAGGAGGCCGTGGCGGTGCTGGACGACGCCTCGTCACGTTTTCCCGAGACCCCTTTCGGCTCATGGGCCGGGTCCCTCGCGTGCGGCTTGCGGGGGGACGCCGATGGCGCGGCGGGTGCCGTCACCCCCGCCTTCGAGGCCGCGGCCGGGGGAAGCGAGATGTTCGCCCGGGCGCTGGCGGAGTGCTATGCGCTGGCCGGCGCGCGCGACGAGGCCCTGCGATGGCTGGAGCGCGCGGTGGATCTGGGGCTGCTGAGCGAGGCCTTCATCGCGACGCACGACGGCTTCCTGGCGAGCCTCCGGGACGACCCGGGTTTCGGGGTCATCGTCGCGAGAGTTCGTTCGGAGGCGGCGGACGTGTTGGAGGTGTTGGCCGAGGTCGCGCCCGAGGTCGGTCCAGAAGGTTGATGGCCTAGCGGGTCCACGGGGCGATCGCGGGGGTGGTCGCCAGGATCCCGACAAGTGCGAACCCCGCCCGAGGAAGGTCCTCGGGCGGGGTTCGCGGGTCGGGCCGTGATCCATCGCGGACCACGCCGGACGGTCAGGCCAGATCGAAGCGATCCAGGTTCATCACCTTGTTCCAGGCGGCCACGAAGTCATGGACGAAAGCGTCTTTGCCGTCGTCGCATCCGTACACCTCGGCCAGGGCCCGGAGCTGGGAGTTCGACCCGAACACCAGATCCACCCGCGTCCCCGTCCACTTCACCGTTCCGGAGGTACGGTCCCGTCCCTCGAACACGTTCTCGTCGGCGGTGGGGTGCCACTCCGTCGCCATGTCGAGGAGGTTCACGAAGAAGTCGTTGGTGAGGGTCTCCGGCCGGTCGGTGAAGACCCCGTGGGGCGTCTGTCCGGTGTTGGCGTTGAGCACGCGCATCCCGCCCACCAGGACCGTCATCTCCGGGGCGGTGAGGGTGAGGAGCTGGGCCCTGTCCACCAGGAGCTCCTCGGCGGACACGCTGTACGCCGTCTTCTGGTAATTCCGGAACCCGTCGGCCACCGGCTCGAGGACGGAGAAGGACTCGGCGTCCGTCTGCTCGGCTGAGGCGTCCATCCGCCCCGGAGTGAAGGGGACGGTCACGTCGTGGCCGGCGTTCTTCGCCGCCTGCTCCACCGCGGCGCACCCGCCCAGGACGATGAGGTCGGCCAGGGAGACCTTCTTCCCGCCGGACTGGGCGTCGTTGAAGGCCTTCTGGATCCCCTCCAGGGCGCCGAGGACGGCGGCCAGCTTCTCCGGCTGGTTCACCGCCCAGTCCTTCTGGGGCGCCAGTCGGATGCGCGCCCCGTTGGCGCCGCCCCGCTTGTCCGAACCGCGGAAGGTGGCCGCCGAAGCCCACGCCGTGGCCACCAGGTCGGCGATGGAGACACCCGAGGCGAGGATCTTCCCCTTCAGGCCGGCGATGTCACCGGCATCCACCAGCTCGTGGTCCACCGCCGGGATGGGATCCTGCCAGATGAGCTCCTCCGCCGGAACCTCCGGTCCGAGGTAGCGCGGGCGGGGACCCATGTCGCGGTGGGTGAGCTTGAACCACGCCCGGGCGAAGGCGTCGGCGAACGCCTCCGGGTTCTCGTGGAAGCGCCGGGAGATGGGCTCGTAGATGGGGTCCATCCGGAGCGCCAGGTCCGCGGTGGTCATGATGGGCGCGTGGCGCCTCGACGGGTCGTGGGCGTCGGGGACGGCATCCGCGGCCGCGCCCCCCTTGGGCACCCACTGATGGGCCCCGGCGGGACTCTTCGTCAGCTCCCACTCGTAGCCGAAGAGGGTGTCGAAGTAGCTGTTGTCCCACGCCACGGGAGTCGGCGTCCAGGCGCCCTCGATCCCGCTGGTGGTGGTGTGGACACCCTTCCCGCTCCCGAAGGCGTTCTTCCACCCGAAGCCCTGTTCCTCGACGGGGGCGCCCTCGGGCTCGGGCCCGACCAGCGCCGGATCGCCGGCGCCGTGGGCCTTCCCGAAGGTGTGACCGCCCGCCACGAGCGCCACCGTCTCCTCGTCGTTCATGGCCATGCGCGCGAAGGTCTCGCGGATGTCACGACCGGAAGCGATGGGGTCGGGCACCCCGTTGGGGCCCTCGGGGTTCACGTAGATGAGTCCCATCTGCACGGCGGCCAGCGGGTTCTCCAGGTCACGGTCACCGGAGTAGCGCTTGTCTCCCAGCCACTCCGTCTCCTTTCCCCAGTAGATGTCGGCCTCGGGCTCCCAGACGTCTTCACGCCCGCCGCCGAAGCCGAACGTTTCGAATCCCATGGACTCCAGCGCGCAGTTCCCGGCGAGGATCATGAGGTCGGCCCACGAGATCTTCTTTCCGTACTTCTGCTTGATGGGCCAGAGGAGCCGGCGCGCCTTGTCCAGGTTGCCGTTGTCGGGCCAGCTGTTGAGGGGCGCGAAGCGCTGCGTCCCCGATCCCGCCCCGCCGCGGCCGTCTCCGGTGCGGTAGGTGCCGGCGCTGTGCCACGCCATGCGGATGAAGAGGGGGCCGTAGTGGCCGTAGTCGGCGGGCCACCAATCCCGGGAGTCGGTCATCAGCGCGACGAGGTCCTTCTTCACCGCCGCCAGATCCAACGACTCGAACTCGTCGGCGTAGTCGAAGTCACCTCCCATGGGGTCGGCGAGGGGGGAGTTCTGGTGGAGGATTCCCAGGTTGACCTGGTTCGGCCACCAGTCCCGGTTGGACGTCCCCCCGGCGCTGGTGTGTACCGGGCACTTGCTTCCGTTGTCGACGGTCTTGTCGCTCATGATTCCTTCCGATCGTGTGGCATTGATGGAACGGTCTGTCGGCAGGCAATGATGATGATGAATCCGGATACGGATTCACGGGGCCGCGCTATGCGGGCCAGAACCAGAGGATAACGCCACCTCCGACGAGGGCCAATCCGAAGCTGGCCATGATGCGCGCGCGAAGCCGGGGATGTCCCAGCATCGCGACCATACCGCCCTTGAACACGAGGTTCGCCAGGGCGCCCACCTGGACGACCCGCCACCCCGTGGAGGTATCCAGGCCACCACTCTTCATGAGCTGGGCGGTGGAGAGGGTGATGGCGTCGATGTCGGTGAGCCCCGAGATGGCCGCTACGACGTAGAGCCCGCTGGTGCCCAGGAACTCCCGGGAGAAGGCGACGGCGAGGAGCACGGCCGCGTAGAGCCCGCCGAAGAGGAGGGCGGCCTTGATGTCCGAGGGGGGTTCCTGCTCCGCCAGCTCATAGTCGCCCATGTCTTCCGCGCGGAGCACGAAGACCCCGGAGATGAGGATCATCACCGCCATCATGGCGGCGATGGGAGGAGCCACCCTCCCGAACAGCTCCGGGGCCACCACCCCCAATTCCACCAGGACGCGGGCGAAGACCACCGTGGACGCCAGGATGATCACCAGCGCCGCACCCGTGCTTCGCGCCGGCTCCTTCCGGCTGCGGTGGGAATAGCTCACCGCCGTGGCCGTGCTGGAGATGAGGCCGCCCAGGATCCCCGCTGCCAGGGCGCCGGCCCGCGTCCCGAAGACCTTGAACGCCACGTAGCCCGCCATGCTGATCCCCACGATGAGGACCACCATGAGCCAGATCTCGAAGGGGTTCAACACGCGGAAGGGTCCGAAATCCCGGTCGGGGAGGACGGGGAGGACGACCAGCGCGATGATGGTGAGCCGGATGAGCGCTTCGACATCGGCCTTCCCGATGCGGTCGATGAAACCGTGGAGGGGTTCCTTGGAGTGCAGGAGCACCGCGACCGCTCCGCCGATGACCATTCCCGGCGCCATGTAGCCCAACGAGAGGAGCGCGCCCACGCCGTACATGACCAGCGCGGCCATCTCCGTGGTGACACCGAGGTCCGGGTTCTCCGTGCTCCGGAAGAGGCCGGCGTTGGAGACGACCAGCATCCCGCCGACTCCCACCAGGCCGGCCGCCACCACCCAGCCGCCGTAGGAGTCTCCCAGGACACCGCACACGAATCCCAACGCGGTGATGAGGGGGAAGGTCCGTACCCCGGCTTCCTTGTGATCCGCCCAGGTGCGCTGGGCGCCCACCAGGAGACCCAGGCCCAGGGCGACGCCGAGTTCGATGAAGATGGGATCCACGATGGGCTTCCGTTCAGGTTGGGTCGGTCCGAAAAAGCTAAGAGAGGCCTTCGGACGGGGCCAGGGACGGTCCGCAGGAGCATGGCCGGCCATCATCCTCGTGAAGGCCTCCCCCGGTCACCGTCCCCGCCCCGCCGTCGGCGACGGGACGCGTTCTCAGCGTTCGGGCTCCTGATGCATCAACCAGTTCGCCACCCACTGGGAGATCAGGGTCCCCACCACGAACAGGACGAAGGCCGCCAGGCCCAACGTTTCCAGACCCGAGTCCTCGGGCGGACGGACCATCCCCATGACCACGGAGCCCGTCACGCCGAACACCGCGAGGGTCACGGCGATGGTGGTCATCGCCCGGCGGGGCCACCCGGGCTCGCACACGTGGACCGCGGAGAGGGGAAGGCTGAGCAGGCCGAAGGCCAGCGCGAGGAAGACGAAGCTCGCTTCACCGGGCCACGCCAGCTCCAATCCGGCCGAGACCAACGCCAGCGTCAGAGTGCCGCCCACCATCGTGGCTTGCGCCCGCTGGTCATCGGTGAGCGCGTGCCTCCCCAACGGGTGGAGGAACAAAGTCAGGTTGAAGAACGGCCCCGCCAGCCAGGTGAGGAGAGCGAAGACGACATAGATCACCAGGATCGGCATGATCCACGGAGCCAACTCGGGGCGTGCGCGCGCCACGTTGCGCAGGAGGCGGTAGCCGACCCACCCGCCGATGATCACGGCCCACCCGGCCTCTCCGGAGAGCTTTCCCATCCAGAGGAAGTATCGGAGCATGAGCGCGTACAGAGGGTTGCCGGCCTTGAGACCCTCCACGAGCCCGGCTCTCGCCCAGTCGTTGGTGGCGTCGACCCGCAGGCTCTCACGGAAGTGGGTCATCGCCTCGTCGTGGCGGCCCTGGTGGAGCAGTGTCCATCCCATGTTGGCGTGGGACATCGAATTGTCGGGGTCACGCGCCAGAGCCCGGTCCATGGTGGCGCCGGCCTCGGGCTCCCGGCCGAGCTTCACCAGCGCCATGGCCCTCAGGTTGTTGCACGCCACGTGCTCGGCGTCGAACCGGAGCCCCGTCTCCGCCGCCGCCAGGGCGGCCTCCCAGCGGCGCCGGCGGAACTCGATGGTCGCGAGGAGGCCGTGAAAGTCCGCGTCCTCGGGGTCCAGTCGGATGGCCTCCCGGATGGACTCCTCCGCCGCGTCGGGGCGGCGGCGCTCCAGCAGCACCACGGCCAGCGCATAGAACGCGAAGGAAAGCTCGGGGTCGTGGCCGACCGCGACGCGGGCGGACTCCTCCGCGTCTTCGAAGCGCTCCCTCGCGAGGAGGATCAGCCCGAGCAGGGCGTGTGCGAAAGCGTCCTCGGGGTAATCCACGAGGTGACCCCTCACCTCGATCTCGGCGAGTTCGTCTTTACCCCGTTGGTGAAGGAGGAGGGCACGATCGAGCCCTGCTGACACGGACATGGGCGGTGGCGGTTGGAGTGGAGAAGATCGACTGCGTCAGATATTCAGATACTTCAGGATCTCGTCGTAGGCTCCGCCCTGGTTCGAGTAGAGCGCATAGTTCTTCGCGGTGGCGAACCACTCCCGTGTCGTGGGCTTCTGTGCGGAGAGGGCGGCGAGGAGATCCTTCGTGCGGATCGGTCCGGGCGTACCCGTCCGGATGGCTTCCGTGAGCTTTCCCTCCACGGTCATCTCGACGACGGCGCGAAGATCGGCACCCGAGAAGTCGGAACACTTCTTCGCCACGGCCTCCACGTCCACGTCGTCCTGGGGCTTGCCGCGCATCAACAGGCGGAGGATGGCGGCGCGCGCCCCGGCGTCCGGCGGGGGGACGAACACCACGCGGTCGAAGCGGCCCGGGCGGCGGAACGCGCTGTCCAGGTGCCACGGCGCATTGGTGGCTCCCAGGACCAGGACGCCTTCGTTGTCCGAGTGGATTCCGTCGAGTTCGGAGAGGAACTGGTTGATGAGGTGCCGTCCAGCGCTGGACTTCATGTCGGCGCGACTCGCACCCAGGGCGTCGACCTCGTCGAAGAACAGGACGCAAGGCGCGTTCCCCCGCGCGATCTCGAAGAGCTCGTGGAGATTCCGTTCGCTGTTTCCGATCCACATATCCAGGACATCGTGGATCCCCACCGCGATGAAGGAGGCATCGACCTCACCGGCGGTGGCGCGGGCCAGGTGGGTCTTACCGCACCCCGGCGGCCCGTACATGAGGATCCCTCCACCGGCCTTCTTCCCGTAGGCGGCGTACATCTCGGGGTGCGCCAGAGGGTAGATGACCTTGAGGCGGATCTCTTCCTTGACGTCGTCCATTCCGCCGACGTCGTCGAAGGTGATGGTCGGACGTTCGATCTCGGTGAAGGGCGGCTCGTCGGGGCCTTCCCACGCCGCCCGCACCCGTCCACCCACCACCTCGTCTCCGTAGTGGTCGGGGTCGAAGGAGGCGGAGGCGTCGGCCGGGTCGGACCGCTCCCGGATCCCGAGGCGACGGGCCAACTCCGGGTCCGCGGCCTCCGGGTCCTCCCCCACGCCGCGCCGGTACTGGCGCGCGGCCTGCTCCACCTCCCCGATCCCGGCCAGGATACGCGCGTGCACGACGAAGGCGCGGGCCGGTGCCGAGCGCGCTCCGACGAGATCTTCGATCACCACGAGCGCCTCGCTGGTCTTCCCTGCCGCGTGGAATGCCCGCGCCAGGCCCAGCTTCAGCCCCGCGACGTCGGGCCCGAGGGCCAGGGCCGCACGAAATTCGGCTACGGCGGCATCGGCCAGTCCCAGCCCGAGGAGCGTCTCCCCGAGCGCCTGCCGGAGGGGGAGGTTCTCCGGAGAGAGGCGGACGGCTTCCCGGAGCTGGCGGATCTGTTCGTTTTCCATTGGTCTGGTGGGGCGAGTGGGCAGAAGGGCACTTGATCAAGAATGTGCTTCTGGGATCGACTTCGCCACACCGGGCTGCCGGGTCGGGACCGTCCCCCCCTTCCCCCGTACTCGTGGGCCGTGTACGGCATCCACCGGATGCTCCCGTCCCCGGCCTCCGTGGTTCAGTGATCCCGTCCTCGGTCCGATACCTCCATGCAAGGGCGGAGGAGCGTCGGATGGGCGGCTCGGGGGGGGGGCGCGCCCTCGCCCCCGAAGGAACCGCGGCGTGCACGTGTGCGCCGGCACGACCATTCCAGGGACCCGCCGGAGGGCCGGTTCCACACCTCCTCCCGCGCAACGAACGTCAGGACGCATCGATGAGGGAAGCTCAACGTCGGCTCGCGGACAACGGTCTCCTCCAGGAGGTCGTGGAGGGGGTGCCCATCCGCGTCTTCTGGAAGGACCGCGAGTGCCGATACCTGGGATGCAACACGCTCTTCGCCCACGATGCCGGGCTCGCCCGTCCCGACGAGATCATCGGCAGGTCCGACCACGAAATGGCGTGGAAGGACCAGGCCGATCTGTACCGCGTCGACGACCTCGCCGTCATGGAGTCGGGTGAGGCCCGCCTGGGATTCGAGGAGCCCCAGACCACGCCCGACGGACAGACGATCTGGCTCCGGACCTCCAAGGTGCCCCTGCGCGACGACGACGGCGCGGTCATGGGAATCCTCGGAATCTACGAGGACATCACCGCGCGGAAGCAGATCGAAGACCAGTTGCACGCGTCCGAGGCACTGTCCCGCGCGCTCATCGAACAGTCGCCCCTGGCGATCCAGATCCTCTCACCGGATGGCCGGACGAAGCATGTGAACCCGTCCTGGGAGCGGATGTGGGGCGTGCCGCTCGCCGCCCTGGCGGACTACATTCTGCTCGAGGATCGGCAGTTGATGGACAAGGGCGTCATGCCCCTCGTCGAGCGGGGGTTCTCCGGCGAGTCGGTGGTCGTTCCCGAAATGGAGTATGACCGGGCCGGGACGCGGGAGGTGAAGGGAGGCGAGGGGACCTTCTGGGTACGCACGGTGATCTACCCGCTCACCGACGAACGAGGTCAGATCCGCGAGGTCGTGGTGATCCAGGAGGACACGACCGCGCGCAGGCGTACGCTGGATGCCCTCGAACGGAGCGAGGCCCGCTTCCGGGACCTCTTCGAAAGCTCGCCCGATCCCTGCTGGATCATCAACGAAGAGAACCTCTTCACGCTCTGCAACCAGGCAGCGGCGGAAGTGCTCGGGTACGACACCATCGAGGCACTGCAGGCCACCCACCCCTCCATGCTCTCGCCGGAGGTGCAGCCCGATGGCCGTGGGTCGTTCGAAAAGGCCGAAGAGATGATGGACATCGCCCACGCGAAGGGCGTCCATCGCTTCGAGTGGGAGCACCGCCGCAAGAACGGCGAGTGCTTTCCCGTGGAGGTCACCCTCGCCCGCATCGAGATCGACGGGCGTGCACATCTGTACTGCGTCTGGCGTGACATCAGTGAGCGCAAACGGACCGAAGACGATCTGCGCACCAGCAACCTCCACGCTCGGCTGCTCCTGAGTCTCGCCCGGAAGCTGGAGCAGTCGGTGACGGAGCAGGAGATCGTGGATGCCCTCGCCGACGAAATCGAGGCCGCCATGGGGTATCGGTCGGCCTGGATCGTGGTCGTGGACGAGGATCCCTCCACCGGGTGGATGCTCCGTGCCGGTGCCGGCGACCCGCCAACGGAGGCGGGCCCGCCTCGGACGGTCTCCATCGATGGGGATCCGTACCTCGAGATGGTGATCGCGTCCACGGACCCGGTGATCATCGAGGACGCCCGCGTCCACCCGGTCACGGACAAGGGGATGGTGGAGGCCGAGTCCCTTCGGACCATGGTGCACGTTCCCGTCACCATGGCGGACCGGCGCATCGCGGTTCTGGGGTGCGGGAGCTTCGGTGACGAGGGAGTGCGGGCCCCGACCGGGGCTCAGGTCGAGTTCCTCAAGACCGCGGCCACGCACGTCGCGGTGGTGCTCGACCGCATGCGCCTGGTCCGGGAGCGGCGGGGCGCCGAGGAGAGGCTGCGCGCCAGCGAAGAGCGCTTCGCCCTGGCCATGGCCGGGGCCAACGATGGTCTGTGGGACTGGAATCTGGAAACCAACCAGGTGTACTACTCTCCCCGCTGGTTCTCCATGCTCGGCTACGGACCCGAGGCGCTTCCGCCCACCCTGGAGACCTGGGGAGAACTCGTTCACGCCGACGACAAGGAGTGGGTCCTCGAAGAGGTCGGCGCCTACCTGCAAGGCCGCATCCCCTCCTTCGAAGTCGAGATGCGCATGTACCACCGCGAGGGAAGGGACGTGATCGTGCTCTCCCGCGCTTCCAAGGTGCTACGCGATACCGACGGCGCGCCCGTCCGTCTGGTCGGTACCCATGTGGACATCACCGAGCGCAAGGCCGCCGAGCAGGCGTTCCGGCACACGTCGGACTTCCTGGGTGAGATCATCGGCAATGCCGCGGAAGGGATCTCGGTGTTGCACGCTCTGAACGAGTTTCCCTTCATCCGGTTCGATCTGTGGAACGACCGGATGACGGAAATCACCGGGTACACCATGGAGGAGATCAATCGGCTCGGTTGGTACGAGACGATGCATCCCGATCCGGAACTGCGGAAGAACGCGTTGGAGCGGACGCGACGGATGAGCGCGGGCGACAACCTCCTGGGAGAGGAATGGGAGGTCACCACCCGCTCCGGGGAGAAACGGATCCTGTCGATCTCGACGTCCACGTTGGCCCGCGAGGACGGATCTACCCCCGTCATCGCCATGATGCATGACGTGACCGAGCGCAGGCAGGCCGAGAGGGATCTCCACCTGGCCAAGTTCGTGGTGGACAACGCACCGCTCAACATCACGTATCTCGATGCCGATGCGCGGATCCGATACCTGAACAAGACCGGGTGCGAGACGCTCGGGATCACCGAGGACGAGGCGCGGGACCTCACCATCCCCGACATCGACCCTCTGTTTTCCGTCGACGTGTGGAAGGAGCACTGGCAGAAGCTGAAGGAGCAGCGCCGGATGCGATTCGACACCCAGCATCGCGACAAGAACGGAGACGTGTTTCCGGTGGAGGTGATCGCCAACTACATGAAGTTCGGCGATCTGGAACTCAACGTCGCCTTCGACCAGAACATGACCGAGAAGCGGCAACTGGAGGAACAGTTGCGGCAGTCACAGAAGATGGAGTCCATCGGCACGCTCGTCGGCGGGATCGCCCACGACTTCAACAACATGCTGGCGGCCGTCCAGGGAAACGTCTACCTGGCGAAGAGGCAGTTGCAGGACCGCCCCGCCGTGCTCGATCGGATGCAGAACATCGAGAAGTTGACGACCAACGCCGCCGAGATGGTCCACCAACTGCTCACCTTCGCGCGCAAGGACAAGGTGACGCTCCAGACGTTCCAGCTCAACTCGTTCCTCAGGGAGACCCTGAAACTGAACCGGGCCGCGATCCCGGAGAACATCGATATCCTGAGTGAGGTCGGTGACGAGCCCATCTTCGTCGAAGGCGACTCGACCCAGCTTCAACAGGTCTTGATGAACCTCTTCAACAACGCCCGCGACGCCCTCGCGGCCGAGGCGTCTCCCGTGATCCGGTGCACGCTGTCGAGATTCACCGCCGACGAGGCGTTCCTCCAGCATCATCCCGAGATGACCGCACGGGACTACGCCCGCATCTCCATCGAGGACAACGGCGAAGGGATCGCGAGTGAGAACATGGAGCGGATCTTCGATCCCTTCTTCACGACCAAGGAGGTAGGGAAGGGTACCGGGCTGGGCTTGGCCATGGTCTATGGATCGGTCCGCAGGCATGGCGGGGTGATCGAGTTGGTCAGCACGCCCGGATCGGGAACCACGTTCCACGTGGTCCTTCCGGTGAGCGCGCAGCCCGGCGATGGAGACCTGTCCAGCGACCCCGACGTCATCGACGGAAGAGGCGAAACCATCCTTCTGGTCGACGACAACGAAGACATGCGCGAAACCATCGCCGAGGTCCTGGAGAGTCTGGACTATACGGTGGTGCAGGCGGAGAACGGCAAGGTCGCCCTGGCTCTCCTGAACGAGTCGGGGCGCAGGATCGACCTGATGCTTTCCGACGTCGTCATGCCGGTCATGGGTGGCGGTGACCTGGTCGAGGCCGCTCGGAAGGGTCACCCGGGGTTGCCGATCATCCTCGCCACGGGGTACGAGCGAAGCGGCAAGATCACCGACATGGAACGGATCTCCGGCGTGCGGGTGATCGGAAAGCCGTTCAACATCGACGCGATCTCGAAGTTGATCCAGTCGATGCTCGACCCTGCCTGACGGTCTTCCCGCTCGGGTTCACCCCACCACTGCTTCCAACATCGAGCGGGCGTGGTCGATCTCATCCTCGTTGATGAAGTGACCCATCCCGCGATAGAGTCGTTTCTCCACCACGGCGCCCATCCGCTCCATCACCTCGGCGCTCTCGTCCACGCGCGACTTCGGCACGTGCGCGTCGATGTCGCTGCACCCGAAGAACACGGGGGTGCCGGCGAAGTCGCCCCGTTGAGGCCACTCCGTTCCCGGCGGGCCGATGAGTCCTCCGCTGAAGGCGATGACCCCACCGTATCGGGCCGGGTGGCGCACCGCGTATTCGGACATGAGGCACGCCCCCTGGGAGAACCCCGCGAGGATGAGGCGTTCGGGTGGAATCCCGGCCTCCGCAACCCGGTTCACCAGGGCGTCCAGCACCGCCAGGCCCGACGAGATCCCGGGCTCGTTGCTCGCGATGTCCGCCATGAAGGAGTACGGATACCACGTATTGCCGGATGCCGACGGGGCCAGGTAGGTGAACTCGTCGTGGAACAGAGGCACCGCGAGCTCCAGGATGCTTCGAGCGTCGGCCCCCCGTCCGTGGACGAGGATCATCGCCGCCGACCCCTCGCCGAGAGGACGGCCGGCCATCTCGAGGGCCTGATCGGCGTGGGGCGCCGTCATCGGTACGCCAGGACGAACGCCACCGGGATCAGCACGCCCATGGCGGTGAGCCATGCGCCTCGCCCCGTGATCCCCTTGCTTCCCTTCACGACGAAGAGCCCGGTGACCGCGAGGAGCGCCAGGGCCGACGCGTAGAGGTCCGCCATCCAGGTCCAGACACCTTTGGGCTCGTTGAGGTGGAGGAAGTTCGCCGCCCGGAGGAGGGGGCGGGCGCGCACCGTCTCCCAGGTCGCCTCCCCCGTGTTCAGGTCGACCGAGACCGTGGCGCCTTCCAGGAAGATGTCCACCGACCCGGGGTCGGGGCGGAAGGTCCCCCGGACGGGGCCGGTGAGGTCGAGCTCGGCGAGCACCGCGTCCACGAACAGGGGAGACGCCGTCCCGTCCCGTCCGGTGGTACCCAGGAGCACCGTCTCTCTGGTGATGGAGTAGTTGGGGTTCCAGTCGGCCCGATGGTTCACCGCGACCCCCGAGGCCGCGTACACCAGGGTGAGGCCGGCGCACAGGTATCCCAGGTCGCGGTGGATGATCACGTTCCACTTCCGCCATTGCATGGGTCAGGATCTCCCTGGGTCAGTCCGTGATGATCGCGCCGAGTCCCCGGATCCGATAGACGGTGCGCGGACCGGGTCGGAAGGAGGCGGAGTCGAACTCGTCGCCCCTCTCCTCGGCGCGATGGCGGGCTTCCTCGAGTGCCTGCTCTTCGGTGAGCTGGAGTTCTTCCACCACACCCTCGACCAGGGCCCTGCTTCCCCGTGCGCTCAGGGGAAAGACGATCACGCCGTCGTCGACCTTGATCTGGATCTTCTCGAACTCCCTGTCCGATGCGACGTCCATCCAGCATCCGCGGTTCTCGCATACCGCCACCACGGTCCCTTCCACCAGGACGCGCCGCCCGAGGAAGCCGGTGGGATCATCGAGGATCCGTGACACGAGCGTGACCTCGCGAAGCGTGAAGGACTCGCCGTAGTGGGTGCCTTCGAGGGGAGCCGCATCGCCGGCGCGCCCCGTCTCCGGTTGAGTGTCACCACAGGCGACGAGGGTGGTGGCGACCAGGGCCAAGACAACGAACCTCATGAGGGATCCTCCTGGAGTGTCATGCGGAGGGTCTCCGGAAAGATAACCAGGTCTCCACGGATACGCGCCCCGTGAAGGCCCGCGGAACGGAGATTCACGCGGGCGCCGAGGGGCCCCTCGACGCGATCAAGAACCGGGGTGGGAAGGTCGATACTGAGGATGGCAAACGGTGGTCCCCCCGTACGACCCTCACCTCCGACCACAGGATGGAACCCGATGGCGTTCATCGTAGCCATTGTGGACGATGGCCGCGTGTCCCGCACGGTGGCTTCCGGGCCCGTTCGCCCCATCCGTCCGCACTCCGTGGTGGTGGAGCGAGGCGAGTCTGGTGGGGCGACGTGTCTCCCCGCAGCCCACGCCCCGGGCGAGGCTCCTCGTGCCGACGCACTTCAGCCCTTCCACCGTGGATAGGCGTCCGGACCATGTCTCTTCATCTTGACCCCATTCCTCGGGACGTGCTGACGGAGATCATGAGCCTGGGTGTGGGTCGGGCCGAGGGCGCGCTCGGCGAATTCCCGGGCCGGAAGGTCCGTCTTTTCGTGTCGGATGCCAGGATGCTGGACGTCACCCGGGCGGACGCCTTCGTCGCGGACGGTCCCGGCGACACCGACCGCCCGTCCGTTCGGAAGAACGTCACGGGTGCGTTCGAGGGGTCGGCTCTCCTCCATTTCCCGCATTCGACCAGTCTGGAACTGGTGCGGTGCTTCGTGGGAGAGGACATCCCCCTGGAAGCCCTGGAGGACCTCCGGCGGGATGCGGTCCTGGAGGTGGCCAACGTGATCCTCAATGCCTGCGTCGGGGCAGTGGGGGACGCGCTGGGCGTGGGCATCGCCACCGGGCTTCCGTCGTTCGTCCGAGGGAGCATCGCGGACCGTGTGGACCCGCCGGGAGACCGGACCACGCCCTACGGCGTGTGCACCGAGGTCCGTTTCGAGGTCCGGGATCCGGCCGTGACCGGACTCGTCGTCCTCGTCCTGTCCGTCGCGTCCATGGAGGCTCTGGTGGAGACACTGGAGCCGTTCGCACGCCATCTGGAGTCTCTACCATCGTGATCATGGATACGGACTCCCGTCTCGGGTGGGGCGTTCTGGACGAGATCGGGATGGGCACCCTCGTTCTCGGGCCGGATGGAGTGGTCTTGCGAGCCAATCGTTGGTTCCTGGACGCCGCCGGCCGGACGTTCGGCGACGTCCACCAGCGCACGCTCGTCGACGCCTTCCCCCACCTTCGCGGGTCGCGCCTCATGGGTGCGGTTGCCGAGTGTCTGGAGAAGGGCCGGGCCGGATATCTGACCCATGCGCTGAACCAGGAACTCTTTCCTTTGTATCGCGGAAGCGAAGATGGAGGAAGCGATTCTCGGGTGGTCCGTCAGCTCGTCCGGATCACGTCCATCGAACTCCCCGGGGGAGAGCGCGGCGCTCTGGTCCAGATTCAGGACACGACCGAGTCACACGTACGCGAGCAGCTCCTGCGCAAGATGACGGAGGAGTTGGAACACCGGGTGGAAGAACGCACCGCGGCCCTGAGACAGGCGCAGAAGATGGAGGCCGTGGGCCAGTTGGCGGGGGGTGTGGCGCACGACTTCAACAACCTCCTCATGGTCATCATGGGGCACCTGGAGTTGCTCGAGGACGTCATGGAAGACGACCCACGGGTCGTCTGGCACATCGAGATGCTTCGCCAGGCGGCCACCGGCGGAGCCGAGGTCGCCGGGCGCCTCCTCTCGTTCTCGCGCAGGGAGCGGCGCTCACCCAGAAGGGTCGACCTGAACGCCTCCATCGAGAACATCCTGGGGCTGCTGGGCCGCACCATCGGGGAACACGTCACGCTCAAGCCCGAGTTCGCGGAGGGACTCCCCGAGGTGGAGATGGACGTCGGCCAGCTCCACAACGCGGTGGTCAACGTGGCCATCAACGCCCGGGATGCCATGCCCGGTGGAGGGACGATCACGCTGAGGACGGTCCTGCACCGGCCGTCGCTCCAGGGAGGCCGTTTCGAGGGCGACGGCCTGCACGATCCCACGTTCGTTCGCCTCGAGATCGCGGATACGGGGTCCGGAATCCCCGGAGAGATCCTCGATCGTGTCCTCGAGCCGTTCTTCACCACGAAAGACGACGGAAAGGGGAGTGGACTCGGACTCGCCATGGTCGATCGCTTCGTGGAGGACTCGGGCGGCCGCCTCGACATCGAGAGCAGCGTGGGAGAGGGAACCGTCGTCCGCATGGACTTCCCGGTCCACGAGGCTCCCCATCCGGAGGTGGGGGGCGGGGGGGAAGACGAACGGGTTCATCAGGGCGGACACGAGCGAATCCTCGTCGTGGAGAACGAGGAGGGGGTTCGTGACCTCATCCGTGAGATGCTCTACTCCATGGGGTACGAGCCCATCACCGTGGGGAACCCCGCGGAGGCCTTGAAGAAGCTCGCCCGCCACGCGGAGTCCGTCGACATGGTGCTGAGCGACGTGGTGATGCCGGGTGGGATGACCGGTCTCGCGCTTCGCGAAGAGGTGAGCCATCGGTACTCCGACGTTCCGGTCCTGCTCATGTCGGGGTACGTGGGGGACGGACCTCCGGTGGATGCGGAAGTCGAGGGGAACATCCTCTGGAAGCCGTTCACCCGGTCGACGCTGGCGGCGGCGATACGGGCCACCTTGTCTTCGTCGCTTCCCGCGCCGCACTGATCCGACCCGCGGGCCGGGGTATTCCCGGCGGGTCCGCGCCGGGCGTCAGTCCCGGGCCGTCCCGGCCCCGTCGAGAAGCTCGTGGATCTTCCGGGCGAGCGCCTCGCGGGAGTACGGTTTGGGCAGGAAGGGCCACCCTCCACCGGACTCCCTCACCACCGCTTCGGATACACCGGACACGATGAGGATGGGCAGGTCTGGATGCTCGTCGGCGATGCGGGTGGCGAGGTCCAGTCCGCTCACCGCCCCCGGGAGCGAGACGTCGGAGATCACCATTCGGATCTCCGGATGTGCCTCGAGTCGGCGCCATGCGTCTTCCGCCGTGGAGGCCGACATGTGCGTGTACCCCATCCGGTGCAGGATCTTGGTCGTCAGCTTGCGGAGGCCCGCGTCGTCGTCCACCACCAGAACGCATTCCCCGTTCCCACTCGGGGCGTGCGCGTCCTTCGGAATCTGGCGCGCGGCGATTTCATCGGATCCGGCCTGTGGCAGATAGATGTGGATGGTTGTGCCCCGGCCGACCTCGGTGTCGATGTCCACGTGACCCCGGGACTGTTTCACGAACCCGTACACCATGCTCATCCCCAGCCCCGTACCCTTCCCTCGCTCCTTGGTGGTGAAGAAGGGTTCGAACACGTGGGCCAGGACCTCCGGGGACATCCCGCAGCCGGTGTCGGTCACGGAGAGAACCACGTGGTTTCCAGGGATGGCGTCGGGGTGGATCGACCGCACTTCGTCGCCCAGGACCACGTTGCGCGTCTCGATGGTCAGGCGTCCCCTCCGATCCATGGCGTCCCGCGCATTGATGCACAGGTTGAGGAGCACGTTTTCCAGTTCACCGGGGTCGACGATGCACTCCCAGGGGGATGGCTCGAGCTTGACTTCCACCTCGACCTGGCTCTCCAACGTCCTGCGGAGCATTCCACCCATCTCCTCCACGACGTCGTTGATGTTCAGGCGTTGTGGCGCCAGCGTCTGTTGCCTGGCGAAGGCCAGGAGCCGGTGGGCGAGAGACGCGCCTCTGCGGCTGCTGGAGAGCGCCTCCTGGGCCATGTCCATGAGGGCGGGGTCGTGGGCGACGTCTTCGGCCAGGATCTCCAGGTTCCCCATCGTGACGGCGAGGATGTTGTTGAAGTCGTGGGCGATCCCGCTGGTGAGCTGGCCCAGCGCATCCATCTTCTGGGCCTGGCGAAGTTGCTCCTCGCGGGCTCGACGCTCGGTGACGTCTTCCAGGATGACGGTGTAGGTGACGTCGTTCTCCCGCACCAGCTTGGATATCGCGGCCTCCGCCGGGAACTCGCTTCCGTCCTTGCGCCTTCCCGTCACCTCCCTGCGCTCCGCCATCCTGCGTCGCGATTCGCGCGCCTCGGCGAACCCTTCGACGTAACTCGCGTGAGCCGCGCGGACATGCAGGGGGAGGAGGATTTCCAGAGGTTGTCCGACGACTTCATCGGCGGAGTACCCGAAGATCTGTGAAGCTCCCTGGTTGAAGATGGTGATCCGGCTCGTGCCGTCCATGGAGATGATGGCCTGGGGCGCGATGTCGAGAATGCCCGCCAGGCGCGCTTCCGAGTCGTCGCGCGCCTGCTGCGCCAGGGCCTTTTCCATGATGGTGGTCCACTCCCGGACGACGCGCGTGATGGTGTGAGGCATGTCGATGAACGCGACATCCGACTTCACCACGTAGTCCAGGGCTCCCCGGCGCATGGCTTCCACGGCGGTCTTCTGATCGCCCTGGCTCGTCATGATGACCAACGGGAAGGGGAAGTCGTCCCCCGCCACACCCTCGTCGGGGAGGAGGTCGAGGCCCCTCCCGTCGGGGAGGCCCACGTCCACCAGCGCGACGTCGGGAGGGGTTCGCTCGAGCAGGGTGCGGGCCTGGCGCAGCGTTTGCGCCAGCGTGATGGTCACGTTGACTTCGTGGTGCTCGAAGGAGCGGGAGATGAGCTCGGAGTGGGCTGGGTCGTCCTCGACCAGGAGGACTCGGATCTGACCGAACCTCATGAGCCGGCCTCCGCCCGCGTGTCGGGCCCACGCTTTCCGGTCGTATGATCGGGCCACGGGTACTGGTTCCACTTCAGCCAGAAGAACCCCAACTCATCCATCAGCCGAGCGAACTCCTCGAACCCCATCGGCTTGCTGATGTAGCTGTTCGCGCGGGAATCGTAGGCTCGGCTCACGTCCGACTCGGCTTGTGATGTGGTGAGGATGACCACGGGGATGGTGCTCAGCTTCGCGTCCTGCTTCACTACCTCGAGCACGTCCAGGCCGCTCACCCTTGGGAGCTTGAGGTCCAGGAGAATGATGTGGGGACGGGGGCTGGTGCCCTCGTCCGCATAGGCACTCCGGTGGTACAGGAAGTCCAGGGCCGCCTCGCCGTCAGCCACGCGGAAGATCCGGTTCGCCACGCTGTGTTCTTCCAGGCTGCGCATGACGAGCTCGGCGTGCGCGTCGTTGTCCTCCACCAGAAGGATGTTGATCGGGTCTCGCTTCATCGTTCGCCCGCCGGCACGCCGGCCGAATCCGGCCGGTGACCGTGCGCTCGCGTCGAGATCGTGAAGTGGAAGGTGGTTCCCCGACCGACCCGGGATTCGAACCAGATCCTGCCGCCGTGGCGCTCGACGATCTTCTTGGCGATGGCGAGGCCGAGCCCGACCCCCCTCCGGTCCGGGATCGGGTGAAGTCGTTCGTAGATCACGAAGGCTCTATCCTGGAAATTTTCATCGATTCCGCACCCGTTGTCGGATACGGAGAACTGCCAGTATTCATCGGCACGCTCGGCCGAAACCTTGACCAGGGGGGGAGCATCCCCCCGATACCGGATGGAATTGCTCACCAGATTCAGCATGAGTTGGCCCATCTGACTCGAGTCGGCCCACACCACGGGGAGGTCACCGGCCTCGAGCACCGCGCCGGCGTCTCCGGCGGCCACCTGGAGATCACGGAACACCCGGTCCACCACGGCCGCCATGTCGACTTCGCCGAACTCGGTCTTGCCGGACCCCACCCGGGAATACCGCAGGAGTGCCTTGATGAGCTTCTGCATGCGGGTGGCCCCGTCCACGGCGAAGCGGATGAAGTCGTCGGCATCCGCGTCGAGCTTCCCCTGGTAGCGTCGGGCCAGGAGCTGGGTGTAGCTGGAGACCATCCTCAATGGCTCCTGGAGGTCGTGGGAAACGACGTACGCGAACTGCTCGAGCTCTGAGTTCGATCGCCTCAATTCCGCCACTTTCTCCGCCAGCTCCGCAGTCCGTTGCTGGACCAACTCCTCCAGGTAGTTCCGGTGTTTCTCGAGTTCCCGCTCGTGTCGGATCCGGTCCGTCACGTCCTGGAGCATCACGGTGTAGGTGGCCTCGCCGTGCTGGACGAGCTTGGAGATGGCCACCTCGGCGGGGAACTCGGATCCGTCCTTCCTGCGGGCACGCACCGCCCGGTCCGGAGCCATCCGGCGACTCATTCCGTCGGACTGTCTGAACTGGGTGACGAGCTTCCGGTGTCCGCTACGGGCGTCTTCCGGGATGAGCAGGTCGATGGGTCGTCCCAGGACCTCGTCGGCGGCGTACCCGAAGATCCTGCGGGCGCCCTGATTGAACAGGCGGATGCGCTGATCCTCGGAGATCGAAATGATGGCTTCGGGAGCGAGTTCCAGGATGCCGGCCAGACGGGCTTCGGATACGGCGCGCGCTTCCTCGGCCATGATCCGTTCCCTCAGTCCCGTCCACTCCCGCAGGGCACGCTGGACTATGTGTGGCATATCCGCGAAGGTGACGTCGGATTTCACCACGTAATCGAGCGCGCCCCGGCGCATGGCCTCGACGGCGGTCTTCTGATCTCCCTGGCTCGTCATGATGACGAGGGGGAAGTCGGGACGGCTGCCGACGCTCTCCTCCTCGGGGAGGAGCGCGATCCCCTGGCCGTCCGGAAGGCCCACGTCCACCACGGCCACGTCGGGGGTGAAGCGGGACAGGTGCCGGCGTGCCTCCCGGACCGTGCGCGCCAGGGTGATCTCCGCCCATTCCCCTACCGGCTCGAAGGCCCGGAAGATGAGTTCGGAGTGAGCGGTGTCGTCCTCCACCAGGAGAATCTGGACGG
>Ga0224501_10001146_pt1 | contig 20403 bp, 13 predicted proteins | sample SF_Oct11_sed_USG_4_FD_169105 | JGI IMG/M metagenome (GOLD analysis project Ga0224501, IMG submission 169105) | Sediment microbial communities from San Francisco Bay, California, United States - SF_Oct11_sed_USGS_8_1 | ecosystem: Environmental > Aquatic > Marine > Sediment | place: USA...
TGAGATGGAGGCAATTGGCATAAATTGCTGCAACAGAAGAGACAATAATTCAGCTTGCAGTAAAACAGACACGGACTCATCCAACATACATGCAATGTATCGCAATATGAATTTTACTATCATTGTCCCCATGCATTGCCTTTTCGGAAAAATGCCAACAAAATATTCAATTTTAATTATCAACTGTCAATCAATCAATCATCGAGCTGCACTTAACTTCAGAATTCTGTTGTTGATATCACCAACAAACCAATCTTTTCACTTTTGCCACCAAATTAACCATCAACAATAACATTCACTTTTGTTTTAGATGTACTCCATCTTTGGCTTGGGACGAGTGTATGATTCTGAGGCGTGAACTATCATGACTGTTGCGTTGGTAATGATTGATTGGCATATTCAATGATTCATTCATCATTGTGTTGCGGTCATGATATCGTAAACATCATTACCATATTAACTTGATATTTAACTGACTAACTGATTAACATGTCTATGGTCGATGTGATGGAACTACGAACTGAAGAAGTGACACCAACCAAGTCCAACCAAGTTGAAGTTTACTTCTAATTTTAGTAAAAATTTTACTTTTAGATTCAATCATTATTTATTTAGTGTAGACGTGGTGAGTTGAAAGAGCGTCACTCACTCACTACTGAGAGTCACTGATCAGTCATTGCACTACCCGGCTAGTGCTAGTCTACTAGTACAGTAGTACTACTACTACTTACAGTTACTAGTACTACACGGTGACAGTACACTCTACAGTCGAGTCAGTCACCAGACCAGTGCTTGTCCTATTCTCAAGAATTTCGGTATGCATCCTTCCTTTCACATGACACTGCTTTTAATGCAGAAACTAGAGATCGTACCTTTGCCAGCTGAGGTAAGCGAAGCGAAAGACGTGATAGAACAACCATTTTGATTAGAAATTTGGTGAAGCTCAGATCACAGCAAGTATGCAAAGGTCTCCAGCCTAAACGGAAGCGGTGTGAGGGCGCAAGCGTGATAGTACCGGCTTTCCAATGACGTTTAATTGGCCAGTTCGTCTATTGACGTACAACGGCGCGAAACAGAGCAGTTGCTCTATTCCCGGTCGAAACCGCATTGCGAGCAAATGAGAAACGATCATACAGTGTAATTGTTTTGGTTTGCATATTTTATTTATGATAATTATTTTTCGTCTTTTACACAATTTACTTAATCTAGCTCACGTACTTCGAAAATACTAAATCGAAATGTTAAGCGTGCAAACGCATTTTGTTTATGAAGGTTTCCGACTCAGTTTGGGTCCAGGACGACTTCGACTTTGAGTGTGCCTCTTCTAATCTAAAATCGCCTTACGTGCAGATACTTCGTGTGTGTTTATGCAAAACCACATAGGTTTGGGTCACTAAACCGCTTCGTGTAATCAGCACCTGTGATATCTCTCAGAATCATGAGTGAGAACTCCGATAGCACGGAGAAGAGTAAAAAGTCTCAGGGTGAAAAGCTGGTGGAAGACAACACCCCGTCAGACGTCGCCTTTCTATACAAATCCATGAGTATGCTATTCTGGCTTCTATCCAGATGGTTTTTAATCTTAAAGTTCGCCGAAAAACCACTCATACGCACGTAAACTGCGCAGATAAGATTGTGTTTACTGGTCGGACTCAGCTGAATTATTTATACTAGATTATTAATTATAATTTATACATTACATTACAAAACATGAAAATTACAATAAAAAGCTATGTTATGAATATGGCTATTCATGGCATAGCTTTTTATTTTATGTTCAATATGATAATAACTTAGTTACCATTAGTACTACTACTAGTATCTACATTTAATTTTAATAGCCTTGTCCTAGTATACGGACCTTATAGTGTTTGATAGTTAATTCGAGGTCACTCTAACTGTGTGTGATGCCTCCATCCTTTGGACCTTCTTTATCATTACCCATTTGAATGGGATTAGCATATAAAAGAAAACTCTTATGATAAACAATATTAGCTAGGTAGCTTTGCTATTTATATACTATTGAATATAAATTTAAATCAGAATTTATCAGAAGATTCTCGCTTTGGTTTTAAAATTATAATTCCCTTATATCCTCGCTCTTTTAGTCCAGAGAGACCCGAACAAGCGGAGAGTTAAGCCAGTGGAAAAACACTTGATGCAGATTCACTTTGGTATGTCCGATGATGATGAGTCTGATAGCGACTATGAGTTTAAACCGGAAGCTGGAAGTGGCAGTGATGACGGACCTGCAGCAGAAGATGTGGAAAGTAGGTCTTGATAACCTGTCCCGGTATCAAACCCCTGAAAGACCCCTGGAGGATAACTACCCATGAAATGTCGAGTTCGCTAAACCTCTGATCTTTTTGTATTCTATACCCATGGGCCAAAGAGGGAGCGTTTCATTTCACATCTTTTTATATTTTTTTTATCTTTTTATTGTTTGCATTGAGTAACTTGTGCATACTAAAATGATCTCATGCCGCTGGATGCCAGGATACCAGAAATTCCACCCAACAGCGACTATACATTGAGTGTAAGGATGTAGGTTAGCCATTTTCATGGATGAATATACCAGACTTGACTTTTTGCACAACATGCTGCCTACAACGTCAATTTTCTTATCCAGCAGATTCTGACCCCGACTCCGCTGAAGAGAAAGAAGAGGAAGAACTAAGCGACCTTGACATTGAGCCACCAACGATCACAGCTAATCGCCTGACCACACCCAGAGTCTGTTGTGTCTGTATCAGCAGTCACTGGTAAGCCATCACCCGTTACTTAAAAGGATTGTGAAAGTTTCCTATGTAAATTGGATGTCATGCAACAGCAAGCAATCCTCTTAGGCCTTGCTCATATTTTTTTTCAATGTCAATACTCAATACTAGTGAATAATGAACTCTGTATATGCAATCATCACATGGATTTTCCTTGATTCACTCAATCAGACTAGTGTAATTCATCAAAGCACCTGTGGACCGATGGATGCGCTGTCTCACCTTAAATACCCGGCTCAAATTAAACTCAAAAGATTTCCCTAAACAGGCAAGAGTGGGTAACTCCAAAGTCCAAATCCATCACTTGCTAAGCTTGATAAAACACATGTTTTCCATTTCATAGAAAAGGCATGGTCTCTTCTATTATGTAGCGATCACCGAGGAGTTTGTTTCTGTAGTGGTTAGGGGTCAAGGCTCTTTGACTCTGACTGCTGCCAATGTAACAATCCATACATTATACCACAATGATGCTGTTTATGTTCTCAGCGTGGATGATGAAATTGTCGAGTGCGATTCATGCGGTGTGTTGGTGCATGAAGGATGCTATGGCAGCGACCCCACACTCGACGATGACGCGTTGTCGGTGCGCAGCGACACAAGCACTGAGAACCTGGAGCCGTGGTTCTGTGATGCCTGCAAGGCAGGAGTGAAACCGGTTAGTATATAGTAGACGCAGTCCAGCCTTTACTGCACCTACGTATGTAGTTGACTTGTCCAGTTGGCTAATGAATTTTTCGGGTGCATGCTGAATCATTCAAGAATAATTAGCCATACCCCTATTGCCTGTCCACATATAGACCTCCCGCCATGCCCTTTCACTATGTGAAAACATTAGAACAGTCTCGCATAATCTGCACCGTCCACTATACCTGCAGCGTAATATTACAAATTCGAATTAAATCAATACTCAGGGCTAGGCCAGTTAGGGATGTAATTTTTTACCCATTGTGTCATCATTGTTTCTCCGTGTTGTAGTCTTGCGAGCTATGCCCGAACACATTTGGTATTCTGAAGCAGACAGATACCGGCCGATGGGTGCATCTCATCTGCGCTCTGTACGTTCCTGGTGTGGCTTTCGGTAATACACAACGTCTGGATAATGTCACACTGTTGGAGATGCCATATTCTAAATGGGGTGCTAAGGTACACAACAAAATGTCTGCTTCATAATCCACTCACTAGATGCACAAAAGGCAGGCATAGGCGAACATACCCATTTGGTGACCGCAGTGGCTGAAGGTTTAGTTCTTTGGTCCTTGTTAGCTTTTGTAAGTGCGTAAGTGAATAGACTGATGTTCAGAGCTCTTTGGAGCCCTCTCTGAAGGGTCTCTACTGTACCCAACAATAGATTTGTATTTTGAATCATTACACTTTATCATATCTACCATCACTATGTGAGCTACCCAGACTTCAGGTTTTGCAGGTATGTCCTTTCGGATGATAAAATTTGCAAAATATCAAGCATGGCACTCAGCTATTTCTGCAACTGGCTCGCTTCTCTATAGGAGTTCCTTCCCAGTAGTCTGCATTGTGTAATATGAATTTGTGATTGTCTTTGGCAGGAGTGCTGTTTGTGTGAGGATGATAACTTTGCTTACTCCGGAGTCTGCATCGGCTGCGACGCTGGCATGTGTCGGTCATTCTTTCATGTTACTTGGTGAGTGAACCCATGGCTGTATTGCTAATATTGTTGTATCCTTCACTAGCGTCGGTTCGATTTCTTGTGTAACCACTGATTCTTCGTCTTGCTTCAGGTTTGTCAAAAAATAGGACTAACTCATAGAGTTATCCTCCCTCAGTAACTCAGCCGGACTACCTTCCCAATCCATTAGTTTGCCTTGATAGTGTTATCATACATGGAGCTTTTGAGATTCTTCCATGGTGCTAGGAATGCATCTTTTAAAATATAAGCTGGATAAGATTTGATTTTCCGACCTCTGATTCAGTGCGCAGAGGGAAGGTCCTGTGTTCTACCACCGAGCTATCCCGCTATATCTTCCCCGTTTTGATTTTCCGACCTTTGATTCAGTGCTCAGAGGGAAGGTCCTGTGTTCTACCACCGAGTTATCCCGCCATATCTTCCCCTGTGTGATTTTCCGACCTCTGATTCAGTGCGCAGAGAGAAGGCCTGCTATCGGAAGCTAATATAGATGAGGAGATAGCTGATCCCTTCTACGCACACTGTAAGATGCATGGAGACAAACTCGTTACCAAAGGCAAGAAGCGTAACTTTCTGGCCCTGCAGAGTCATGTGAAACAGTTCAAAGAGGACAAGGAGAATCGGCCAATTACAGTGAGTCATGGATTAGCCAATCACAGGCTACGATTGGTGGAAAAGTGATCACCTGGACTGGCTATTCTACTCGGGCGCTGGATCGTTCTATTTAATGCGTCTGCTTAATTCTGACGCATGTCGGGCTGGAAATAGTTGTGAGGAGCTCACACCCACAGCAGTAGTCTACCATGACTAGGACTTGAATTCCGAATGTTTCAATCTTTGGCCGAGTTCTCTAGCCATTGAGCTATCTTTCTATCTCTCAGCCATTCTATGCCATAGGTATTTTAATACCGCAGTATGTATGTACACTACATGTGCCATGATAGTCGGTCATGCTTTTCAAGGTGTGTTACAAACTAACTTTTGTTAAAAAATACATAATGCATAATATGCACCATAATATTTCGGTTTACAGAACCGTGCCAAAAGAAAGTTGGAACGTTGTATGAAGAAGTTTAAAGAAAATGAAGCCAAGCGAGAGGCAGCTTGGGGTAAGTAGTAGTCGATCGACAAGCTGATCTCTTTTAACCAAGAAAACTGTACATAAATGTAAATATTGTCACATTCCCTCTGACCAAAAGAATATACTTGTTTCCAAATGCTAAGTCTATGTGGTATCTGTTGGGCCATTCCGTGATAAAACATTTATCTATGATTGACCTCCAGCCTTGACTATGAACTTCTGCAGTGCATACAGGATATTTGAGGTGCAGTGTAACCGCTATGTCATTCTTTCCAGTTCCACCTCATAAACTACCACGTGCCATATCATCCAGCGCCAGCGCTGTCAGGAGTCTGATGCGGAAGGCAGAGCTGCTAGGCGTTGCATCTGTTGTACCTAAAGCCACCCAGCAAAAGACTGAGATTGTCAAGAAGTCGTTTGTGGCACCAGCACTCACGGTTGAATTCGCCGGATATTTCCATCGTGAGTGAATAATTATGCCGCTTGTGTGATGTGTTCGACTGTCTCTCCCGCTTAGGATTTTTCTTATGGTCATTTAGCGCTTGTCTTATCCGGGAGGGGGATACTTTGGGGATGGAGAATGAATACGTGTGATTTTTTATGAAGCTTTTATTCAAACCTCTGGCAATGTCTAGAGCTCATTTGCGTACCTTCGATCATATTAATGAACCCTATGGTCTGTAACAATGTTTTGTCTTATGAGTAATGTGAAAACATATCGTGGTATTGATTGTTACCGGCAGATTTCTTGTAGTCTTCATACTCCTTTCAATGCTGTGCTGGTTAACCATAATCAATGAACCATGGTGGTCAATGTGTCCATGTGTTTAATTTGTGTCTTTTATTTGTGACCCGACACTTTGGCGCTGTAAATGTTTATTTGTTCTGTCTGTTTTCTAGAACGAAACCACAAGATAGATTCGCTGAAAAAACTGAATAAGGAAGCCCTGGCTCAGAGTAAAATCTTACAAGCTCAGGAGAAGGCAACTAGGCAAAAGATGGAGGAGGTAGCTTATCGATGCATCTCATTTGAGCTCTGCGTGCGCATAGCGAACCCACATAGTATGAAGACCAAGAACCTCATACTCGGTTTATACGAGGTTCATTGAAATAGGCAATAATTTTCTTGTTGACTAAACTAGTTTGTATAGATTACTGACGAATGACGGTTGGCAAAACATCTAATATTCAAGGGGATCTCTCAAATGTCTGTTGCGGGTCAACGGCCCACCGAAAGTTTGTGTAGTTAGCAAACTTGGTGTGAAACTTCAGAGTGACTGAGTGGTGTATCACAAGAAGGAACAGATTGACACGTGTCAATTAAGGGTTAATTTTTTAAAGCAACAATGACAACTAAGGAGCGTTCTTTGGCTGGCTTTGGCATTGAGATGATTTGTTGTTTATGTAAAGATGTGACTCTTCCTAAACATAAAGACACTTGTCTTGGTATGACTTTCAGTTGCGCACTGTTGTGGATGATCTTCACATCAAGCATGAAGAGACTAGACAGGCCGGGATTGGGCTCTGGAATGCTATTATAGCCATCTCGTCTGATAAGGTACTGTGTCATATTTAAAGGTCACTCTGTTTTCTAATAATTCTACGTGAGCACTTGGCCATCGAATCCTATAAATGAGCCCGCTTTGCCTGAGGCTTGCTTGAACGGTAGAAGCTAGGAATTATGTGAGGACCCCATTCTCACCGCCGGTGCTCAACTTGATGATGAATTGAACCCAGGATCTTTCAACCAAGTACACTAGCCGTTGAGCTCTCTCGCTTTCCTGTTTGAATTTCACTCTAGTTCAGGGGTGCGTAACCCGTGACTAGCAGGCCAACCTTGACTCAACCACTTATGCCAGTCCGTCCGCTGACCCTTTAGATGCATGGAAATCGCAAAGTTGGCCAATCAAGGCCACCATTTTTGTCTGATCTATTTGTCAGTTTAAATAGGTGTTTTACGTTCTTTTTAGTCATTCTTACAAATTGGTAATTCAGGAGTTAAAACGGCCACCCCATTAAAAGTTTTGCTTCAAATGGCCTGTCACTGAATCCAAAGGTTGCTCACCCATGCCCTAGTTGAACACCCCCATCAATGCAGAGCATTTGGGAAAGTTTGGCATCTTCTTTGAAATGAAAGCTCCTGAACCAGATATCCTTACTCCTTTTTCCGATGAAGTATAGTTGAAGTAGCGTGTTTCTTGCAGAAGAAAATGTGGGACATCCTGACATGATTTGAAGAATGTATACGTGTCATGGGCGCAGATTACTTTGTAGAAGCTGACTGTACCCGCGATTTTTGCCAAGCCATCACAGCGTAAAACTCCGGCTTTGATTCACTCTCATAAAGAGTTATCCTCCCACTGTCATAAGTGTGGAATCTGTAAGCTGGACACCCACCAGCATCAGCTGGCTAAATGTGACCAGTGCGCGCTCCACTACCACCTGGGCTGCCTGGACCCACCACTGACCCGTATGCCCAAGAAGTCTCGCTCCTGCGGATGGTAAGCATGAGACCTCTTTCTCTCTTTGTTATCTAATTAACATTCAATCTTATTTTTTTTCATATCCTGACCAGGGGCTTGTACAAATTGGCCTACTTAGTCTTTGACTCAACACTTCGAAGGGTCTATCATGAGGAGACTTATAGGTAACTGGTCAACGCATTCAGGCTGGGGCTCTTAGTCCCAATCCTGGGATACGGGGTTAGCTCAATGGTAGAGCGCGGGGCTTTCAACCATGAGAGCATGGGTTCCAATCCTGGTCATGCCCGACCCCTGTTGTGAGTATGAGCTCTTCACGTTCTTATCCTGGCTCTTGAAGAAAACCAAGTCTCTATGAGGTGCGGCATTGGTACTGAGCTGCTCGTGGTGTTAAGCCATAGTTGGTGATAAACCTCCAATCCTTATGGTATATTCCAACTCCTGTTATCCAGAATAGGGCAATACTAAGGTGTTAATATTAAGCAGTTTTCAAATATCATGTACGTGCTGTCCAGAGATAATCTTGCTGTCCTACCTTGATTGTGCCTGTGATTCGAATGGACAACCCCCCCCCAGTAGTCTCCTTTCTGGTTAAGGGCTCTATCCAGATCTCACAGTTGTGTCTATTCTAGCAGGGGCTCTATCTGGGTTTCACGCTTGCCTACTGACTCATTATTTGTATTGCAGGGTCTGTTCTATTTGTGACCACCAGAACAGTAAAGCGCCCGAGACGGAAGGTCAGCAAATAAATGTGGACGCTCCAATGCGATTAAGAAATGTCATAAAGCAGAGAGTTGCGTACACACCACCCGAACTGCAGCTGTTTGTAGAGAGAGATAGGGTTAGTCGTCTTTATCCAAAGGCCTCTGGTCGATATCAGATATGCCTACAGGTCTAACATGCGCTGAATGAATTCTGTGATAACTTTGTAGCCTTTGGTTTTCTTATGCAAAAGCCTCTGGTAAATATGGTAACTAATTGCACTACTACCGACCCCTTCCCATAATTTTTAGGAATCAGAATTTTTATGTCTGCCAGTACTCTTTGGAGCAGCCACAGGTTGATGATTGGAATAAACAACCAGTGTCCAACTAATTGTGGGTTCTAATTCCAGAAACGTCATTTGTGATGACAGGATAGGCATCCGACCTTTGGCGCCACTAGTCACGAAACCCGCTGTAAAGGCTTTGTTATTATTGCTGCCAGTATAGGCAGTGTTTACTAATGCTGTACATACAATACAAGTGTGATGCAACTTGACTTCTTACCTTTTGCCTTCAGGACCTGAATGCCGCAAAACGAAAGCACTTGCCGCCAAGGAAACGAGTAAGACCAAAGAAAGTCTCATCTCTTGCAAAGCCGGCGTCTCCTGTTGTGGGTCGTCCACGTGGCCCTGGCCGTCCTCGTCGGCCACGTCCCCTCAAAAAGCCAGCCACAGCGATGGAATTAAACCTGACAAGTGACCAACCTGAGCTGAAGATTAGACGAATCTCACCCTCACCAGAATCACAGATTGAGGAGACTGCGGCGTCAGTGGATACAAAGAAAGAAGCTAAACCAGATTCCCCCTCCAAGGTATGAGGGTGTCTGACAGCATGGCCATTGGGGATTGGTGGGGAGAGGCATGAGTCACCAAATGTGTGCTATTAAAGGTCTTATGACCCTGTCAATGTAAAATGTGTGAATGATTCAAAATATTTTTATTTGTTATATTTGATTAATTTGATTGGTTGTTGAGTTGGACAACCGGGTCAGCTCAGACTCATTTAGTCTATGGGAGACAGACGCTCGGGCGTCCAAGCCAGAGTGGACGAGGCTTTTTCAGTCCATTTCGGGGGGTCGGTAGTCTGTTTCCAGCGTCCGATTCGAGGTGAATCGAACACCCGATGGAATGCAAAAAGCACCCTAATTCTACAGTCTGAGTTCTGGTCTGCTTTCAGAATACTGAGACCTTGGTAGCAGAGGAACACTCGGATGTAAAGTCAGAAGAGACTAAGTCGGGGCCTCCAAGCCTTCCATCCCCTCCCACCACACCTCAGAAAGTGGGTAGGAGACCAAAAGTGCTGGAGACAGGAATGTGTGCACCCTGCAACTTATCCTGTAATGGCGCTGATGCCGTGAGGTCAGTGCAGCCTGCTGGTAAAGGTTATCATGATCGGGAAAAAGTTAAATAGGTTCAGGTATAATAGGCAACAGGGAGCATCCCTAGCGGGTGTCAGTATCAATGCTCTGGACACCACATAGTGCTTATAATAAGATTTTTTTTGTTTTGAGCTAGGATTACAATGACGAGCTCATACTCACAATGGGTGCCTGTCGTGATTGGGATATCTACTCAGGCTCTCATGGTTGTGAGCCCAGCCTTTTACTACCACTAAGCCACAGTACATTTAGCCCCTAAAGTTGTCTGCATGGTTATGGGGTACTATTTTAAAATACTAAGCTTTTTATTTTGTGCTCTTTGTTTTGCAGATGTGACAGTTGCTCTCTATGGTTCCATTTTGCGTGTCTGTCTCCTCCGGTAAAGAAATCTCCTAAAACTAAAGGGTATTCGTGGAACTGTGATAAGTGTGAGGAGAAGGAAGAAGAGGAGGAGCCTATGGTAACATAGGAAGGGAAGGTACCTATGACAATGAAGGAAGTAGAGGTATCTATGGCAACATGGAAAGGAGAGGTAGCTATGACAATGAAGGAAGGAGAGGTAGCTATGGAACAAAGAAAGGGGAGGTACCTTGGACAATGTATGTAGGGGCAATACCTATTACATTGTAGAAGGGGGAGGTACAAAGGCTATGGGACAAAGGAAGGGGAGGGACCTACGGTAACAGGATGGGGAGGAACCTATAGAGTAGGAGGAAATTGCAAAAAGGTTGTGGATCCCAAGATTCTCCTATTATGTGCAATAACTACACCAGCTCCCTCTGTGACTTTTTTGAAATGCTGGTATTCTAGTTCTCTGTGAATACAATGCAGTTATTGCATGTCATTGTCAACTAGCACAATTAATAGTGCAGTCTACGCCGCCCCCTCATAGTTGTAAGTTGTGCTAGCCACGATAATATGGCTATAATGTTTTCTGTTCACATATTTCTGTAAATAAATGAAGGTTCATGTTTTTGTTATACGTACATCATACTGAAACCGCAGTAAAGTACACAAATGCAGCAATACTCCATGCGACGGTGTAGATCCGGTTGCTTGAAAACTCGATGGAAACGTAATAAAAACACCCTATCTCTAGGGGGTTAAAGACCAGGAATAGGGGCCAGGATAGCTCAATCGGTAGAAGCCCAGGTTTGCAATCTTAGCGTAGGTTCAAGTTTCACTGCCGACGGGTTGTTTTTCTGTTATGGGTAGTTAACAAGCCTCTCACTCCAAATTTCTAGCCTGGCTTGGGGACATCACGGTAAAAATAATGGAGGTCCCAACCAGTGGGTATGGGTTAAGATTATCCACCTCTCCCTTCTCATTAAGAGTAGCCGAATTCTCAGCAGGTGATGTGTAAGCAAATGGCCTAGGTTGACTGACCCCCATCTTTCCAGGACCATATATTCAATCTTATAGCACATGCTCCGTGGATGCTCTGGTGGAGTGAGTTGGCCGTGCAAGCTAGCTTACACTATAAACTCCTCATGTACCCACCCAGCTGTTATTTGACTTGCTAGTTAACACCCACACTCAGTAATGGGTGGACGCCGATTATTATTAAAGATTTTTAAAGGCCAGGACACAAAAACACAGTAATACTGCAGGCCTCCGATTAACGAAATAGACCTTCTTATGACATCATGCATAGACAATGACACTTTTAAATAGTAAATCAACATTTTATTTCTGCAAATACATGTTAAACTTTGATGTGTTTTAATGTGTCCCGGAAAGCGACATCTGAAGAACCAGGTCGGAGCTCACACGGTTTTTTCAAGCAATCCATTCAGGATCTGATGTAGGTCTCTGTAGACTAAAGTTATGGTTCAGTACACTGTATGTTCATCATTATTAATATTGTGATTAATTTATTTTCTTTTGTAATAATAAAAATAGAGGGACAAAAATAATAATCACAATATTAATAATGATGAACATACAGTGTACTGAAATATAACTTTATTCTACATAACTAAAGATGCAGATTAATTCAAATTACATATCAAAAGCATAAACCATGGTTCTAACTTTGAATGTTGGAATGTGTAGAGTGGAGTTGACACAAGCAGTAATCGTCCGGTTGCCGCTTAAAACCCGCTGGAATGGGCAGTCGAGTGGGGGGTCAGCCTCCAGCGACCCAGCAAAGAGAGCCAATCCTGCAAGCTCTATTTTCTTCAGCAGCAACCAATGACAACGCAGATTGGAACTTGCACCGCTGTTGTGTGGACCTGCTATAAAGAAATAAAATTGGCTCACTAGAGTGGCCGCCATTGCCAATGTTTGAAATTTTTTTTAAATTGTCTCATTTAATTCCAATTCACAGCCGATTGTACAACCATCAGTCTTTACTTGCATGTTGCCTCTTTAACTCCAGTTGCGTTGATAATTTTGCTGCCATGCAACTGGGATTACCTCAGACCAAAGTCGCCTCGCTACAGCGGGTAACTAATCTTCTCGCATATGGTAAAGCTGCCGGGTTAGATACTTGTTATTCACCAGTTACGGCTTAGCATGGAGCACCACGTGCGGGTCAGCATCAACGCTCCAACTAATGACCATTTTAGACGGTGCTCAAGACAGCCATCAGAAGTATGTCTCACTTGTGTCCAAATAACCGGTGACATAGAGGTGGGTCACAAAATCGCAATTCAACCGGGTTTTACTGTTGAGATGTCGGGTCTTCCAGCCATGTATATATATATCGCCATTTCTAGCTTATAATTGATGCCTCAGTTATAGCTACAAAAAGTGTGCGGTACATGGTTTTGTATTGCGTATGCGAACCGGTGGAGGGTAATAGTTTTCTGTCGCTCACAGGAAACCAAAGACTACAACTTATGAACCTCCAAGGCTGGGTTGGGATGACCATGTCTACCCTACCAGAGCACCCCCTCATTGACTCCGTGTAAAGCCCAAGCTTCATGACATCATTAGATGAATTGTAGCAATTCCAAGAAGAAATACAAGAAAAACTTATGTGTAAAGGCCTTTATTTACTTATTACCACCAGGTTCCTTATGAAGTTACATAGAATAATTGGTGTTCCCCACATGGGTAAAAAAAACCACCAATATCACAATATGGGAGATAGTTGCAGGAAATACAGGTTGAGTCAAACATGACATGCTACCATAGACAAAATTCTTGATCCGATACAACGGCTGGTAGGGTAAAGGCCACAGATCTTAGTTCCTAAATGTCACTGGACTGATTTTAACAGTTACGAATCTTTACGTTCGCTTCTCTTGTCTGAACAGGTAAAGACTAGTTGCCGCCCCAATGGAGATCTTTGGTAGGCCAGTTCCACGATCATTGTCTATACAATAAACGCCTTGCTCCAGATCAAAGACTTGTGCAACAGTCTAAAACGATATTTCATAATAACAATGTAAAATATATGCAGGTGGAACTTATACCGAAATAAACTGAAAGTAGTGTGGCCGCATGATCTTATGAGCTAGTCAGGTAACGGTAAAGGCTGGGCACCAGTTGTTAATTCCGACCACAATATAACAACGAGGTTGCTGGCTGGGCAGGATTAGCATAGTAGAAATTGACCACGCTGAGGGCCAGCTTCACTCTTCCAGAGCACCCACTGACTCAATGCGAAGCATGAGATACACGACTGAACAGATAGTTCTGAAAGGTTGGGGGGGTCAGCCATTTGTTTACACATCACCCATTGAAAAATTGTCTACTTTTAACGAGAAGAGAGGAATAGAGCTATCTTGGCCTTTATCCACTTATTGAGACCTCCATTATTTTTACTGTGCGTTCCGAAGCCATGATGGCAATTTGAAGCGAGAGACCTGTTAAAGGTCCATACCAAGGAAATAACTCTGCTGGTGGTGACACTCGAACCTGCAATCTATAGATTGCAAATCCGAGCTTTTTACCAGTAGAACTTATAAAGCCCACTAAGACAGATTTTTTGGGCACTTGGAGGAAGCATAGTAGGCCCAAGCCGCGGGGATGGCAAAAATCTTTTAATAAGGGACTAGTCATATGCTACAAAACCCCAATCAAAAGACTTTTCTCAATATTTACACCCTATGCCAGTATGAAAAGAAAACTCCGTGATTCTATACAATTCAATACAACAAAAGAGTGGAATTGTCCTCCCCTTCAATGCCAGTTCGCTTCCCAGAACCCCTCCTCAGTTCCCACAGTCGCCGCTCATCTCATAATAATGAAAGTGCTTAATAGTTTCTAAGGAATGATAGCTATGATGTTGTCATATATTGCAATCGAGATCAAACACTGGCAAAGCCTACGAGGCACTGGGGGTGCAATGTAATCAACTTAGTCTTGTCTTACAGTACTTACTAAGGCAAGTACATGCATACTTACATTAAGCGTTCCACGGTCTATAATTCTAGCCATGTTTTGCTCGTTACCTCCGCATATAATATAATCACGCCCAAGCCATTGACAACAGTATAGCTACAACACAGAACACAGTAGTCAAAGCAAATAATACTCGCTATTTGTACATGCGGTACAATCAAAAGGCACTGACATAACAGTGTTCAACACTGAGGAATGTAGATACAGGAAAGCAGAACAGCTCATGGTATGAGCTCTTACATTGTGATTCACGGTTCAGGTCCTGGTCACGCTCCCGCTAAAACTAGGGCCTCGCCACATAATACTGAGGGCATACCGCTTTACTACAAACCTTATGCTTGAGAGGTGTGCTCAACAAGATCACCATGTGCCCGCACAAGACAATAAAATAAGACAATATAGTAAATTGAAACCAAAGATATGGTCATCATAACATCTTGGTGGCAATGAGTTCTAAGCCTTAGTCTCTGAGCTCGGATTTGAGGTTGGATGTCTGGTGCATGGTGTTAGAGGCCGATCAATGGTCGGGTGTCTACCGGGGCTAAATCTAGCAAGGGTTGGTGGTTGGTGCGAGCCTCTTTCATTCATATTTTGTAAGTTCTGGTAAGAATTAAGTTCAGGACGCAAAAAACTAAGACATACCATGCATTTATGCAGAGCATCCTGTGGTACATCCTTAATCTTGTTGCCCGTGTTCATATCCCAGATCTGCAGCACATTATCTTTCCTCCATGAGCCAGTGATTAGGTGGTTGTGCATGCCATCAATATCTAGTGCATCACCGCAGATATGCGGACCATAGATACGTCTCACGGCGTGTGGAGTTCGGTCATCCCAAAACTGTAAATGTGAAACAACGGGAATTTTACCAAAACTGGATAAAACCCGTAGAGTGAGGGATCAAATTAATCAAGCATGTTTTTATGACCATTGTATAGTTCAATCGTATCACACAAATAACCAATTTAATGGCTGGAATGGCAGTGAGTCTTGTAATCGAGTCCCAAAAATGAATGGAGGTCACAGAAAGAGCACCAACCATGCCCCCCCCCACTAACCAGTGAGCAAACTCCATAACCCTTCACAGGGATTACGAATGAAGACATTGCCACCACGGTGGTTTGCCAATAGCCCTGCGAGCAGAGCCAAAATCTTTTCAAGAGGTGGATAGAAATGCTTTTGTAAAATGGCATTAGACACTGACAGAAATTACCTTGAAATCCAGGGGTGATCCCTGACCTAATCTCAAAGAAAATGGCATGATTCTTTTGTGTAAGTAACAAAGTTATCAAAACTTAAGCAAATGGGGATTACTTTTTAACTGCTTGACCCTTGCAATAATGGATGAAACAAACAGCTAGAGGAGAAAACTTTATCATGGTAACATGTAACTGGAGTGCCCACCAACTGAGGCATACGTATGCCTACGGCACCCGAGGCACAGTAATTATTGTACCCCAAGAGCGTCTAGCAGTCTATACGCAATCAATGTTTGCCCACGGTCAAACCGAAGGCTACCTCTCCAATCACATATATATCATTCATCTGTAAAGCACAATAGCATCATTGTGCAATTGCATTTTTCAAGCCCTCCACCCTTATAAAAATAGGTAATTGATACTGATAGATTATTGTGCTACGCCGTTGTCAACAGTTTGTGAGACAAAGAGTGTGAATGTATGTGAACAATCCATTATAAATGTCATTAGTTTAGGCGTATGGTTCTTTTGAGCTCAATTGTCGTATTTTTAAACGGACCTGACTGAAGTTGTGACCAAAACAAGCCTAAATGAACAAATCCCATAAAGAAGGCTGGGCCCAAATCCCAAGGTGGTATACACTATTACACACAAAAATATGAACACCTTTTGCAAAATGTGAGGTGCATGGGTCACACAGTTTGATCTGATAGCATACAGGGAACTCAATTCGAAGAAAGCTACACGAAAATAACCTTTTATTCTACTCGGATTCTAGGCGTTATTTAAGGACCTCTTAACGAGCCTGTTGGAGAAGTAGAACCTAGGAATTATGTGAGGACAACTGAGACTTTCACCCAGGCTCTTCCATTTTGAACCAAGCACTCGAACCATTGAGCTATCCTGCTATAACTTTGACCAAGAGACAAGATAATGTGTTGGCTGCTGGTGTCCACTGAATTGAGAGGCCAATAGGCTCATTAGGCAACCCATATGTGAGCAATGGCTGCATGAGTAGATCGCATGAAAAAATCCCTAAAATCGAAATGTGTTTGATTTTTGTAAGGGTTTGGAATTACACTGATGCAAAAGGATGGTGCATAGTTTGTCTATGCATCTCTTGAGTGATTGATCTCAAACTTTTGTTTCCATATAAATTATGAGAAAAAAACTACCAAATCAATAAACTAAGAGTGGCAAGACTGAGCATTTCTGTCTATATTGAATATGAACTCAGTAAATCGTCACTCCCTAGCCAAAAGCAACATGTTTCAATAGTCGCATTCATGTGATTGGTTTTTTGTGACTGACATGGATTTCGGTCCCGAAATCTGCTAAACTGTTCAAGAGCGCGACCGACAACTGTGATTTAAAAAATAATATTTCACCTTCGGTCACGGTCTGGGACCGAAATCATAGAATCACAGAATTTCGCCACTGAAAGTAGGTGTTAGCATGATAGTTTAGGCAAATGTCAAGGTTACCGCGAATAGACTTGATTACTACGAATTGCGAACAATCGTCCGGCGCTAACCACTGAGTTAAAGTTGAGAGCGGACATCTCTGATGTGATCGAAACATTCCAAAGTTTTCTGACTGCGACAGCGCTGTTTGACTGATCAAATGAAAAATAACCAAGCCCAATTAGAATGAGAGCAAAATAAAAAACTACTCCGAAGCCATTTCACTGCATTATGGGCAGTTTAATCGACCAGTAGCGTCCTCCACTTGTCGATATAGGAAAATACACTCTGTAACATGTACACCAGGGCTTAGCGAGTCCACCTGATGCCAGAATGAGGACGGACCCCGGATAGATTTCAGTGGGAGACACTTCACCTGCACAGTACAAGCCCTGGACTTCCCTTCAGTGTTGTGCCGCAGCTGCGGATTTCGAATGACTGAACTTTCAGCCCGAGTGTGCAGCCCGTGCTAGCCCAAGCATAGTTTTTCAGGAGTCGTCTCCCCATGTGGTCAAATTCGACCACAGAGATGGCGCGGATACATGTCGCTTAGTCATAATGTCATAATAATGCAATATTATCATAGCATTAGAATGGCATATAGAGCACAGCCGGGTTGAAAGCTCGCCCTGGCCCAGCCTGCATAGTCGCGCTTGGCCGTGTAGCAAGAGTGGGGCCCAGTGCTACAGGGCTAATCACAGTTAAAGATGACTTGGATGTTCGGACTGCCATGCAGGACCATGCCTAGAGTTTTTGCTAAAAGTTCGCTCGGTTGAAACCCATAAATACCAAGTAATTAACTCCCCTCCTCCATATTCATCATGGAGTGGATGTAGCCAGCCAGCTTTCACACACTCCCATGCAGATTGTTATCACTCCTACCCCTAGATTCAGCATGGAGTAAGTGCCATTCATTACCTGCACAGTGTCATCCCAGCCACCGGAGACCATAAGGTGAGGTTCATTAGGGTGATATTGCAGTGAGAAAACACGCAATCTGTGTCCATTCATTACATCACGACCATCGCTGTAACACAGGGGTAATGTGTGCACCGACCTATCAGTGAGTGGGTAATGTTATGCTTTACTGTGAACAGGACATTTGTGTGATTGGTCCGATATAGTCAAGAGACTTGACTGACGAATCACTGATCGCAATGTAAATCTTTCACAGCACACAAGTGATGGATCCGATATACTGACCAATGAGTGAGTGCGTAATGTAAAATCTTATGGTGAACACAGCACCTGTGTGATGGGTCTGAGTTTTGAAAAGATGTGACTCAGGCTTGCGAAGTCATAGGATTGTGGGAAGGCAGACAAAGAGAGACTTTCCGGTGTTGAACTGTATATATGTAAAGGAGACTTGATAGGGGTCTTACTGGAAGACAGAACAACTGGCCTAATCGTCTTTGACTCTAGTGAAAGGTTGATGACATATCAATTTTAAGGCAGGCTATGAAGTATAGCGGGATAGGGTGATCTAGTCCTGTTGAGCGCCCACTATGAGTATGAGCTCTTCGCATAATTCCTAAGTCTTACTGTTTCGACAAGACTCATGCAGGTTTAGAAGGTCAGTTAAATTGGCAGGAAAAGCCCCAGAGTAGAACAATAATGGCAAATATTATAGCAGATTTTACCTCGGCTCTAAGCTGATGATTTTCTGTTTGGTCTGTGCATCATAGCAATGTATCGCGGGGTCAGCGCCACCGACAGCGAATCTTTCACCGGTGCAGCTGAACCCCGAACACAAGCTCTGTCGCACTATTCCTGGACCTTCCTCCACTATGGTAGAAAGAGCTTTACCAGAACTATAATGCCAAAACTTCACCATTCCAGAAGCATCTAAAATCAGAAATATAAATACCCGTTTTGACGGTGACTCCGCTTGCATGGCCACAATCTTTTTACGAAGCGGGGAGCCAGGCCCTTGTGAAATGCTGGGAATTGGGAATAGACATTGGCAGAGAGCATCTTGAAACCTAAGGCTGATTCCTGGCTTCTCTTTTAATAAAATGACGGATGGTTCATGTGTATGAGTAACACAGTAATCAAGCTATAAGCAAACAGGCATTACTTGTTGACTTTAAGGCCAAAAGGCAATCTTGTTGTTTGTTGATTTTCTCTGAGACATTAGACATCTTTTGGGATGCAACTGTGGCTCAGTGGTTCAAATACAGGCAGTCATGTGTATTCAAATGTCGAAAAAATGGTGACAGGAAGGGCATCCGACCATAATTCGCTTTTTAGCTCTGGTAAAACATCTCTTTTCACCAAGGAGCAAACTACACATCATGAATAATTAAGTGGAGTGTAAAGAGAGAAGAAATTAATAAGATAACTTCTCTGTCTTGCACTGCACTATCGCTCAGCTTCATGCTGTACTATCAAGAAAGTCTGCTGACTATTTTTAATGGGCCACTTCAACTCTTGTCAGTATCTATGTCTATACAATAGGTGCATTCGCGTGCTCATGACCGAAATTTTTGAATAAATTTCAGTCGCAGGCGCGCGAACACACGGTCGCAGTGAGGAAACATAGTTGAGTTCAGGATGGACTTTGATCGGATCAGAGTTGTCCTCTCTCAACTTTAACTCATCGGTTAGAGCCGAACAATCCTTCGCGATTGGTTATCCCAATGTAGTAATCAAGTCTCTTTACGGTAACCTTGACATTTGCCTAAACTCCTAGGCTAACGCCTACTTTCAGTCGCGGAATTCTGTTTGCATGCTTTCGGTCGCAGATTGCGACCGAAAGTGAAAGATGCTTTTTTGGATTGCGCTTTTCGATTGCGTTTTTGAGCAGTTTAGCAGATTTCACGACCGAAATCCATTTTGAACGCGAAAAAGCCGAGCACGCGAATGCACCTATTGAATGTTATCCTAAAATCTCTATTTAATAACGGCTCACAGACTACATTACGGTTCTGCCACATCCTAGTCTTTACACTTGAGTTAGGTTATAGCGCCGAGAAAGCATGCATGCAATACAGAGTTGACTGACCCCGGCAGGCATCAGGCACTCCAATAGAATTACGGCTTACGGTTTGATAATCACAGGGCTGTGAAAGATAATAACTATAGTGTTACTTGGAGTTTACAAGTTTAATCATAAATATTTATCAGTTTATAGTTTACACACAAGCAGCATAAAGAGCTCAGTCAATAAAAAAATCATTATTAGCCCTTTAAAATATCCTCCCTCCCGGGACAATTGTTTCAGTAACAGAAAAACAATTTTGTATAAT
>Ga0224501_10001147_pt1 | contig 20388 bp, 11 predicted proteins | sample SF_Oct11_sed_USG_4_FD_169105 | JGI IMG/M metagenome (GOLD analysis project Ga0224501, IMG submission 169105) | Sediment microbial communities from San Francisco Bay, California, United States - SF_Oct11_sed_USGS_8_1 | ecosystem: Environmental > Aquatic > Marine > Sediment | place: USA...
ACGCACTCAAGCTATACTATACGCACTCAAGCTATACTATACGCACCCAAGCTATACTATACGCACCCAAGCTATACTATACGCACCCAAGCTATACTACACGCACCTAAGCTATACTATACGCACCCAAGCTATACTACACGCACCCAAGCTATACTATACGCACTCAAGCTATACTATACGCACTCAAGCTATACTATACGCACCCAAGCTATACTATACGCACCCAAGCTATACTATACGCACCCAAGCTATACTATACGCACTCAAGCTATACTATACGCACTCAAGTGGATTTGTAATCGACAGCCCACTGTATAAGGAAAGCAAACTCCTCGGATTAATTACACTTGGCATACCATTTTGACCTCTGTGTTGCGACACACCATATCAAAAACTGCCCGTGATACCTCACCGCCTATCAATCAAGATCTCTAGTGCATAACTCTGAAATACTCGCTGAATCAGACAATCATGGCAAGACAACGATAGATGACAATCAGTCTAGCGGTCAGCAGTCTAGGGGAGCTGGACCCGTTTTGGTTAGTACATCCTGCCTCAATACAAGCATGAATCAGGAACGGAATTTTGTTTTGCTCTCTCGCACCCATCCAATGATTATTAGATAATCCCCGACTCTGAAGCTTGTAAACAGGGACTGGCCGTCTAAATAAGGATTTGTCCTTGAAAAGGGTAACTTTATGGGACACATGTTCTAGATAAAAAGATCTTTTGGCCAAATCCTGACCCTTTCAGACTGAAATTCCCTCGAACTGGATGCCCTGTAGTATTGGGAAGAATGGAGCAAATACAGCAGATTGACTTTTTTTACCTGTTTATACTCCACACTATTACTGTCAGTACAAGGAGGGGGGTCATGGACTTCGCTCTCTGGTTATCAGGGAACTTCGTTGGAGTTCAGGAGCGAATCTAGGTCGGAAATGTCCTTTCTGTCACCACCATTGGGATTCCGATCCACAACTCTCTGAGTGCAAGTCATGTATTTTAACCACTAAGCCTTGGCTGCTCCCCATTGAATCGATAGTTGGGCCAATTTTCTTTGAGGATTGAATGGAGAGACCCCAGATTCTACCTTTGAGCTGAACTATGAGTAGTGAAAAACATGATGAAGAATTGTCTCCGTTAACCATGTCAATCACAGTTCTTTTCCTAAATAGAGTGATGATTGCTTTAGTTGCGGCCAAATGCCAGTATGACACAGTTTTTACACCCGTAAAAATACCTATTTCAAAGCGCTGACTGGCAGGCTAACCTCAGCTCTAACCGGTTTGGATTAGGGCCTGCATCATCACAAGGAAGGGATTTAGATCTGGGACACAAACAAAACATTCCTTCTAAGTACGGTAGTCACGATCCATAGAAGGGATTAGTGCATTCACCATCGGAAGCCCAACAATGACATGTAAACAAAATGGATGTGAAAAAGCCAGTTTTACTTGATTCAACAACAAGTGTCACTTTATAGGCATAAGTCATGCCAAGCGATGGATCTGTACCCATGATAGCAAAGATGTGCTATGGATTGGCCGCTTCAAATCAACATCAAACACAACCAAACAACATTACGCCTCAGTAATAAACCGTGGGTATGCTACATACTGGGGGGGGAGGCTTATTAGCTCAGTCATTAAAAATCCAAGACGTTATCTAGCGAAGGGTGAAAATCTCTAGACTTGGGTAGCCGTCTGTGTTAAGGCTGGGTTTACCTAGCGGCTTCAGGATACACTGAGTAATATCCTGTCTGGACCGGGGGATAATCCTTACGGGTCCTTCACAACATGACAAGACTCCTGAGGAGACTGTTAAGCGTGGGACACACCGGGTCCGACTTAAGCAAAATCTCAGCAGAGTGAAAACTAGCCAAAGCAGCGACCCAGGACATAGCGATCCTTTCCATGTCTTAATGACCACCACCCCAGCTTCTGGCCAAAACTCAGAATACAAGAACAGTGACCTAACAGTACCCCTCATCCCACAAAAGAAATCTAAAGATCTGAAGTCCTAAATCATCCCAGTCCACCGCTTTTGTATATCATAAATAAGATATGTTTCACTAGTATCATTGAGTTATCCTCTCCTTCAACATGTAAATCTATGGCACGGATTTTTGGGACACAAACACAGAGGAAATCCAACTGCTATCATAAATTATGCTGGGGCATGCATCACTCTCAGTGGGATTCAGCTAAATTTATGGTTTCTATAACAACGCAAGCGTTACTACTGAGTGTGGGTGTGGTTGAGTGCACTCAAAATGAGGAAACAGGGGAGTGACCCATTCGAGGTAACAGCAATAAACTATGACAGAGGGACGACGATAAGACTCCAAAGCAAAACACTCCCCACATACACCTCACTAAACACCCACTTCATATTGATCTTAACTTGACGAGCACTCACACAGAAATTACGCAAAATTCACACCAAATTCACACAGAGTCCACACTGAAAACAAACAGAATACACACAGAAGACAAGCAGAATACTAGCAGAATTCACAATGAATACACATAGAGTGCACACAGTATATACACATAATACACCCAGTGGTGACACGAGTTCACTCCGAACTTACCCAACAATATTTTGGTGTTTGAGATTTTTGAGGAGTTCCACTTCTTCTTGTATTCCCTCGTATTCTTTTTCAGCTTTCTCCCAGTCATGGACATTGAGTGTCATCTGCTTCACAGCGATTAGGTGGCCATCACTGGTGAGGCCACAGTATACCTGTAGCAGAAATTTTCATGGTGGAAATATTCCTCACTGTAAGTATTCCCCACAACCAGAGTACGATGACGTGGAGACCCATAAACATGTGCAAGGGTCGGGTGTACTCAAAGTCTCCGGACCGGTGTGCAGTGAGGAGTGATTGGTGACCGACCTTATGATTGTTCTACTTGAGCCATAGGCTACCCTTGTTGGCGGCTTGAGGCTTGTCCCAGAGCAGTAAGAGCAGGGAACTATGTGAGGAGCTCAAACTCACAGCAGAGCACAGCATGTCAGTTAGCTTAGTAAATTTTGACACCATTTGACAGACCCGGTGGTTTTGCTAGGGCAAATAAGCCTATTATGTGGGCCATATAATATACAATAAAAACTACCCCCTCGATATTAAATAGGAACATCCAGAATTCAAAGTGAAAGCTGAATTTGCCCGGGGCCAACTAACACTAAACCAGCTTGTCTGATCATGATATTCTATCCGCTGTCCCACAATGATGCATTGTGCTTCATGCAGGCAAAGCTCAGCAAACTATCAAATGTATTATTTGCAGATCACACAAAAATGTCTTAAAGGGACTCGCTATTTCGATGGATGTGATGAGATAAGTCACTCGAATTCCCACTCACCGTGCCGTACGCTCCTTTACCGAGCAGGTTCCCTTTCTTCCATCGGAGGATTTGATCATCGCTGTTTGTGGATCTATGAGTGAGGGAGGCCATTATCTCATCTCCTCGTGGGATACTCACGCGACGCGCACCCAGTCGACTCGTAACCGTCTAAAATACAGACAGGAAAGTATTGCTAGTGGGAGTTATCTAATCAGGAGGTGTATTTTCCATGAGAAGATCACTCCTAACTAGAACTCATCTGGGAAGGCTAGTCATAGCTAGAAGTTTCCCATACATCGATATTAACCAGCCATGCCAGCATCGCCTATCGCAAGCAACTACCCTCTCAACGAACAGTGGGCACCATTGGCAGTGTATGGCAAGAGAGCACTACTTCGAAGGAAACTACGGGGCCAGCACAAACTAACACGCAAAGCGAAACTATGAAAACGAACAGTCGGAAATGGCAAAAGGCGCACGCGGCCTTTGCTTGAGCCCGCGGTCTTTAGCCAATTGGTTTTAGTTCTTGACCTCTAACTCAGACTGTTGTTACCACCGGCTGTCAGTAGCAACGGTGCTGCGTTCCTACAGCTATCCACGACCTCTAGCGGAGAAGGCCGCTGGCTGATTTGCAAATTCAGTGCTCGCGAAGAATTTTTTACACGAACATCGCAACAACCGCTGACTGGGTCACACAGGTGTCGGACCTACTTCGAGCAAGCACGCACTAACGGCACACCAACTTAATGCCGTGATGCATGGGATCTATCCGCTCGCGTGCTGCCCCAAGTGTAGCGCAATCCGTTTTCCTAGCCACTCCGTACATCAGACAATTAGGGCATGCGCCGCTGTAGCCAGGAGCGTTTTGCGAAAAGCTTAGCATTGGCTGGTATTGGCACCCCTGTTGAACTAGACCCCTTCTCAGAAACTAACTACGTTACGTTTCCTTCGAAGGGGTGATAAACACATAGAATTGTTGGGTTTATGAATCTACCCTAGCCCATCTCATTGATTGGCTTACCCGGCTGTTTGGACGTGACATGATGTTTGATTTTAGCGAGTCGGTGAGACTCCGCTCATCAAACGCTCCGGTGGGGAAAAGAACTGGAAGGCTTTCCACCTCAGAAAAACTGAAGGTACCCTGCAAAAACAACCAACAACAAAAATCAACAGGTGATTCCCAAGAGTGGAAGATAATGGCGGATAAGGGATACAATTAGCCTAGTAACAATTATACCTTGACACTAATACAACCAGGACATTTATGTGCCAGTACTATTGTACTTTATTTTTATAGTAATACAGTTACATAGTCCACCAATGAGTCCATCCCGATTTACTGAGCCTACCTTCTTGCTGCCGCTGCTGTTCTGTTCCTCCATCTTACGTCTGAGGGCTTTATTACGACTAGACTTGGATCGAAGTTTAGGCGCTGGACTCGCGGCGCTTTTCATTGGTTGATACGCAGACGGAGGCTTTTCCTTCGCTTCTGTCTCATTCTCTTCAGCCTGTGATTCATCACTACTGTTACTAGTGGAGTCACTACTAGTTTCTGACTTCGACTCACTGTCAGAGTGACCTGTGGTCGCCGTTGTCACTGTTTGATTTAAACTCGTGGAATGATCTGTGCCACTTGATTTATAACTAGTACTCTGACTGGACGGGGTCATGGAATCGCTGGCTGTTAGACTGGGGTTGTCAGAGTGACTGGCCTTTTCCCATTCCTCATGGATTTCTCGAACGAGACTGTCAGGAAGTTTCCGTCTGGGCGATCTGAAACCCTGTCGAGGTGACGGAGAGCGAGGGGAAGGAGCCAGAATTTCATCGATAATAACTGTCATCGCTGTACTGACACACCGCTCTACAAATAGAGAGATAGACTGAACACTGTCCTCATGATACTAAGCAAGGTGAAGCGGAGACATAGGGAGGTAGCCCACTGGGATTAGAAGCAGAGGTCCGCGGCTCGAGTTCTGGTTTGGACAATCCTCTTCTAGTTTACCCTGATTAGATTCGGAACACGGCATTAAATGGTGACCCGCCTATTTTGAAGAACATTCAATATAAACCATGCTATATCCAAGAAAAGTAAAATGATCTAATCTTGTGTTATTATTAGTGCCTTCATTAAACCAACCCAATTTACACATAGAGGCTTCCAAATCCAACATAACACTCCGCTCAACCTAGTGTCCTGTGCATTGATGGCTAGATACAAATCAGATAAAAACCTACCATAAAGAAGCCATTTCAGTTACTCGGTGAGATGCACAGATGTTTATCCCTGGTTTGATTCTCAGTTCGGTTTTGACCGCGTTTTTCACCCTGGTGGACTCCGATTAAATGTTCAAATAAAGGTGGCCCACCAATACAGGTATCTCCTCTTTGACTCAAGTCAAAACACTAAATAGGTCCATTTCAGTGCTACTCCTGATAGATTTCAGAATATGTTATTATTCTATCGTGGTTATTGACCCCATGACCTACCTCCAGTTTGTTGTGATCTGCTGCTAGTCTGCCCCTCAGGAGTGGGACTGAGTTTCAGTAACTCATTCGGCTCCTCATCAGTTACTGCTCCCAAGTCAATCTCACTCACATCCGGAATGGAATCTTCAGGACCAGAAGTATCACCTGTAACAAGATTGGCAAACATAACCCTGGTTTTACATATGTTAGTAGGACACTGTTAGATTACCTAAGAGGAAATTATAAAGGCTTTAAATGTATACTGAACAGCCAGAGTATTTTGGAGTTGTCTGATCTTGGAATATATAAATTGTCATGACAATTCCAATATTTAGTGATCTCATTGTCTGCTAGATTGCAAAGGTCTCCTGTTTCATATCTAACAAATTATATCTGACAAAAACCAAATGTCATATCAGTTCCAAAAATTCCCAGTAAAGCAACTATACCCCGTCAACAGCTTCAAAAAATCAAAACTTGTATTTTACTCGCTCCTTTTACCTTTTATTTGCCCAGCAGAGGGAAACCTACCCATATCAGGGTGAGTCTCTTCTGATGCCTCGCCAGCAGCAGGAATGAGCCGACCTTCAGATGTGTCAAGGCCAAAAAGTTTATTGAACTCGTGCTCATTAGGAACCGCGTTCACAAACTCCTGTATGGCCTAATAACAGACAGTAAATCGCTAGTCGATAGTTTACCTAACTGCAAAACAGTTCTACTATCACTGTATTCACGATTATTAATGTAGCCTTTAATCAGTATGAGTTATGATGATACCATATGGTGTTGGTTGCAGTGTGGCAAAGGCCGCTTCATGTACCACTTAACATGCGCACCATGCAACTCGCTGGGTAGCTAGTGAAGCCCAGGTTGCTGTGTTCACCTCTCGCTTACGGTTATCAAATGTAACCTCAAAATATGATATGGCACTATATACAACCTAGTTTGAGAGGACCTACATGGATGGAGTAGAGCATGAGGGGATCATTGAGAGCAGCGCTGAGGTAGTGACACATATAGTCTTTTCCTCCCTGATAACTCGATGGTTGCACAGAGATTTGGCACAAATACTAACCTGCATGGTTTCAGGAAGTAGACTCGATGTGGCAGACGTCGCTACATCCGGGTTCTTCATAAGCAGGAGAAGATTCTTCAGTTCCTCTTTCTTCTGCCTTGGTGACATCTCTTGAAATGAGTATGACCTAAAAGTTGGATAGCTAGAATACACCGTCTGATCCAATATAAATGCTGTAATGGTAGGCCGAAGATAAGTTGACATCACCACGAAATATTGTAGAACATGGCGGCAGACTGCTAAAGACCACAGCGAATAAAGAATCAAGGAGGAGTCCTTTATCCAACAGCGGAGAGAAAGCAGCTGACGACGACAATGATAAATGAAAAAGGATTGGCGCAGTTACCTCAAGCTAAGCATAAGCAAATTTCAGTGGTTCAGTGGTTTTAAGTGACCATAGGTTTTCCACCACGTAATAATGACATCCATCAATCTGGAAAATCTTAGCGCGGTAAATAGTACTATGCTGACCAGTATTGACATAGGGGGCCAACTCCTATCAACCGGCATAGTTGCTGACTCAGTGTTAAACATTGCGCTACAAGGCTGAATGAGTAGTCCCGCATCAACCTAGACTAAACCATCACCCGTCGAGTTTTCCAACTGAAAACTTGCTTACTCTCTCACGAGACAAAGGAGGTAACTTCTGAACTCACCGTTTGTGACCTCGCTTGGTGATACCTTCACCATCACTATCGTCACATGTTGTGGCGCCATCTGTGTCAGAATCTTTATAGGTCACCTCCACGTCAGACGATCGCTCGGCAGTTATATGCCAATCTACTCCTAAATAAGAGCAATGCTTATGAGACTACCATCATCAGATAAGATGTTCATAGTTCATAACTTTTTGCATCTTGGCATTTATAGGATTTTTACGAAACGGAAAGTGGGAACAAAAGTTATGCCAATACAGTGGATGAACAGGAAAGATCAGCATCATTTCAGGGACATGTTTAGACAGACTTCGTTCACTGATTTTTTTATTGAAATCTAGCCATATTCACAGTAAACATGATAAAACATCAGAACTAGACAGAATTATCAATTTCTACCGAGCACATGGTTCGTGGGCTATGCAGCCTGCTCATGCGAAACAAAGCCCAGATACGGTCACAGACCAGTTCCAACAGGGTTGCGAAGGTAATCCATGGCATTATAGGTGTAGTACTTCTTCTGTATCCTGACTAGGGCCAGGGGTTTGTCGAAAGTGACCTACGGAATCCTAAGACCAACCATTCCCCAGGGTGCTTCATTGGGGGTTTCTGCTCACACCCATGTACCCCATAGAGAAAGTGGACGTCGGTTATTGAGAGGCACGATTTGAAAACGACGAGGATGTTGTGAAAGACAAACTTTCCCCCAAACCCGGAATCGAACCGGGAGCCCCTGGTCAAAAGTCCAATACATTATCCACTAAGTTATTGTTTCGTTCCATTTACTAACCTGAGATCACGGCAGTTTTTTCAGATTCGAGTTTCACAGGCTCGTCCATCGTTGTGCTGCTGGTTTTGGCTTTCCGTTTCCTAGCCGACTTTCCTCGTTTGGATGTATCTGCCTGTACAGCTTTGGTTCGCTTGGGCCGAGCTCCTGAGTTACCACGAGACTCCCCTGCACGTGATACGGGCTTCTTTTTCTTCTTTTTGTTTGTCACTTGAGCTACAGATAACATCAACCAATTTCTACACGATCTCACAAAAAACGATTCATTCGAATATTTCGTAAAAGCATATCACTTTTTTCGCACAGAGTACAAAGCGGAAGGAATAGTGACGCCCTGCTTTTGCATATTAGTTGGTTCCGATCAGGAATGCAGGCATACGAGAACATCTTGTAGTGAGACCGTTTGCTCAAAGATGCAGACAAACCTGTTTAGTACGGTTTGATAGATGGAGAAGGGCGGGCAGAAACCTCGAGTAACCCGCAATTGCAAAAGTTGCACTACCGGGGAAGTGAAAAAGGGGAAATCCAAACAGAACTAGAGAAGGTTGAGTGACAACATCATGGAAGCCGCAGGGGCAGGTTCTGAGGATACTGCAGACCGTGGGAAATGGAAATGGCACGATCAGCAGCAACCCCGCAATCTGTAGGAAAAGCTTGAAGAAGATGATACCGATCTGTCCTGATTCATGAAGATTTGGATAATTTTGTTTCTTTATACTATATGCAGTCCTTTTCAAGTCACAGTGGTTAGAGTGCTTGCTTCAGACTGACAATTTTTGGGTGCAAGCCTGGTCATACTGGGTACCTAATATGAGTGCAAATTTCTCGCATAAATCCCAGTTCCAACACTCACAAAACCAGACTCTGGCTCTGAATATTTACTACACAGAAATGCTAAGTGTCCATGAAGACCAATAAAATAAATAAACCGGACTTTTCAAAGGTATTGGAGAGCATAATTCATTGCCACCTTTATTCTTTGCCAAGTCCTCTGCCACTATCACAGCGATATCATAAAGCGGCCTGGGGAAGTTCTCATACACATCTTCAATAACTGGACCTTCATACTGAGGAGTTGTCTTAACTGGAGATAGAGGCGCAGGGTGCTGGCTAAATGTCAACGTAAGGGCTTTATCAGCTTCCAACTTTTCAGAAGAAGAGATTCCACTATCTGCAGAATGACCGCTCACTTCAGCCTGAAAAAAAATTTGCACGATTTGTAAAACAAAGATCCAAAGCCAAAATAAGACAGAGATCATAACCTCTAGAATTATGGGTGGTCACTATCTGGCTGGATATTTAACCAATGACTGAGTAACAAAAGTTACAGACTGACTGCATAGTCTCTAATTGCTTTTCTCGTATCAAGTCCTCACTGTTATGCGAAGCTGTCGGGTTAGATGCTCGTCATTTCACCAGTCTAGGCTTAGCATTGCGCACCATAAGTGAGTCAGTATCAGCACTCCACCTCATAGTGAGGCTTGCCTTTGCTTTAAGCTAGGATTAGGATGTGATAACTCATACTCACAGGGATCCTCACCCAGTTTCTGTTGAATGAGACCCCATCATTCTACCGCTGAGCTATTCCACCTATCCCAAAAACTGACAAGAAATCATAACCACAGAGTGACAGCTCTACAATTTACAGCTAAATACAATGATGGCAGTGAACAATAGATAAATACCTGTTGTGTAGATAACTTCTTCTTGGGAGATCCCTCACTATGTGGGGGATCATGATTGGCTGACGCTGGTGGAGTATTCTCCTTTAATTGGCTGGTAGTTGGATTGAGTCCGCCTCCCATTAGCATGTGGAGTGGCTGATAGGACATTTGGCTACCGAATGGAACAACTCCACTAGTAGATCGTGTAGACTTAGCAGAGATTGTAGATCTTTCTTTTAGGTATGAGTACATTCCCTGATCAGGTGTACGAATCGATGATTGCGCTGGTGTGACCTCTTGCTGAGTTGAATTGGTCTTCGGTGGTGTTTGAGTGCTGGTTTTGGTGGTTAGGCCATTAATATTTGAGCTTGATGTCTGGCTGTTTGCTAGGGCAGATTTGCCTTGAGTTTCTTGAGGTTTACCACCAGTTTGTAAGATGGAAGGTGCATGTACACTGTCTGGAGATTTTTGCTCACCAGTCTTGGTGTTTGGTCCCATGGATTGAATATTATTTAATGGTTGATTGACAGTACCTGTTGGAGCGGTGTGATGATTTTGTTGGGTGTTTGCCTGAGCAGGAACGTTGTTAGCTTGTGACTCCACAGACGATACAGAGTTTTGTATATTGGTTTGAGTATTAGCAGGCGGTATATTACTTTCACCTCCAGCTGCGGGTTTGTTTAGTTGGCTTCCGACAGACTCCATCTTTTTTCGGTCCATTGTAACTGTGTTTTGTTTGACAGCAGTTTGTTTGATTCCATCTTTCAGGTCAGCCGAGCTAGCCGATCGATTACCGTAGGAGACCTTTTTAACGAGAGGGCGATCTGGGCGGCGCGGCGACTCTGCCTGTTTTGTATGGCTCGTGAAAATGTTTGTATTTATTTTGGACACCGGTGCCTCCTGACGCGGAGTCGGCTGGCTGACCGGTTTGGCAGCAGGCGTATTGTGAGTTGTGCCAATTTTGGTCGGAGATTTTGCACTGTTAGGAGGGTATCGCGGTGATGGCGTTTTTGCTTTATCGACTTTCGGTTTTTGTAAGTTATTTGATGAGAGTTTTGTGACGGCGAGTCGGTTACTGCTTGCAATTTTATTAGTAGGTTTACTGTTCTGACCAACAGCCTGTTGACTAGGTCGATCATATTTACCACTCATACTGGACGTGGTGGCTGATGTAGCGTTGGTTGGCTTAGTATTGGTCATTGTACTAGTGGCACCACCTTGATTACCCATCGGACTACTATTTGTAGTAGTAGTCTGTCCAGTTCGTTTGTTTAGGACAGTGACTTTTGGTTTAGTCGAAGCAGACGTTGCGGTTTTAGGCATAATAGTCTTAGCTCGTGCCACGCTCATTGGCACTGAAATGGTACTAGTCACTTTAATTGGTTCAGAAGATTTGTCAACACTTTCCTGAGTGCTGATGAGCTTTGGTTGAGGCTGTGGAGTCTCCCCGTCTAACAGTAATTCCCCATGATGCATTGTGATCTTTCCTTTTTTGGGACTCCCGTCCTCTGTTGCCATCACACTCTGATCTAGGATGGTCTTCACAATGGTTTGTGGTACCAGGTGTGACGACGGGGCGTGGTGAGCTGCGTTATCCATAGCAACTGCCCTCAGCTTATTGGCTGTCCCAGTTTTACCATTATTTTTAGAGTTACTAATTGCTTTGTCTTTAGTTTTGCCTTTGTTGTCATGTTGGCTAGGCTGCGATCGATATTCAGTCGTTCGACTCTCATCGAGAACAAACTCCGCCTTGATGATCGAGCGGAGTTGATCGCGCTGCGTGCCCGAGGAAGGGCGACTTCCAGACTGACTGCTGTCTCCTTGATTGGAGTTTCTGCGATGCAATAATTTCTCTGGACTTGTTCCCCGAAGCTTATCTACAGGTGTAAAAATATGAATTTATCTACATATGTATCATGCACATGCGTGTATTCTTCCGGACAGCAAAACAGAACTTGCGCAAACTACACAAAGATAATTCAAACAAAACTTTCACCTGGGATTCACTCAACTGACTATAATTTCATAACGAAAATCAGGTTACAATTAAGACAATTCAGACCCAGCAGTTTACAATGAGCAGTTTTAAAGGGTTTCTGTCATGGCCAAAATTGTCTTCACTTGTTTTGAGATTCTGAAGCCAACCATGAAAAAATGGGTTCAATACCCAGCTCAGATTGAAGCTTAGATATAGGCCTTTCCAATACGCATACTTAGTCTTCGGCGACGCACTTTTCAGACCATCGATGCAACAGAATTGGCCATTGATGCGCAAGGATAGAGGCCGTTGCGTTCGGGCCTCGAGTTTGAGTTCTACTCTAGGTTACGAGGAAGTCAAGATCCTTAGGTTACTAGGTTTTAGCCATTAGATCCATTTTATTTTTATTTGTGCCATTCGGGTCATTGTTATTCGAGTGACAGATATTTGCTAGTTGGAAAAAGACCACTCGCAATCGCTGCAATGAATGCGGAGTCGCCTCCCTTTAAGAATGGGGAACACAATTCCGAAAGTGCGTCTACTATCGACTGTGACATAACCCCTTTAAGTCAGAATGTGTGGTTTTAGTGCCAGTACATACCACTGTCCATCATAACAGATCTGGGCAGAGTGTCTGTGAGTTCAGGTATGGTGGACAGCATAGGTGAGTTGATATCGGGTAAGTTACTTGGCATACGGTTCATCACAGGAGACACGGCATTATGATCTACAAACAGTTGACATGACAGTGGGATAGATATATCAGATCATACGAGATGCTTAGACGCAGTAAAAACGTATGTCCACATAATACAAAACTCCTATCATTTACTAAAACATGCCATAGGATGTGAAGGTCCACTAAATAGGATGGCAACGTCAGGCAATAAAATATAACGCAATGAGAGATTCAAAGTTGAATATCATTTTTGGCACCGAAGGACCAAACCTTTGCCAGCTCACACAGGGTTCGAAATGAGTCAAACAGCTGGTAAAGATAGCAAGGCAAACGGTCTACTCACTGGAGATGATGACATGATCATGTTGCGGAGTTGTCCTCTCATAAAACACTTCCTGTCGTCTGCGTCTGTCGGCACTCGTCAGACCAAGCACCTCGACAGAAATCACTCCGTCACCACGGTCGCAGGCCTGATTATCACCTGAAATGGACTCTCTCATTGGAAACTAGACTGAACAACCATCTTTATAGGCTCACAATGGATTATAAATCATCAAAAGTTGAAAAAACCTTATCTTTGTGAAATCACGTAACATATGTTTGGTCTGTCTGTTAAAGGCTGGGTTGGCTGAAGCTAGTACCCCTAACACAAGTTGTCTCCCTAATAAAGTGTGCTGCTTGTTCTAAGAAAAAAATTACATTGCACTTAAAGAGCACAGCATGAGCGAGTGCAAGCGAGCAAGTGTCACAGGAAAAACTGAAAGCGGCCAACTAAACGTTAGTTGGGCAACTGCCCCTCTAACCTCCTACTGGCTCTCTAACCTCCTACTGCCCCTCTAACCTCCTACTGCCCCTCTAACCTCCTACTGCCCCTCTAACCTCCTACTGCCCCTCTAACCTCCTACTGCCCCTCTAACCTCCTACTGGCTCTCAGGTTGCCCTTTTGCCCTTCCACCTTGCGCTACGTTTTATAGGCTGTATCCACTTGCTTTGGTGCAATAAAACGTCAAACTTGGCAGTATTAAAAAGTAATTCTTGCAGTGTGACAGTGCTGAATGTCCCATACATACCTCTTGCCTTCAATGTCTCAGGAACCTCAGACGTACTGTGACTTCGCAGACTCTCCTTGACATTATGACGGCCATGTTGATGTGTGAGGCCATGTTGGGTTAGAGGTGTGAGGAGCTCACGACTGTTACTTCTTCCCCTGAAAATACTAAACAACCAATCAGCTAGCCCCGATGGTGAATAGCATGTACCATACAGCCAATTAGCCAGTCTATGCAATGCATAACTTGCATTTCACATTTAATCATCTACACTTAGTCGGATACAGTGATAGACTATCCTGTCATCTACTTATAGAGGCGCCTCCAACTCAATCTACATGATTTAGAGTGATAGAATAGATTGCTTGGATATAATAGTTGTAAACAGTGAACTTTCATATTAGAGACCTAGCGCATGAGAGAATAACTCCAAAATGACTACCATTACGGGGGTTTATGGTCATGTTTCAAAAAGGTCATCCACTTTGGATTGAGTCGTCCAAATCTTATGAGAAAGGTGCTCGTTTCTCGTTGGCCGTTACGATTTCTAACAAGTCCCATCTGTTTCATATTTTCACCATTCCAGTGCATCATATATGATGTTTATCATCTCATCTATCATCCAAACATGTTTATTGCTCAAGAATACCGCTGAATTAACTAGGTCAATTAGAGATTGGTACGAGGCTTATGATAAGTAGTTCACATTTTGAGCGGGGTAAAACAATTTTCGACCCACATTACTAAACCCCTACGGTAAGCCCAATTCCGCAACCATAGTCGTTATGAGATCATTCTTTCCTGCGCAAGGTTTCCATTGCCACCCCCAATTCCAGTCACCCCACCCTAAGGCCGGATCCCCAGTTTTCTTACCCACGGGGTGCGCCGAGGAGTCGTGTACCCTCTCTCTGCTGTATTCTGGCAGTCGCCTCATCTACAGGGCTCAGTATCTTCTGCAGTATATTGGTGGAGGAGTTACCTCTGTCTAGCGCCTGTATATACAGACGAAATGTTGGTAGTAAACAAAATATACACCTTCTTTATCCCTCAGTTGAAATGTAACTGTAAAATGAGCAGATAGCCCAGTGGTAGAGCCCTGGGCTTGCAATCGTGAGAACTTGGGTCTGAATCCTGGTTATTGCAGGCTCCCGTTGGGTGTATGCGCCTACTACCTTAGGGTCAGGTCTATGAGGTCCGTTAAATAGGATGGCCAGGCGCCCGAGTAGGAAAACTATACTATATTATATTATATTATTATTAACCTGAATGTATGTTTATCAGATTACATCGCACCATAATTTGACAACTGGCTCAGTAACACTGTGGAAACATTGGCGGGTATGGTGATGAATAATACCGAGCAGTACATTGTACACACCAGTGCGGTGTCGAGTCTGGTGTTGCTGCTGGGCCGTGAATCAGCAAACTGTCGCTGTCGAGGAGTTGATGGACCACGAACCGGAGCCAAATCTACTCGATTACCAGTCGAGTCCACCACTGACTTCAGGAGGGCTTTTAGTTTCCGTGTTTTCGCTGAAAGAGAATACATGGGGGTTCAGTTAGGCGAATTTTATGGCCACCGGGGCAGTTCAAAGTCTGGAGTGCTTCAACAATATCTAAATCTCCTAGGTTCAAGTCCTAGTCCTGTTGCACGCCTACCGCGAGAACTGTGAGAATGAACTCCTCACATAATTCCTACTACTCAAACAAACCTCAGGCTTGGGAAGTCCATTAAACAGGATGGCCAAGTAACCAAGTAAAAAAGCATGCTCGAATCTAAAGAACCCATTGGGTCTCAGAGACACAAAGCTGTTGATGACTGAGCTTTCTTGCTTTCTCTCCAGTCTTAAGCGTGTAAATTCTAGCCACATTTACGAGTAACAACCAAAAGGCAGTAGCGTAGCTGCTCATAATGGGCAGGTGAGGTAGCAGTGCACTTACCAACATCAATGGGGGACTGGCCACTGTCATCATTTAGACGGGAATCAGCACCATTATTCAACAATATCATAGCTACCGACTCGTGATTATTATACGCCTGCAATTAAAGAGTTAGGTAGAATACAGAGAATTCTTTTCTCTTCTTGCGTATCCAGGGGCCAGGTGTCAGGGGTTTGCAGTAATTGGCCTACCGAGTTTTTAACTCAATGTTTCTCAGGTTGCTTCATTAGGGGGCATTCTGCTTGCACCCCCATGCCCCGCATAGATGGTGACCCTATGGGTGGGCCTCCTTTGTTTAATGTCGGGATCCGAAACTGGCGAGGGTGTTGCAAAAGACAAAGTTTTTATCAGAACTGGGAATATAACCAGGGACGGGGTCCACGGCCCAGTTTGCTATTCACTAAGCCATCGCTTCACCCCAGAGAAATGAGGGTGCTACTTGCAATTTGATTCAAATCCAAAAGGTGGCAGCCTATTGTCTTCCAGTACAGAAGCAATTGCTTGGTATATTCATCAACTTGATGCTGAGCGAGCGATGAAAATCTTCCATATGGTATTATAAATTATATATGGTATTATAGACTATATATGGTATTATAGACTATATATGGTATTATAGGCTATATATGGTATTATAGACTATATATGGTATTATAGACTATATATGGTATTATAGACTATATATGGTATTATAGGCTATATATGGTATTATAGGCTATTGATCGAAGCAGCTTTCCACTCGATATTTTTACTCGTGTTGTTACTTTGGTTTTAAATTTAACTGCTTTGAAACTTTATAGTGACCCTGTTCGTTAACCAGGCTAACATCCGGCAGTTATCAATACACACTTTGAATATGCGAGAGACTCATTTCAATATTTGACACCGTGTCAACCACCATTCATCACTGTCCATATGCATTTTTTGCCGATTAAGGGATTATTGTCCGCGAGGGGATTAGTCGACTGATGACCATGTATAAACTATGCAACAGAACTCGTGTTAAAGTAAAGGTTATCACCTGGCCAATGGCTGTGTGTAGAACAGCTAGTAGCCAACAAGTACTCACGGCGATATGGAGGGGAGTTGTTCCTGCGAATCCTCTAGCGTTCACCTCTGCTCCAGCGTTAAGAAGCACAGTTACGGTATCGGTGTTACCAACCTGACAACCATAATGCAGAGCTGCCAAATTACGTTTATCCCTCAACTCTGCAATCAAGGGAAACACTTGAGAAGAAGTGAACTACTGATCAGGAAAATCAGCAGTTATACCATCGAACTGGATGAACAGTGATAACTGTCATTTATATTCTATTGAACCCGCCTCGCCAATCATAGAAACTAGTCCATTCTTTTAATATGAAATTAGCGATTCCGGGATGATTTCTGTGTATGTATTTATGGATTAATAGGGACTCATCCATGACTTTCGTGTCCTTGAACTAGTATAGCATTGATATGTTATAATTAGGGTGTGAATATGGAATTCCATTGATCAAACATGCGCCTACACAATTATACTAACAATTAGACTCTCACCCATGCATGATGGTGAATGATAGACATGCAACTGACAAAAATTTAGGTACTATGAATAAAAGACTCACGTGCTAGGCTACCGGGTCATTGAAATCTAATCTAAAGATTAAGTTGGGTCTTAGCCTTGTGGAGGTTCCTGCTAGTACAAGTACTATCTGTCAGAAGGCAGGGTCAAGCCACCCACTGGTAGGTGCTTCTCAGTACAGTTACATATATATATATATATATAGATATATATATATATATATATACATATATATATATATATATATATATGTCTTATCAATATAGTGATTCAGATGCCATGCGGATAAGTTAGAATATGACTGAATTATGGAGTGGTGAGTCAAAGAACCTCATGAGTAGAGCAGTAGTGGAATCAACTCTCTTATATGGCGCTGAATCTTGAATTGTCTACAGACGCCAAATGAAGAAGCTACACGCTTTCATGGTGCGCCACCTGAGATTGATACTGAAAATCGCCTAGAAGGACAAAGTGACCAACAAGGAGGTGCTGAAAAAACAGGACTACCTTCAATGGAGGACCTCCTGATCAGAAAGAATTTACAGTGGACTGGCCATCTAATGAGAATGCCAAATGACAGACTTCCTACAGACAGATCCTGATGCGCCAGCAAATGAGGTACAGGACCAAACTAGAATAGTTGCTGAAACCTCCCTGCCCCTTGGGAACAGATCTTTGTGCATTAGGAAGCTTACCCACATGGCCGTTGTGAACTAATAGGTTAGTTAACTGAACCGCTACAGATGCTTTGGACAATGATGAGTAATGCAAGGCTGTCTTGCCATCATCATCCCTTGCTGAAGTGTCTCTACAAACGTACAGAAAAGCCAGCTCAGAAACTCTGAAATCAATAACTTACTTTTTGCTATTTGTAGGAGATTTTTATACCAAAAGAGTTCCACATAGGCACATACATATTAGAACAGTCTCTTTTGTTAACATAGCCCAAGTTTCAATCCCAAGTTATATTGGATGTTTCCAAATTTTCGTTAATTGATGTGCCACTGAAGATAATTACAGGTCAAGGGATGAGAAGCAAGCAGACCCTAGTACCACTTGTTATGGATACATGGATTGGCAACTTAGTGAGCCTAAATAACAAAAACGAAACCAGAATTACTAAAGCCAGTGGTTGTATTTCATTGACAAAGCAAATAGATCTGCACAGGACAAAAAGTTGTTGATAAACTTGGAGCTGTCTGCTCTTTTTGAAAATAATGGCAGGTTCTATGAAACTGCTTTGTTTTGTTGAAAGTACATGTAACTCAATGTGATTGCCTGCTGTGTCAGTTCGTAGCCGTAGGTGGATTTTTGACTACACGGACAATTGGTCATTCTATTTACCACACTTCCTAAGAAATACGAGGTAGAAAATATGTCACCAGTTTGAACTCAGATCCACAATCGAGCCAAGCTCCCAAAGCCACTGAACTTTCAATCTACCCCCTAGCTTAGTAACTTACGCCCTGTATGCGATAAGCTCTTGTACTACTCTCAGAGGATTATAGTTCTTGACGAGTTGTGTGCCAAGCTTCTCAAACATATAAACATCCCTTGTGGCCAGTAGTAGAGGGGTAAACCCATCAGCGTTACGACAGTCAACATCGCGAACCTTCCCAGTTGTCTACAATAGTTTCACCTCTATGAGATGTCAGAGATACATGTATAACATATCATGATTTAAATAAATTGGATATCAAAAACTGTATAAGACCTATGAAGAGCCAACAAAAACTTTATTTTCCCATATTTACAACCTGTAAATGAAAATGTTTTCTGAGGTTCTGAGATCCACGAAAATGATACCAGGTAGCGAATTAGTATTGATTATTCAATTCACATTACTACATATGTACATTACACACCATTACCCTGTTTCGGGGCGGTCTCTGCAAAAATTATGTTCCCATATAATTTGAAAATTGTATCAAGTAATATAATTTTTTGATCATTTTATATCGCGAGGGTGATCGTTTGTCTTGGAGCTAGAGCATGAAGTTAACAAATGTGTTTGTTGTTACTCGGGTGCGGGTATTAGTTGGGCTTAATGTAAATTTATTACAATTCGGAACCAAACCACATCTTCATCGTATGGGTATTTTTAATCTCAAAAAGTCGGAGGTGGTGACAAGAAGTTTCTCTGTTAACCGGGTTAGCCGGGTAGCAAACTCCAATACCCTGTAAAGGGAGTAGTAATGTGCAGCATACTGTACACATATGGAAATAAAATTTCTATGCTCAAGTCAATGCCTACTTCCTCAGCATGCTTTTGTATGTATCAATATAGCAGTGGCCAGTATATGAAAGAAAACATTGAGATTCCACAACATATGGTTTTACTAGAAATCTATAAACCGCCGTGTTTTTAGGCAGGGTTGATTCTCACTCAACGTTGAACACTTACCAACAAATCTGATACAACTTGAACATTGCCCACCCATGCAGCCTGAGAGAGCCTCTGGGGGGTTTGGTGTGTGCCCTGTTCCACAAAATCCAGCAGCATCGACTTGATTACAGGGGAGGCAACTTCCAGAGCAGATTTCCCATCATAGTTACGCAGAGTGATGTCGGCACCATGTCGCAACAACAGCTGGGTTATCTGAAAAAAAATTCAGTCAAACTACAGTCTTTACGCTTATTAATTTGGCATTCCGCGTGGTCACTAGGCAATCTTTTTTTGTGAACGAAAACCTGAGGTTTGCTTTGAAGCTGTAAGAGTTAGGAGACATTCGAGAAGTTCGCATTCAGGGCTAGAGAGCCTGGTGCAGCCAGAGCTTGAACTTACGGTCTCTGATTTTCTTGAATTTGAGCCAACTGCTGAGCTTTCCAACTATTCTCTATATGACAACGGAAACATCTAGCAATTGCCTACTGAACTTAGAAAACATGGAAAACTAGTACATACCTTGATATGGCCGCGTTTAGCAGCCCAAATCAGCGCCGTGTTTCCGGTTCTTTTGTCCTTGAGATCAACGCTAATCAACGAGTCTCCATGTCGATTCAGAAAGTTCTGTAGCCGCTCATACGCACCGTCCTGTAAGCGATGACCAAATAAATGCAAACAAAAAGGAGTTCTAAATGATCAAGTTCTTAGAAAGCCAGAAGGTTGTGTGGTATATTGAGAAAGATGGGACAATTCCTCTTTATTTTCCAGCAGAGTGCACCCGAATCAATG
>Ga0224501_10001148_pt1 | contig 20386 bp, 28 predicted proteins | sample SF_Oct11_sed_USG_4_FD_169105 | JGI IMG/M metagenome (GOLD analysis project Ga0224501, IMG submission 169105) | Sediment microbial communities from San Francisco Bay, California, United States - SF_Oct11_sed_USGS_8_1 | ecosystem: Environmental > Aquatic > Marine > Sediment | place: USA...
TTAGCCCTGTACGTGGTTATCCGGCGACTGTGGCGTTTCATCAGGACCGCCTGGTGATTGGCGGCAGTCGTGATTTGCCCAACCGTTTATGGTTTTCCAAGTCCGGTGATTTGTTCAATTTTGATTTGGGGCAAGGGCTGGATGATGAAGCGATTGAATTTGCTATTCTCTCGGATCAGGTGAATGCGATACGCGGGATTTTCTCTTCGCGTCACTTACAGGTTTTTACAAGCGGCGCGGAGTGGATGGTGACAGGCGATCCGCTTACCCCCACAAGTGTGCAGATCAGGCGCCAGACGCGTACGGGCTCGCGCATAGATCGCTATATTCCCCCCGTTAATGTGGACGGCGCAACGCTTTATGCTGCGCGTAACGGGCAGGAAATCCACGAGTTTCTCTATACTGATCTGGAGCAGGCCTATACATCCCGAGATCTGGCGCTGCTTTCGCGGCAGGTTCTGGGTAGTCCTGTCGATCAGGATTATGACCAGAAAAAACGCTTGCTTTTTATCGTGCGTGATGACGGCAAGTTTGCAACATTAACAGTATATCGCGCCGAAGGTGTATCCGCGTGGACGCAGCATGAAACAAACGGGCTGGTCAGGGCTGTTGCTGTGGTCGGGGACGAGACTTATTTGCTGGTGCAAAGGGGGTCAAACACCTTTATTGAATTGTTCGATGACACGCTTCATCTGGACTCAGGCCTTAGCGGATCAGTCGGAACGCCAACAACGACTTGGGGCGGTCTAAGCCATCTTGAGGGCGAAATGGTCTCTATTGTTGCCGATGGTGTCGTGATCGCGGATCAGTTGGTGCAGAGCGGTTCAATCACGCTTTCTGAGCCGGCGTCACAGGTTCAAATCGGTCTGGCTTATACGCATGTGGTCGAGCCCTTGCCGCCCAATGAGAATGGAAATGTCGGGGCAGGGCGGAAATTGCGGCTTGTGCGCGGGGTTTTCCGTTTGCAGCAAAGTGCAGCATTACGCCTTGATGTCGGGCAGGGGCTGAAGGATGTCTCGCTTTTGCAATTCGGGGAGGACCCCATTTTGGATGATCCCGCACCGCTGGTCAGCGGGGATATCATCGTGCGCGCGCTGGGTTGGCAAAAAGACGGCACGGTTCCGCTCTGGCGGATTGAGCAATCTACGCCGTTGCCGTTTACGCTCTTGTCTGTCAGTACGGAGATTAAGGTGAATGATTAGCTGATTTAATAAATTTATAAGGAAAATTAAAATGTCTCGAAAACAAAAGTTCGGGCCGTTTCGGCCTGTCTTGAATACACAGGAAGATCGTGAAAAATCAATTTTGGATGATACGCCAGCGGTTTTTGAAATAAAAAGCAATATTTATCCGCTTGATGTCAGACCTAAAAGTAATATGGAGTTACTTGCCGGAAATACAATTGGACGAGTTAAAATCAAAGAAACTCTTGATACAGCATGGGATGAGATCAGAACTTTTGATCACCTTGGTAAGAAAGCCGTTCGCAAGCATGATAAAACTATTATGAAACACGCACAGAAACATAATCTTGATCCTGATTTAACACGTGCAGTGATGTATGCGGAAAATGCAAGAGGGCATAAAATAGTTTTAAATAAATTGGCGGATGATTTAAAAAAATCTGATAGTCCTTTACCTATGAATATACAAAGGGAAAGATGGTCTAAACTGATTGGCAAGAAGCCAGATGATTTGTATGATGCAGATGCAAATATTGAAGCCGCGACTGTTTTACTTAAGAGAATTTCCAGTCGTGTGAAAAAACCGACACCCGAAAAAGTAGGTTCAATATGGCAGTATACAGGAAGAGAAAAAACCAATGAGTTCGGCGAATATATAGGAAAGGTATACAAGGAAAAACCGTGGTTGAAAATCGATTAAGAAAAATTCTTTTATTTTCTTGCAATGTTTTGATCATTGTTTCGATTCTTATTACCGTGTTTTTAATAAGCGCAGTTATATGGGGGCATATTCACGATTATGATGAATATTGCTTTAACCCTGATGAAAGCGGGTTTTATCATTTTCTGATTGAAGGAAAAGACCCGTGTCTTATTAATTGGCATGGTTTACTGGTTATTCCTATGCTGGCTCTGGTTATTTTTCCGGCTATGTTTATCTTGCCGTTCATTGTGCTAAACATTCTGTTGAGATGGTTGTTGGGCAAGAGGGAAGAAGATACCGAGATCAAGGTGAATGATTAGGATAGAAAACTTTTAATTTTCATAAGGGTGGTTTATAATGCCAGGATAAATTAAAATATAGCGGCGGTGGTATTATGATCGTAGAGATGTTTTCAGATATCGTAAAAGGGCGTTTTAGGCGGGAAGATGCCAAAGATAAGATAAGTTCCGATATAACGTTACAGGATATGAAGTCTGTGTTTGATCATCTGGGCTTGCCTGTTCCGGAACATGGCGTGGATATTTCTATGACCAGAGAAGGTGGATATAATTTAATGCTCAACCGTTATGGCTCGGTTTTGCGGATTTACCCGTCCAATAAGAAATTGAATGAATTTAAAGATCCCGAATGGGCGCTGCATGTCTCAAGAACGACGCATTTGTATGATAAAATTAATGTAACACCAATAGGATTAGTACAGTTTGACGGCGTTGCCATACAATTAATGCCCGGTTTGGCGCATGATAAAAAAATTGATGAGGAATTGGTGATGAAACTCTGTAAATATAATCGTGGGGCAGGTGGATATGATCCTAATTCCGAAAATTTTGGCAGAGTTTTGAAACCGGTAAAGATAAGAAGTTTTGATACAGTTATGGAGAACGATGTGTGTATCAACAAGTATCAGAGTTATGATTGTAAAGGATTGTTTGATAAGCTGGTCAAGCAAAGCGAATTATACGAAGATTTACAGCACGGGTTTATGAAGGCCTGGGCCGGAGAAATTTTCTTTGCCGATTTTTGGAAAGATATGGAGCAAGCTGTGAGCGATGGTCGTCTGGTAGCAGGATGGCTGGATACACACATGCAACACAGGCTAGATATAAGTGTTGTTCCGAAAGGGGATATTGCCGCTCTGTCTCGTGCGTATGACCGGAAGCTGGAACAACATCTTGCGATGAAGAATGAAGATACAGTTGATAGAGAATTTGTAGTTTAAAAATATAGGATATTTAGTAATTGGTCAGCCTTCCATTTCGGAGGGCTTTTTTTATTTCACAAATAATTTTCAAGACAAAAAGGAGAGTAAAATGGGAGCTATAGGTTCTGTACTTGGGGCTGCGCAGGCGATTGCGGGTACGGTGGGGGTTGTGTCCTCGGTTGTACGACAAAGCAGGGAGCGCGAGTTCGGGCTGAATCAGCTGCGGGCGCAGCAGGATTTGCAAATGGCGTCTGCCCGTCAGGATGCGGCGCTGGATCGCCAAAAGGTTGCGCTGGATACACGGCAGGCCGAGGAAAAGAGGCGTGCCGCCCTAAAGCGTGCTGTGGCGCGGCAACGGGCGAGCTTCGGGGCGCAAGGTCTTTCCTCTTCGGGGGGCGGGTCGTCTCAGGCTGTGCTATTGGGCTTATTCGATGAGAGCGAAGATGAACTGCGCCGCCGTGAAGAACTGGATAATCTACGTTTAAATGCCATTGATCAGGATTTATCGCAACGCGGATCGCTTAATGTGCTACAGCGCACCCAACTGGCCGAGCGCAATAAGCTGGCTGATCTCAAGGCCGCGCGTCAGGCGGGGAGTGATATTGCTGATATCTTCAGGTAGGGGGTTGAGTATCAGAGGCAAAAGCATAACTTGATAATCCGGTGTTGAGCAGCTATCGTTTTCTTATGAGATTTTTAGCTGTTCTTATTATCTTGTTTTTGATTGTTTCTATTATTGCTTCTTTGTCGATGCAGACTGTCCGGCGACAGATATGCAATACTATATATATTTGTCTAAATACCTGTGACCAATATTACGATGACTTCGATTTTAATAAATATGGCCTTATGGGAGGGTTTCAAGTTCCTGAAAAATATCAATGCCAATACCAAGAGATTGTCAACAGAAGCAAATTTTATCAATTCAAAAAGAAGGTGTTAAATCTTAATCATAATAAGTCGAAAGACACTATATTTACAAAAGATGGTGTTTATGTAGATGGAGTCCTAACTGAGCAATCGTAGAAAAATAGTGAATAGTTATCAAGGGCAAATACTGTGATGTGGGTGAAGCCATAAAGGCGGGGGATTTCAAAGAATAGAAATTAAATTGAAGAATGTTTTTGAAGGGTCGCTTTTAGCGGCTTTTTTTTGTTGTGTTGAAAGGAGAAATATTATGAAGAATCGCTTGGGAAAAAATGATCAGGATCGCAAAAAAATTAAGTCTGAAATGGATGAGATAAATACTCATATTGGTGTTTTTGAAGATAAAATCCGTTATAAGAAAAAGCGTATAGCAGGTCTTGAACAAGAGCGGAATATTACGCGAAAAAAAATGAAAAATCTTATGTCAGAGTATGGTGTTTCAGTTGATTTTATTGCCGATGCTTTTATTCCGAATCCGTATCTTGCTGTGGCGAAAGGTATGACGGATTACATGAATGCGCCTTCAATAAAGGACATTAAAAATCACATGGATAAAGTTGATAGGTTGGAAAAAACAATAAAAAACACCGAGGATGAAATATTTCACATTGGTACCAAAATAAGGCAGTCAGTTGATATACGTGATGATCTGGTTAGAAAATGGCGTTATTTGAAAAACAAATAGGCATTATTCAAGCTTATATTTTTTCAGATATAGGGACATAGCATCATCAGGATTGACCTCAATTATGCGGTGGTAGAAATATTGTGCGATGTCGTAACGGGCGACCAGAGGGCTTTCAAGGACGCGGTCGCTGAATTTTAGGAGATGGACGCGGTCTAGAGCATATCCATCAAATATTTCATCATAGGTACATATCTGGGAGCGTAGATCATAGAAATGCAGGGGATTTTTAAGATAATAATCAATGTTTTTGGTCTTTTCGATTTTGATATTTGGGGAACAGGTCATGGTTTTGAAATCGCTGGAGATTGTGATGCCTGAAGTGCTGTTTTCCCTGTGAAAGTGGAATAAGGCAATCGTGCCTAACAGGCAAATCGTAAGGATCGAAACAGGGGTGTAAAAGCGGGACTTTTTCATACCCACAACTATAGGGACTATTTTTCAAAAATCAAAGGAGAGTGAAATGATCGTTGAAGAAGCGCGCACGCTCTGTTCACGTCAAAATTAAAGTATCGTCATTCCCTGAGTTGCTAAAAGCAATTCTAAGGGAATCCATTTTGTTTTTATGGATCGCCCTAGAATCTGCCTATCGCAGATTCAGGCGATGACGGAATTAGAAATTTCTAAAAATCAAAGGAGAAGAACTATGATCGAGCATATAAAAATGCCTGATGTGACGCCGATTGTGCGTTATGTCGCCGATGGCGTTGAAACCATCTATTCATACCCGTTTCCGATATTTGCCAGTGAGGATCTGGTGGTATATCTGGACGGGGCAAAGCAGGTTAGCGGCTTTACGATTACAGGAAGCGGCCTGACATCCGGCGGGGATGTTACATTTGGCACGGCGCCTGTTAATGGCGTGATTATCACTCTGGCGCGGGAATTGCCGATTGAGCGCGTAACGGATTATCTGGAAGGCGGGGATTTCTCCGCGCAGAGCATCAATAACGAACTGGATTATTTGATTGCGGCGCTCCAGCAGGTCAATCGCAAGAATGATCTTATGCTAAAATATGGTGACCATGAAACCCCGTCCGAAACCGTGTTGCCGGATCGGGCCATAAGAGCCAATATGGCGCTGGGCTTTGACGGGAATGGCGATCCGGTGGCGGTGTCTTTGGCCGGCTCTATGGCTGCGCCGGATTTCACAGCCGTGGGCACGGGGGCGGCGACGCGCACCAGCCATGACAAGTTTAGTGATCTGATCTCGGTCAAGGATTTCGGCGCTGTCGGCGATGGCTTGAGCGCTGATACGAGCGCCATTATCAATGCTTTGGCGGCATCGGACTCGGTTTTTCTGCCCGAAGGGGAGTATCTGGTCACAGGGACTATAACTTTGACAGCGCGCCAGAGCCTGATCGGTTCGGGTCAAAAGTCGGTCCTGAAGGCCATAAACAGCACATTTAATGTGATCGAGGTCACGGAGGATCATTGTAAAATCTCGGACCTTCGGATTGAAGGCGGAAATGTCGGGATCAAGCTTTATGGCGTAACGCGTCCTTGCGTGCAGACAAGTGTTTCAGATGTAACTATCGTGGCGCCCAATACGGGTGTGCAGCTTGATGGCTATACTAATCCGAGTTTCCCTTGTTACTGGAATAATTTTGACCGCGTTCTTGTGGAGCAGCCTGCGGTGAATGGGTTTCATCTTTTCCGCAGCGGGGCAGGCGATACGCCGAACGCCAATAAATTCCATGCTTGCCGCGCGTATTCTCTGGGCGCGCCGATCACAGGTGCGGGGTTTTATATCGAGGAAGGGCGCTTCAATAATGCCTTTATCGATTGTGAAGCCAATGTTGACGGTACGGCGCAAGGGTGCATTATTGTCGGGAGCGGGTCGGATAAGAACTTATTTGTAAATCCCTATACGGAAAGCTTTAACACTGTGCCTAATATCAAGCTTGAAGCTGGCTCGATTGAAACCTCGATCATCAATTTGCTCTCGGCGAGTGACGGAGCGGCGATCTGGGATTTATCCGGCGGGGAATATACGGCCTATAATGCAGGTTTTCCGCATAAGAACAGGCTCCAGCGTACGACTTGCACGGATATGAATGCGACGCTCCAGCGCTTTGATACGGAGTTTATTGACAGTTCCGGTACGGTGAGCCTTGATTTGTCGCATTCGGTGCATCTGGTGTCGAGTTTTGGCGGGGCGCTTACCGTAGAATTGCCCAGTGCAGCAAGTGCTGTTGGCGTGATGATGGTGGTGAAAAAGACCGACAGCTCATCCAATGTGATTACGGTGACGGAGAATTTAGGTGCCGGACCGGATGGGCGGAGCTTTACGCTGGGCGCGGAAAATGACTATGTGATGATGCTCTCGAACGGGGCGGAATGGTTCGTGATTGCCTCTAACCGCTCGCCCGGAAATACACGGTTTTTCGATGGCACAGGGATATATGATATTGATATGGCGGTGGATACGTATTTGCTCTCCAGCTTTGGCGGGGCAATGACGGCGAGATTGCCGCCCGCCAATGCTGCCGAAGCGGTGGGCCGGACGATCACGATTAAGAAAACCGATGTGTCTGCCAATGCGATTACGGTGACCGAGCAAGGGGGAACGGGGCCGGACGGGTTCGGACAGCCTTTGAGCTCGCAATATAGCGCTATAACCGTTGTCTCCGATGGCGGGCAGTGGTTTATTGTGGCGAAGCATTTGTAAGTTTTAGAAAAACCCGTTGATTTTTGGATTTTTTAAGCTATTTTGTGGTAAAGTGATAAGTGTAGATATAAACAGAGAAGCACTGATACATCTAGAGAAGGAGTTGTAAAACATGGATATAATAGAATCCGATACATACTTCAATACTCAAAGAGAGGCTATTGAAGCTGCATCTCGGTTGAGGGTTCAATTGCGTGAACAAGATATACTGGTTCGGGTTGAGCGTTCTCCATATGGTGGATACCGCCTAAAGAAAATTCCTGTTGACATAGCAATGGATATGGTTGAGCATTTCCCGTCTTTAATTTCCACAAAAGGGATTTATTGTGAGCAAGAAGTCCAGTCATGAAACTGTGACCCTTCCTGCAAAAGGGGGGCTGGTGGAAGAAAGCGAGTTGGTTTTACAAATGCTGGACATTGAGCGTCAGCGTATTGCCAGTGAAGACAGGAAAACTGAGACAGCCAGAATGATGATCCAAATGCAGGACGATTCAGATAAGAGGCAGTTCGAGTTTCATATGAAGCGCCTTGAGATAGATGATCGTCATACAGGAAATAAACATGACCTGGCTAAGAAGTTGGCAGTGGGCGGCGGTTTTGCAATGTTTTCTATTTTAGTAGTGTTGCTAGGTTTTGCTTTTTTAGGAAATCCACAGCAGTCTAAAATTGCGATGGACGCCATGAAGATCATCTTGATAGGTGGCGGTGGCTGGGGTGTCGTTTCTGGCCTTATTGCAGCGACCAAAAAACTCCTGAAAAGCTGAAGTTTATCTGTTATCACTATGTAAAACCGTTGTCTCCGATGGCGGGCAGTGGTTTATTGTGAGTAAGCACCTTTAACTATCAATTTGATAGAATTTAACACTTTGTTAACACTTGACATTGTATGATAAAACTATCATATTGATAGGTGATGGCAAAATTAATCCAATTTCAAAAAGACCCGTCACCGCATGACTTGATGAGGCTTATCCGTGAGATTGCACAAGATACAGGTAATGTCATTCTTACGGATCATGCTAAAGAACAGATGAAAGAAAGGAATATAACATTTCCTCATATTTTAGGCTGTTTAAGACAAGGACAGGTTACAGAAGGTCCGTATCAAAGTGTAAAAGGAGATTGGACATGCAATTTGACGCGGGCTGTGGCTGGAATTGATATTACTGCCGTGGTTGCTGTGGATTTAAAATGCAAGGCAATTATTGTAACGGTAAAAAACTGGAGGTAGTGCAATGAAAATGTATCATTATACAGAAAGCGGACTGGATAATATCTGGCTTGTGAATGGCTATACTGTTCATGATACGCCCTATGGGAAAGGTGTTTCCATTGATAATGCCGATTCTTTGCATAAGGCGATAGGGCACGCTATTGCCAGTGGCCTTAGTAAAATAAAGCCGCAAGAATTCAGATTTTTGAGAATTCAAATGGAATTATCGCAAAAAGACCTCGGGGCAATTCTGGGCGTTGACCAGCAAGCCATAGCCCGATGGGAAAAAGGCAAAACTAAAGAAGGTATTCCGGGCTCGGCAGAAAAGCTTATGAGATTATATTTTCTGGATTATATTAATGAAAAGCCGGAAATTATCGAGTTGTGCAAGAATTTGGCAGAACTTGACGAGCAAAACCATGCCAAGAAGCGGAAATTCGAAGATTATGACGGGAATTGGCGTCAGGCTGCGTAAATTTCTTCCCTTAGACAACTATAATATTTCAGCCGCCTTCGGGCGGTTTTTTTATGTTCATATTTCAAAAAGGAGATCATATGACCGAGTTAAAGAAAGACACTATGCAGCGTATGCAAAAGTTTTATCCCGAAGCGCTGCATACGGCTTTGGCAAGTTACCACCGCGTTTCAAGGAAAATAGAGAAAAAGTATGTGGATCATAAGCAGCAGCAAGAAGCGTGCAGGGTTTCGGTTGAGCATATCAAGCTTTTGCTGAAACTGGGCAAGGAGTTGATCCAAGACGGCAAAGCAGGGGGTATGGATGCGGTGGCTCAGGAGGATTTGCGCGCTTTGATCGAAAGAGCGCAGGAAGAGATCAAGAATATATAAGGCAAATAAAATTTTTTTTTGATAAAATTTTTGAATTATGTTTATATGCGCAATGATCAGTAAAAATTTGAAAGGTGATGGAAATGTCTCGTAATGGTTTTCTAGGGAATATATCGGATGTATTGGCAAATGCTTCGGCAGATGGAGGGACGACTAAAAACGTTTTGGAGGTTCAGGCTATTACCAGGAATACTCTATCCCGTGAGCCGTTCAAATTGCATATTTATGACATTGCCAGTTATTTGGGTAAGCAAAAAGGTGTTCCGGATGAGGTTCATGAGGCTGTGATTACTTTGTCTAAAATGGCGGCATATCCTGATACGTCTAGAGATCAATTAGGACAGACTGTTCAGGGTATAGTCAGTTATTTGGATCAGCAGGAAGATGTTCCGGATGGGGTTCGTGCGGCTGTACAAGGGCTTACTGGTGCTGAAAATTTAATGGTTAAGCCGGAAAGCACATATAGTACAGGCCCAATTGAGCCCTTGGTATGACGTTATAGATAAAAAATAGTTTTTTAATTTTACTACAGAGATAAACAGAGGCCGCAGAGATTTTATTCTTCTTAAGGATATCTCTGTGTGCTCTGCGATCTCTGTAGTTTTTTTTATGGATATCTTTTTTGTTATTCCGCCCAAGCGTTAGCAGAGCACAGCAATATATAAAGTTAAAAAAGTAATTTTTTTCTTGATAATAAGATTCAAATAATGTTTATGTGCGCCACAATATGTAAAAATTGGAAAAGGTGATAGAAATGTCTAATGAAGATAATAAAGAATCTTTGCGGAAGGTTATCAATTATTGGGGTGAGCAGAAAGGTGTTCCGAAGGATGTTCGTGAGGCTGCGGTGGCTCAGGAACATCAGTCTGGAGATCAAAAAACGATTATTTCAGAAGTTACGCATAACATATTCATTGATGGTGCGAACACATCTGATCTCGCAATGTGACATTATAGGTAAAAATAATTTTTTTAACCGCAGATGAACATGAATAGATACGGCTTTACTGGATCCCTGCTTTCGCAGGGATGACGAGAGGGAGCTGCGGGGGGTGACGTCTGTTATATAGGTCTTTCTTTCCTTGCATCCTGATTGTCATCAGGATGCAAATACAGGGCATAGGCTTGGGAATGGGGCAATGCTAAAAGCGGTTTTGAAGTTTGACATAAGTTTTCGGGTGTGATTAAATATTGGGAATATTATAATTATATCGGGTGTGCCTGAAAGGAAAAGGATATGTCGGAAGAAAGTCAAGTTGACAAAGCGTTAGCGGGTTTAAAAGCGTTGAAGGGTAAGCATTTAGATGCTGCTGTGAAAGGGACGCCGGAGGATGATGCCGCTGTTCGTGGGGCTGTCTCGCCGGAGGGGAAGTTTAAGAATCCCACGGGTGGGCAGGGTGCTGAAGGTCCTCCAAGTGAACCTACATAGAATTAAAAATCAAAATACGAAAAATGAATTAAAGACCCGCTTTTGGCGGGTTTTTTTGTGGTTGCTCATGAAATTTGCCAGATCCCTGCTTTCGCAGGGATGACGATGGGGGCGCTGCGGAGATGACGAAGGTGGGTGCGGAGATGACGAAGGTGGGTGCGGGGATGACGATGGGGGCGCTGCGGGGATGACGAAGGTGGCTGCTGGGATGACGGAGTGGGTGCGGGGGTGACGTTTGTTATATAGATGTTGCCTTTCGTGCATCCTGACGAAAGTCAGGATCCCTTTGCCACCCTTATTAGATCCTGATTGTCATCAGGATGCAAAAACAGGAAGAGGGGAACACCGTTCGTTACTGCAGCTTTGGCTGCTTTTTATATCTTAAACAATCTAAGGAAAATTATGAATGAGCAAGAACGAGATTGCTGCCTTACAGGTGGCGGGATTTCCGCTGTTTGTGGTGATCTGGAACCAGATGCAAGGGGTGGGAACGCCGAAATTCCATCTGGAGATGGCGCAGTGGCTGGAACAGGCATGGGAGCAGAAAAAGACGAGGCTTTTGCTGATGGCGTTTCGCGGAGCGGGGAAGTCGAGCATGGTGGGGCTGTTCGCGGCGTGGCTTTTGTATCGCAATGCGGATTTGCGGCTCCTTGTTTTGGCAGCGGATTTTAATCTGGCGAAAAAAATGGTGCGCAATGTCAAGCGCATCATAGAGCGCCACCCGTTTACAAAGGGGCTTCGGCCTGATAATCCCGATCAATGGGCGAGTGACCGCTTTACGATAAGGCGCGAGATGGTCAGCCGTGATCCGTCCATGCAGGCGCGCGGGGTGAGCTCGAATATTACGGGCACGCATGCCGATATTGTGATTTGCGACGATGTAGAGGTGCCTAATACTTGCGATAGTGCGGAAAAGCGAGAAAATCTGCGCGAGCGTCTTGCCGAGATCCCTTATGTTCTGGTTGCTGGCGGGACACAGCTTTATGTCGGGACTCCGCATGATTATTACAGCATTTACGCTGATAGGGAGCGGGAAGAAATCGGCGAGGAATTTCCGTTTCTGGACGGGTTTGAAAGGCTTTCCGTGCCTTTGCTCGATGAAAACGGGGTTTGTCCGTGGCCGGAAAAATACCCGCCCGAAGAGATCGAGAAGATCAAAAAGCATACGGGTCCGAATAAATTCGACCAGCAAATGATGCTGCGCGAGGTTAATATACTGGAAAGCCGTTTGAATGTGGATTTGCTGCAATATTATACCGGCGAGATCGAATATTGCATTCTGACCAATGATCTGTATATCGGGCACCAGAAAATGGTCGGGGCTTGCGCGTGGTGGGATCCGGCCTTTGGCAGGGCAACGGGCGATAGCAGTGTTCTGGCTATTGTGTATACGGATCAGGGCGGGAATTATTACCTGCACCATATTGAATATATCAAAATTGATGAAAACGTCGAAGAAGACGAAGCCAAACAGCAATGCCGGATTGTGGCTCATCTCGCCAAGAAGCATTATCTGCCAGGGGTGGTGGTCGAGACAAACGGCATTGGCCAGTATTTGCCCAGGATGTTGATGAATGTGATGAAGGAGGAGAAAGTTTTGCAAACATCGGTGACGGGGACTATTGCAACGAAGCCTAAAACTTTGCGTATTCTGGAAAGCTTTGATGTGATACTTGCCGCGCAAAGGCTCTGGGTGAATAAAACTGTGCGCGAAACACCCTTTATCAGGGAAATGCGCGAATGGAGGCCGGGTAAGGCCAAGTGCCGTGATGACGGGCTGGATGCGGTGGCAGGTGCCATATCCCGCGAGCCGGACCGGATGGAAGGCGGTTATCGGCAGGGGGGTCAGTCATGGCATAAGAGTGCGCAGCCGGGCAAAGCCAAAAGTGACTTCGAAGTTTGACATAAGTTTGCGGGTGTGATTGAATAGTAGGGAACTTATAACTATATCGGGTGTGCCTGAAAGGCGGAGCGTATGTCGGAAAAACCTATTTTTGAAGGTCGTTTTTTATCTTTAACTACCAAAACTATTTTGAAAGAGGCACTTAATGATGAAAGGGTTGCCTTGCAGGCGCTTGGGATATTAGCCGAGCGTAAGGATGAGGACGCCATTGAGGCGATTCGCCGTATTGGGTGTGCTTATGGAGAAGAGGTTGCTCTGCGGGCCTTGGAGATATTACGAGAACGTAAGTATGATTATGTCGACGATAAGGTTTATGCTATTGGATATAAACATGGAGGCAAAGTTGCTCTGGAGGCGTTGGAGATATTAAATGAGAATTGGGATGATGTTATTACCCCTTCGTTTATTGATGACATTATGTATGAATATGGAGGCGAGGTTGCCAAGAAATCTCTGGATATATTAAAAGAGCATAAGGGGAGGGGCGTGACTGTGTTGATTGGCAAGATTGGGATAGAATGTCCGGAATTGAAAAATCAGGTTAATGACATTCTTCTCGATAGGGTTACTAAAAAAAATGGATGATCGGAAAAATATTGAAGATGTTTTTAAAAATCTTAATGCGCAGAATAGTTATTCTGTACCCTGTCTTTAATTGAATTAAAAATCAAAATACGAGAAATGAATTGAAGACCCGCATTTGGCGGGTTTTTTTGTGTGGTTGCTCATGAAATTTGCCAGATCCCTGCTTTCGCAGGGATGACGGAGTGGGTGCGGGGATGACGGAGTGGGTGCGGGGATGACGGCGGTGGTGCGGGGATGACGGCGGTGGTGCGGGGATGACGTTTGTTATATAGATGTTGCCTTTCGTGCATCCTGACGAAAGTCAGGATCCCTTTGCCACCCTTATTAGATCCTGATTGTCATCAGGATGCAAAGGCGGGGCTCGGGATGACAGAAGCGCCCTCGAAGTTTGACATAAGTTTTGGGGTGTGATTAAATATCGGGGAATTCATAATTATATAGGGTGTGCCTGAAAGGCGGAGTATATGTCAGTAAGTTCTCTTTTTTCGAGCAAGGATTCTTTAGCAAAAAAGGAGTCTTTAACAAAAGCAATTAATAACAAAAGCAAGGGTGAGATCGTTGCCTTGCAGGTGCTGGATATATTAGCCGGACATAAGGATTTGCAAGCTATTATTGCGATTGGTCAAATTGGGTGTGAACATAAAAGCGTTGCCTTGCGAGCCTTGGAGATATTAGAAGATCGTTTGAAAATATTAGAAGGGCTGGAGAGAGATGAGGCTATCAGGCAGATTGGCAGAATGGGGGGTGTTCATATTTCGAGTGATCATGAAGGGAAAATTTTCCGGAAAGCGCTGGAGATATTAAGCAAGATTGATGGAGATGAAGCTACCAAAGAGATTTACAATATGGGGGTCACTTATGGAGGGGATGTTGCTCTGGAGGCCGTGGATAAGTTAAAAGGGCGTAAGGGACATTATGCTGCCGAAGCGATTGCTGGAATTATATATTTCCATAGGGACTTGGCACCGAAGGTGCTGGATATGTTAGCGGTGTATCCGGAAGATACAGCCATCCAGAAGATGGGCTTTGTTGGGAAGCACTTCGGGGGGGAAATTGCTCTATATGCCTTGGAGAAATTAAAATATCGTGAGGGATATGAAGCTACCAAGGAGATTGCCCGTATTGGGCTTGCCCACAAAGGGGGGATTGCCTTGAAGGCCCTGGAAATATTAAAAGAGCGCAAGGATGAAGTGGATGATTGTAAGTGGGCTGTCTATTTTATGGGTGCTATTTGGGGGGAATTTCCGCAATATAAAGAGCAAGTTAAAGATGCTCTTACCGACAGGCTTCAACATAGAAAGAAAGACAAGGAATATATTGAATATGTCCTAAATGAGATTGATCTGGAAGAGCAAGTTAAAAAAGCTCTTACCGATAGGCTTGATCATAGTAAGGAAGATATTGAAGATATCCTAAATGAGGGGGGTCTGGAAGATCTGGATAGTGCTCTTATTGTAGCTGCTCCTGGTTATACATGGAATTAAAGATTAAAATATATAATTATATAGGGTGTGCCTGAAAGGCGGAGCGTATGTCGGAAGATATTGATTTTTCAAATTTAACCACCGAAGAAATTTTTATTAAAGCATCTGAGGATGAAAATCTTATCCTGCCGGCGCTTGCGGAATTGGCCGAGCGTACGAAAGATAATATTGCCATCGAAATGATTGGCATTTTTGGGCGCGATTGTGGAGAAGACATTGCCGAAGTGGCACTGGATATATTATCCCCACTTAAGAAGAATGAGAGGGCGACTGAAATGATTGGCCTTATTGGGTGGAAACATGGAGGGAAAATTGCCGAGAGAGCATTAACGGAATTGGCCAAACGTAAGGGAGATGAAGCCACTAGTGGGATTTGTGTTATTGGGTATACACATGGAGGGGAAATTGCCGAGATGGCGCTGGATATATTAGCCGAGCGCAAGGGACCGTGGGCTACTAATATGATTGGTACTATTGTCAAAACTATAGCCAAAACTGATGCAAAAAATATTTCAGAACTTAAAAAGAAGGCTATTACAATTCTTCACAATAGGGCCAGTAGTAATATGGATGGTTTTGGACATATTGTTCAAGTTGAAGAAGAAATCATAAAAAATATTCCGAACAGGCAGATTGATCTTCCTCCATTTAATCCTGAATGGAATTAAAGACCCGCTTTTTTAGCGGGTTTTTTTGTGTGGTTGCTCATGAAATTTGCCAGATCCCTGCTTTCGCAGGGATGACGAGGTGGGTGCAGGGATGACGAGGTGGGTGCAGGGATGACGAGGTGGGTGCAGGGATGACGAGGTGGGTGCAGAGATGACGAGGTGGGTGCAGAGATGACGAGGTGGGCGCGGGAATGACGTTTGTTATATAGATGTTGCCTTTCGTGCATCCTGACGAAAGTCAGGATCCCTTTGCCACCCTTATTGGATCCTGATTGTCATCAGGATGCAAAAACGGGAGCGCGGTGATGACGGCGGCGGACAGGATGTTTGACATAAGGTTGTGGGTGTGGTTAAATATCGGGGAATTCATAATTATATCGGGTGTGCCTGAAAGGCGGAGCGTATGTCGGAAGATTCTTTTTCCCCATCTACTTTTGAATGGTTGTATAATAATTTTATGTCATTAACCGAGTCTATTGTGAAAGGACAGTATAATAAGGGCAATGAATATAGAAATACTACTCTGCTACTTCTGGAGGAATTATCCAAGTGTACGGTAGATAAAGGATGTGCGGTGAGTAATGAATTAGGGGCCACCAAATTGATTGGCGAATTAGGGAGAAAATTATATGTAGAAGATATTCTTCTGAAGGCATTGGATATATTAGCCCAGCGTAAGGGAAAAGAGGCTACTAATCAGATTCGCGATATTGGAAAAGAACATCCCAAATATAAAACGCAGGTTAATGATATTCTTCTCGATAGGGCCATAAATGATATGGATGATAGGGAACATATTAAAGCCGTTTTTGAAGTTCTTAATGTGCCAGATAGTTTTTTGTGCCTGGTCCTGCATTGCCTTAAAAATTAAATTATAGAAACGAAGTAAAGGCCCGCTTTTGGCGGGTTTTTTTGTGTTTGGAAAGGAGCGATTATGCTTTCACAGGATTTGATATGGTGGATTACAGTCTTTGATTTGCCGGCGCTGAGTGCTTTGTTCTGGATGATCTGGCGCACCAGAAACGAGAACAGAGCGGAGACTGACCGGTTGCACAAGACTTTGGATGTGCGCTGTGATCAGTTGCGGGAGGCCTTATCCGCGTTCAAGCTGGAGGTGGCGAAGAATTACGCCTCGCAGAAGGATTTGCGCGCTCTGGAAGATCGGCTGGTTTCGCATCTCTTGCGTATCGAGAGCAAACTGGATTCCACGGCGATTAAGACAGCGGAGCTGACGTCGAAGTCCGGGAAATGAGGTGTGCAAGCGTTGCTTGTACTGTTTTACTGGATCCCTGCTTTCGCAGGGATGACGAAGGTGGCTGCAGGGATGACGAAGGTGGGCGCAGGGGATGACGAAGGTGGCTGCAGGGATGACGAAGGTGGCTTTGGGGTTTGACATAAGTTTTCAGGTATGGTTAAGTGTCAGGAAATTTATAATTATGTCGAAACTATATGAAAGGCGGAGCGAATGTCGGAAAGTAAATTATTATCAGAAACGGATATCTTAAAAAGAAAAAATAGCGCACTTGCGTACATAGACGCTGCCTCCGATGCGATAGCACTGTTAGGCGAGTGTACGATAGATAACGGATATTCGGATGATGTGGTAAAGAGTGCCATTGAATCGATCTATGAAATTGGGAAATACCACAAAGGGAGTATTGCCTTCAAAGCGGTGAAGGAATTAAACAAGTATAAGGAAGAAATTGCCACTGATAAGATTGAAAAAATTCGAGAGCACCTTCTAGATAGTGAAGATACAAAACGTGCAGATATGGTTGATAAAATTCTTTTAGACAGGCAAAAGCAAAATGATCCGGTTCCTGAGGGTTTTGATTATCTCAGAGATCAGGATACGGGTGCTCTCGTGCCTTGGCTCGATTAAAATAACGGAAATGAAGTAAAGACCCGCTTTTGGCGGGTTTTTTGTTGCTGTTGTTTATTAAGTTTACTGGATCCCTGCTTTCGCAGGGATGACGAGGTGGGTGCAGGGATGACGGAGGTGGCGCAGGGATGACGGAGGTGGCGCAGGGATGACGAGGTGGGTGCAGGGATGACGGAGGTGGCGCAGGGATGACGAAGGTGGCGCAGGGATGACGAAGGTGGCGCAGGGATGACGGAGTGGGCGCGGGGATGACGAAGTGGGCGCGGGATGACGTTTGTTATATAGATATTGCCCTCCTTGCATTCTGACGAAAGTCAGGATCCCTTTGCCACCTTTATCATATCCTGATTGTCATCAGGATGCGAAAGTAGGGGCGGGGCTGGTTTGAAAATAAAGCCAAACAACTATACCTAAATTCAAAATTTAACATCAGGAGAAATCAATGAAAAAGCCGGAACTGGTCGCTATTTGTGGCGGCGGGAATAAAAGTGATGCCGCGCAGGCAAAGATCGAGGCGTTTTACCACAATACGAGCGTTGATGTGCTGGCGCGGACGCTGTGGGGGGAGGCACGCGGCGAGGGCAGCACTGGGATGGAGGCTGTGGCCTGTGTGGTGCTTAATCGTGTGAAACGCGCGGAAAAAGAGGGGAGTTTCTGGTGGGGGAATAGTATTATTCAAGTCTGCCAGAAGCCTTATCAGTTTTCGTGCTGGAACAGATCGGACCCGAATTACAAGACGCTACAGGCTGTGCAGGAGGATGATTTGTATTTTGCCAGTGCTTTGCGCGTGGCAAGGCGCGCTATTGCAGAGACTTTGGAGGATATAACGAATGGCGCGACCCATTACCATGCGGATTATGTAACGCCGTATTGGGCCAAGGGGGAAACGCCATGCGCAAAGATTGGCCGTCATGTGTTTTACCGGTTGTATTAGGCGTTCCGATCGTGAAGCGGAGCTACATTTTCTTGAACCACGAAGGCACGAAGGCCACGAAGATTTTTAGCCTCGAATGGATGCCAATCAACGCGAATTATTTTTAGATCGTCATTGCCTGAATTTTTATTCTAAAAATTCTAAGGCAATCTATAGTTCTTCTGGATTCCCCTAGAATTTTAATGCGTAAAATTCGGGGAATGACGATATATGCATCGCTCTTTATGTCTTGTGTAAAATAAAGCCAAATAACTATATATTTTGGAGCAGGGTAGATTTTTTTGACGTTATCATGCAAGTTATGGTAAGTTTTATGATTGACTGATTTTACAGGAAAATGAAGGGTTGAAAAAAATGGGTAAAAGATATGATGCCTTACTGGATTGGATGGGTAAGGGCTCTGATTCTTTGCGGTTTGCTAAATTGCTGGCTGGTGCTGCTTCTGTTGCAGGGCTTGTTTCGTCTCTCTCTCTTTTCAAGGACCATTTAGAGGGGCCGAAACCTGAAGAGTCTACTGGTTGTAAGGTAGAATGGAATGCCTCTTATGGTTGCGAGGAGCCGCCTTATGGAGATATGGAGGGTATAATAGTTCCCAAAAAAAGTGATCTGTATGCTGCTCCTAAAAAGTATAAAGTGGATTGGAAAGGGGCAGCAGAAGGGGCAGATTCTTCGCCGACTAAAAAGGGAAATGTTACTCACCCTAAAGGCGCTATATTAGAAATTTAAGAAATGATAACTTTTTTGACGGCGCCGCGAAAGTTATGTTAAGTTCCGTTGTTACATGATTTTACAGGAAGATGAAAATGATAAAAAGAATGGGTGATGCACTTGGGTCTGCATGGGAGAAACTGCATGACAAATGTCTGTCTATAGGGGAGCGGGCAGTAGAAGGGACTAATAATACTTGGGTTGTTGCTAAAATGGTGGGTTTGGGTGCATTTTTTTTGGCTCCTGTTCTTTATTTGGCCGATTTAAATGGAAGGGAAGCTAAAGAGAATAGCTTAACTGATGATTGTGTGGAAACAGAGCATGTACCTGCAGGGTGCGAGAGTGAAAATCCAACAAATAACGATGATATAATAGACGAAAAAAAACCTAGACCGTCTGATAAATCGAATATGTTGGCCTGGAATGCGGCAGATAAGCCGGATTCTTCGCGCTTGACTAACGAGGAAAATGCTGCTGTTCAGGCGAGTGGCCTTGAATTAGAACCTCAATAAAGCGTAAAAATACCTCCGTTTTCTGGCGGGGTTTCTATATCAGGGCAGGAGCAAGGCCAAGAGCGACTTCTGTGTTTGACATAAGGTTTTGGGTATGATTAAGTGCCGGAAAATTTATAATTATGTCAGGCGTGTATAGAAAGGCGGAGCGTATGTCGGGAAATGGTTCTATAACTTTTGGTGTTGATTCTGGACAAATGGTAAAAAATGAAGCTAATGCTCGGGAGTTGCTGGATCAGTTACAAAAAGATTTAGTTGCTATTGAGAAGAGTGGCTATATCAAGACGGTTGGTGATATTGGGTGTGAATATGAGAGCCTTGCCGTGAAGGCCTTGGAGATATTAGCCAAGGATCTGAGTGATGAGTCTACCGAAGCGATTGGTAAGATTGGGCGTAAACATGAAATAGCTGCGGGCGCTGCCTTGAATATATTAAAACATCGTCAGGGAAAAAAAGCTACTTATATGATTGGCTCTATTAGAGAAGCATGCCCAAAAGCTGATGGATGGGTTAATGAGGCTCTTCACTATAGGGAGAATAAGCGTTTAGATGATCTGGAAAACATTTCTTGTGTCCGAAAAAATATTGAGGCACATATCAAGAGTGGAGGGGGTAGTCATCTTGCTCTTTTTCTTACATAGGTTTAGAAATCAAAATACGAGAAATGAATTGAAGACCCGCGCAAGCGGGTTTTTTGTGTGATATGTGTCGGTTCTATTCGCGTCATTTCCGATAGTGAAGCAAAGCTGAACGTTATTCGGGAATTCGGTATAACTGGATCCCCGCTTTCGCGGGGATGACGAGGGGGAGCTACGGGGATGACGAGGGGG
>Ga0224501_10001149_pt1 | contig 20386 bp, 14 predicted proteins | sample SF_Oct11_sed_USG_4_FD_169105 | JGI IMG/M metagenome (GOLD analysis project Ga0224501, IMG submission 169105) | Sediment microbial communities from San Francisco Bay, California, United States - SF_Oct11_sed_USGS_8_1 | ecosystem: Environmental > Aquatic > Marine > Sediment | place: USA...
GTTGAGTCAATCTCTTAAGTATGTGCGTATTGAAGTCATCCCTCGAGAATACAAATTCCACTTAAACACTAAAAGGATAGTGTTTAAGTGGAATTTCTGAAAGGAAACCATTGTTACCGGGATCATAATGTACATGCTTGGTTTGTTGGAATATTTTCAAAAATGGTAATAACACTCTATTCATTTTCATAAATCATTCATATAAACTGCCTCAAGAGCGGAAGTGTACAGGGGTTCTAAGAAATGTGTAAGTGATAACGAGATAGCTCAATGGGGTAGAGCATTTGGCTCCGATTCCTAGTCATGCTGAGCCTCCACCCTCAGAATGAGCTCCTCGCGTAATTCCCAGCTCTTATCACTCCAAGGCTCAGGAGGTTCGTTAAATAGGACGACCAAATGCCCGAAGAACAATAAAAAATCTAGCAATTTGACCCTACCTTCCGTAGACTAGCATACCACTTATCCTACCTGCTGATTTTTCCAAGGTAGAGAATGGCATATCCAGCTGCGTATCATTCATAGGCATTTATCACAAATACCGTACCTTTATTTCAGCTTCAAGTGTTCAATGGAAACCCTACTAACCATGGTATGCGCACAGGAAGAAATGGAGTTGCATAACCACTTCAGTCCCTGCGCTGCATCAGCATTTTTGAGCGAACTGTGAAGAACAAGTCATGCACCTCTATGAGCATCTTCCTACGCGGAGAAGATGTGCAGGGCAGCATTTCATAACCATACCAAGCTGTGATAGTCCTGTCACAAGTTACTATTGCGAAAATGCTTTCCAGAACACCTGACAACTGTTTTTCATCTGTTGGTGTGATTGTCTTTAGAAAGTGCACACGGAACCAAATCAGCAAGAAGTACTGAGAACAAGAACAAGAAGTCACATGCGCCATCTGATTTCGCTTTCATCTCTCCAGATCTCAACAAGCCACCAACAGGTCATGAAATTACTAAACGCATGAAAAGGGTGCGGCTTCCGCAGTAGTTACGCACAATATTTAATACGAAAAGCTAATGCCTGACCAGCGAGGAATAGAGGGCGAATGGATGCAGAAACCAAATGTGGGTTTTAAAATCTATAGCTGTATACATCATAAGCCAATCTATTACTAATGCCCCACTATGCGTGTATATGTATATATACGGGGACAAGCCCTGTTCAAATGGCAAACCCTCCAATAAAACTGTTGACGTATCACACGCCCTGTGTGTGGGAGAGTCATTATAGCACCGGACACACGCAGACAAACTACTGGTAAAAGAAATGTACAAATCATTCCAGCCTGCCAGAAGTGTCCGGACGCTAGTACTGTTGTCATTAGGTAGCGTTGACCAGCGTTTGTGGTGAATATAATAGCCTAGCCCTTGCTTGTTTGTGGATTCAACGACACTCCCATACTTTGATGCTTTGATCTATACTTCCGGTAAGAACATACGGAGCAGTCTTATGCATGTCTAAAAACGAGAGAAGGATGTTTCCATTAGCAACCATGTGAATGTATACAACAGTAAAATACAGAAAACTCGAAAAAACAAAGCAGCATTGATTGGCAGAAAGTTTAACAGTTCGTTTTTGTCACTCAAATGGACTAAAATCCTATGTGCGTTCATTTGTACCTAGCGTATCACTTTCCATCGTTTAGACCATTTGACACTAACAGTGGGTGAGGAATATGATGCTCCTAACGACAGCCTAACCACAGAGTGTTATTGCCTGAGCCAGCACCCACTCACCTATTGATGTCACAAAGTGAGAATGAGCTTCTACAGTTTTAGAGTTGCGTTTATTAGCTATATCCCAGACTCTGAGAGTCTTATCATCCGACACACTGAGCAGGTGCTTTCCTCCCGGGTGGAACAATATACCTCTCACCCAGTTATCATGGGCTGCCTGCGACAGAGGAAATATAAAAAGAATTATCAGTTGCTGATATTTTATGTTCCATTTTACACTATTGCTATTATACCGTCATAGCTGACCAGTTAATACACATGGTCGATTCTTACCAAAGTGAACAGACATTGCCCTGTTGAAACGTCCCACATTTTGATGAGCTTGTCTCGAGATCCAGACACGAGATAGGGACCTCCTTGCGTTCCTTTCTATAAATATCCAAATGTTTCACATTTAGCAAATTGTAAATCAAAATTTTCAACTTTCGATAACGAACCTAATATGAACTTAGAATAGGTCACTGGCTATTTTGTATCTCAACTCAGTATCCTAAATATACTTTAAGCCAGACATTATTCACATACTAAATTTTATAGAAGCAGAAACGTAGCGGTTAAATACATTTGAAATGCTTCTCTGCCTAATCCCCTGGGTGTCCTCACCGTTTCAAGATTGGCTTCAATTGTCGCTAATTGGGTCACACTTCCTGACTCTTCATATTAATTTCTCTCAATTAACTTTGTGAATCACACAATGGCCATCATGAAGATACTGAATGGAGGTGGTCAATGACGCCAGAGTAATAATTGGGTACAAAACACTTGGGGTAGATGAGACTGGGATAAAGACTAGGGTCAGCCCATCGATAGATGCCAATAAGTGGCGGAAACATACACGTAGGTTCGTCAACTACCCATGTTGGTCATCCTGAGAATACTCCATTGCATGGATAACCAATAAAGCGCTAACCCCGGAGAGCACCAATAGTTGCTATTGGCAAATGACCAACTGATATCCCACGATCAGCCACTTAACTGGTTAGAAAACGTTTGAAGAATGAAATGAAAGTGCACCGAAGAACAGTAGCTCATTGATTAAACATGTATTGGGACATGGTGTAGCACCTGCAGAGCCGCAGCAGCAGAGATGGCAGCCGTGCTGACTGTGGGTGCCCAGCTGATACACTCCACCACATGGTCATGATCCCGCAGGTCTGCCTTCAATTCCTTGGTAGTGATGATCCAGACACGCACCGTCTGCAAAAATCCATCACAATGTTTTTGACAAATTCAATATCACAGCGCAATCAGTAGTAGTCAGAGTAGAAACTCCTTAAAAATATGATTGACACCCGCAGGGAGTTGGACCTGTGTATTATCAGTTTGTTGGACTCATTGTCACTTTTAGTATTATCGAGGGAGGTGACACGAGCATAGCAACAGTTCACGAGATGCCCCGAGCTCAATATATAGTAAGCTAATAAACCTCTTCTTACCTGATCATTGGAGCAGCTGGCTAAGAGAGTTCCATCGGGATGTACCTTGACAGACCTCACCCACTCTCGATGACCGGTAAATGTTCTCGTGCAATAACTGAAAAGAAGAAAAAACCGGTCGGTCATTGGTCACCGAGTGATAATCTATAGTTGAGTGATAATGAGGGCATTGATTTACTGTTTTTTGTGTTTGTCTGTTTATGCCCCACATTATTATTCCCAGGGTGAGGTCATGAAGTTTACACCCTGATCAACGGAAAGAGTTTGTTCGAACTCCACAGCAGAATGCCCTTACCGCCATCATTCATTTTTCTTGGGGTCTGAACCCACGACTCGCTATAGACGAGTCACACATTTTAGCCATAAAGCCGCAACTGCTACCAATGTGACTGGACCGACATCATTGTCAGCTAGGGTAACAACCGCATGGAAATAGTGCATTGCAGTATATACCCAGCAGTATATACCCAGCAGTATTACACAGCCAAAGAACAAAGAAATGAGAGCAAAATCTAGTGCGGCCGAAGGTTAGCTAGTTGATCAGTTATTGAACTTATAGTGGTTTTTTGCATTTGCCCAGTGATTATGACAAAAATGAGTTGAATCAACGGATATTAAGTGAGGTTCAGCCTTTGTGAACGAATTCAGACATAAGGTCAGTGTTGCTTAGGAGAATCTCCATAGAGAGTAAACATTGCACTGAATTTAACTGAGTTCAAGACGTATGGCATATCAGTCAACATGTAACCGCGTTCTCTTTTTTTGTTTTATTTTTGTGTAGTTGGAGATGATGACTGATGACCTAGTATTATGATGAATGCAGAGTGGGGATATCATCACATGCCTCGGTAACAGTGATTAAACCGTGGGTCTTAAATCCTGTTGCCCGCATGGCCTTGTTTTACTGTCGCTGGTGCAGTTCTTAGCTAGCGCTGACAAACGATGGCTTACCCTGTGGAAATCTCCCACATTTTGATGGATTTATCGCGACTCGCTGTGACCAGGAAGTCACCATTGGGAGTGAACTGCACAGAGGAGACATTGTGATCGTGGCCCTGCATCGTCTTGGTGCACTCGTATGACTGGAAGTCCCATAGCTTGACGCTCATATCAGCGGAGCAGGATGCTGTAAAATACGGGATAATGTAATATGTAAGCTTTATAAAGGTGGGTCATTTTGTAGGTATCTGTGCTTTATTCTGAAGTGAACATTAATTTCACCATCTGCAGCATAAAAAAATAAAGAACGCACTGATAGCCACCAGCCAATTAATGAAATTTCAATGGCTTGGACTGGTTTTTCCATTTTCCGGGTTTTTACACAATGGGGTATTTTAAGATCGATAGTTAGTGTGCATTACTTATGATTTCATATTTCTTCATCAATCGGCATGGCTTATTGATGAGGGTACAACTCTGACTACACTATGACCTTACTAAATGTAGTAACCCAGTATATGGGGATGCTAAATGAGTTTTGCCACACTTGAAGGTCGACACAAGTTAGTTATCTAAATTTCTTTTCTAGATTAGCCTTAACTTTTATAAACCCCATTGCGTTCAGTCATCCGTAAGCAATAGCCCAACACCTTTTGCCTCTGACCCAATTAGGATTGAGTCGTCTTTTTTGCAATGTATTCCAATGAGCAGAAAACTCCCATATGCGTGTTTCAACATACAATCTGTGTCCTAATAAATGTCTACGATCAGGACAGAGTGTTCCTGGCGCAATGGTTTTCATTTGATCAAATGCAATCCGAGATGCGCTAACATGAAAAACGTTTTATATATCCAGCGTGTTTGTCACCAGTAACTGACATAAATCACAAAGTCGACGGAGTTGACGATCTATACGGCACTCACCAAGCCATTTTCCAGTGTGGTCAAAGGCTATATCCTGTACAGAATCAGTATGCCCTTTCATGGTTCTCTCATAATCACCAGTCTCATAATCCCATATCTAAAGGAAAGAGCATTAGCAAGATCAGACAACTTGTAATTGCCAATATCGCCATAAGTGAAAGTGTAAGTGAAAGGTTACATATGTTTTCACAAAATATGTAACGAAACTGAATATCACTACGGGTTCGCGAAGTGTGAGTATCATAGCTTTTAAAATTAGCAGCAGGGCAATTTGTATTCTCATCTAATGAATTGGAAAATGGGGCACTTAACTCGCGCATTGCAGTAAAGATAAAAAGCCCGCATTGACCCTAGGTCCAAATGGCCGTGTACTGGCATAGATTATCACTGCATGGAGATGGTACACATATATAAACAATTTAACGGGATTACGTGGTAACCAAAGATAAGCACGTCCACTAGACACAATGCACCGAGTGAAGGTTGAGTACCTCTAGCCTCGACTTACAACAAATTTACATCATACGTATATAGGCCTAGGGCACTGCCCAGAGAACAGTGAAGACTCGTTCACTCATACTTTTACTAAACACCCAATCTGATCAACATATAGGCTGATAGATAACTGTACCCACCTTAATGGTGGCGTCCTCGCTGCAACTGGCAAAGATACTGAACAGAGGGTGAAATATAACTTTAGTGACTGGGCTTCGATGACCGGACAATGAGTATCGTTCGGGGGGTCGCGGTATCCACTCTGTCGGATCACGTTTATCTCGCGTGGGTGCCCCTGACTCAAATTCTTTTTCCGCCTTCTCCAGCTTTGCCTCCAAGTCCATAACCTATCGAACAGATGGTAAAATCAAATATAACCAGGCAATATGACATCAATGGAAAGCATTCCACTACGCTGGCACGCGCACACCGTTATTAATTTTACGACTATAGTGAAATCAAATGGGACAGATGGGTTTATGAGGTTATGTGAATAACATTATTCGGAGAGAGCCTTGTCCACCACAGAAAAATGTGGTATAAGGAAAATGCATTGGTCAAAAAAGGACGTTCAAGACGGTCTGATCAGATATCAAGGATTTTGTAGTAGACTGCCAATGTAGTGCACTCAAAAAACAATGATTTACCTTTTTCTGAAGACGGATAACGGATGTCCATTTTTTCTCGAGTAATCCGGCAAACTTATCTTCAATTCTATCACCCTATAGAGACAAAATAATGCAATAAGAGCTCATCAGTATGATTTGTAAATATTAGGTCAACATAGACCTGAACTGTGTTCTATTCTGGTCGCGTGAGACAAAAAGGCAGAAGAGGTTAATGAAACCTCGGGTAAGACAGCTTACAGGAAGACCTCTTCAAATTTTCCTGTTCACATCATCCTATGAGTAGTGATCTTCTGTGAAGATAAAATGAGCGTACAAATGTAATGATTCATTACGGTATCTAGTAGTCAAAGACGAACTAATTTCTCTTTAGAACAAATCGTATTATTTCATGTCATAATCAATATGAATAGCAGCCGGAGTGGATTATAAATTATACTCTGAATAAAACTGTAGATTCAGACTGAGTCATCAGTGAAATGACATAAGAAGCCATTTTTAGGTCAGTGACATAACTGCACAACTCATCAAGGTACATTGGGTACCATTTAAGTGTACTGGGCCCGTAATCACCTTGTCTTTCATACATCAAGAGTGAAAAGTTAGACCAGACCGACTCAAAGCCAGAAATCAATAGAGTGTGCACAGCACAGACTGATCAATAATGGTGCTCGAGATGAGCATTCGGTCGCAGTCCCATGAGCTTGGCTTAACTCGCATTTTGTGTGGGTAAAAAACCTGCCCTGTCTGCATCAAATGACTCATGGCCAGCCAACTGCATTAGAAAAACCTCTCTTGATCTCTCAACGAGGAAGATCGAGATCAGATATAACTGTGCCAATATTAAACACCTGAACTGGCCTAGCACCCAATATTACCCGCAATGATACTACTTACAAGTTCCGCTTCTTTCTGAAATTCTGCGAGCGCACTGTGGTAACCACTTGTTTTTAGATAATCTGCAACGGCCTTGTTTCTAAAACAGAGAAGGACTGTATGTGAGAGGATACAAACACAATACTGCGGCAGGTATGCAGATAATTACAGACCAAGACTGGAAAGGCTTAATAGCCTTATGAAATAGTCCCAATTGCAATCACAAATAGTAGCCTTACTTAGCGGTGGTTATATGACCTGTCCGTAATGACACACCACACAACACAAACATTGCAAGTACTCAATATATTCAATAGAATCCAAACTTTCTATACATTGTCGGGAAATGGTCTTGTTGTGTTGTAGGCATTCTCCAAAAGAAAATACATATTCAATCCTAAGTCAACCGGCTAGAAGAACAATTGAATAAAATTGAAGCAATGGTACGTACAGCTCCTCTCGTTGTCGATGTGATAGACCCATGACTTTAGCTGGTCAGCATACCATTCCTAAAAAGGAAGATGAAATGCGAATCAAACACAAAGCGACACTAGAATTCAAAATATCTCAATTCAAATAGTAAGCTACTAGAACTAGCGGTTAATGGGGAAAAGAACATGTTCAGTGTGGCTTCACAGCGAGGAATAACCGTGCATACTGCATAGTCGGTTATATGTTCAATCAAAGTTCAACACAAATCATTTAATCAAAAGCATGTAGTGTTCACAACAAGTAAAATCTAAACATCTGATACCGCGCATAGATTATGCGAGTTCTGACATAACTGACCAGTCAAACAGCTTGAATAGAATAAAAGAAACTCAATGACACAGACTAAAAAATCTAGCAAGGCATTTGCTATGATCTGTCAGTATGAAACCAGGGATGAATATGGCGAGGATTGATCAGGAAAGATTTTCACTACCTCAATTGACTCGACCGTTAGCAACCAGGGGTAGAACCCAGGCAATTGCGCGTTTGTCTAGAAGGCATGGCAAAACTCACACTCTAGCCTTGGGTAGAACTAACTTACAACTCAACTTAATTACACCTTTGAACGGCCGAAATTGATTCAGCGAGTCGAGCATCAAGTCACCATTCTATTTTTCCAGAACCTTTAGTAGTATATACTTTTAGCAGTTGCATTTACTGTCTCAAATGGTACATTCGCTTAGTCACCAGTACGACCACTACTATTACCATTATTAGTACTCGCAGTTGAAAATAAAATGAATGACATGAAGGATGAACTTCAAACCCAGAGGATAGACAAAAATCAAGACATAAACTTACACAAACTGAGTACAGTAATGAGTCCCAGATGCATGGTAATGGCAACCTAACAGTAGCACTACTAGAACTTTCGCAATGCACGAGCTCTACACTAAACGCACTATTGACTATAGACAGACTAGCCTAGGGTTCTACTACATCAAATTTCAAGGACAACTTCTCTACTCGACTACTCTACTCACCACTGCTAGTGTTAGTCAGTGTAGCCGTAGGTTGTTTGGCTCGGATGAAATGATCATCACGTCTTGATGTGATAAGTATGAAAAATGTAATTGTTTGCTCTGCGAAGACAATAATCAGCCAGACGTCGCACTGTTTTTTTAATTTTCAACCAACTTGCAAAGTTAATGTCACGAGATATCTAACGCTGCAACTTGTAAGTGTAACATCTGATTCTGATCTACTAAAACTAAGAGTAAGTGACTAAGTCACAGTCTACTCTACGACTACTCTACTGGTCTAGTAGTAGTAGTAGTAGTAGTAGTAGTAATAGTAGTAGTAGTAGTAGTAGTAGTAGTAGTAGTAGTAGTAGTAGTAGTACTACTAGTAGTAGTAGTACTACTAGTAGTAGTAGTACTACTACTACTAGTAGTAGTAGTAGTAGTAGTAGTAGTAACACAGACCGACCGAGTAAAACTAGACTAGGCCAGCAATATTTGAAGCTCACGAGATTCTTAACATCTGATCTACTGGTCTAGAGTAGTAACACACTATACAGACTGACCGGGTAAGACTAGACCAGACTAGGCCAGCAACATTTGAAGATCATGATAGTTTATACTCAATCCAATGACAATCTCAGACTCTCGAGTCAAACTCAAAGCCAAACTGTAACTTGTAAGTGTAAGTCAGTGTAAGGTGTCACGTTATCCTGCATCCAGTACGAGGCATGCGTACATATAGTCGACTGGACCACGGAATTCGGACATTTTACCTTGAAGTGGCGTCTATTATGAATCTAAATTGGCTTTTACACAGGTCAACGGGCGCGTAATTCCAAACGTTTTCAGGCAGCAGACTCCAAAATTATCAGAAGCAGGTCGGAAATAGACTCCGTCAAATTGAAAATGCGCGTGCGCAATGACATTATATCCTCGAACAGTGACGCGGACATCCAAATTACAAAATAACCCAGTAGATAGTTAGGTGATGTGTAGAGGTTAATCAAATAGTTAATAATTACTCCAAATAGTGACGAATAACTGCTTTAATGGCGCAGTAAAAACCTTCAGGATCCGCGGCTATTCTGATGCCGACTCGAGTATCTTTGGAGTTGTCCTCCCCATGGCCGGCCATAGCCTTGTGATTTCATTATAACAACCAGAGAGGTAAACTATAGAACCACTTTTGTGTTTTCCTTTTCAATAATCAATTTAAGGCACACTGTATTGAGTAAATTCCACCACTTTCATCACTTAGAATTTCACCAACTTTTTTTTACAATAGAATACCATGTCATCATCTCTCAACCTGAGTATTGAAAGTGAAAACAATAAACACAATTTTTATGCTGAAAAGTCAAGGGTTTAATCTTAATATTTAAACATTGACGGGTCATTCCACTTTTGTGTCAAATTACTGGTCGAAGTGCATGGTTTCGAGGGTACAGGGTAACTGGTTTCGAGCCAGGGGTACAAGGTGCATGAATTCGAGAGTACGGGGTACCTGGTTTTGAGGGTATAGGGTACATAGCTTCGAGGGTACCGGGTATGGGGTACATAGCTTCTCACTACCCTGGTGTATCTATCTCTTTCTCCACGGGTTGTGAACCAAAAATTGCTTCTGCCATTGCTTATATCATAAGAAGCTCTTGGCGTGTGGCACCCCGAAAAGATATGACTCGTTGTTTTGATTGAAACCCCAACAACCTAGATCACTGAGTGATTTTTCGTAGAAGGAAAGACCCAACATAAGCCATCTTGTTTAACTAGCAGGGAGCGAGGTTCACTAGAGGTCACTAGAGTCGATCCGTGTCCTCAGTCCCAGTCCCCTTCTGCTTTGTCCGTGTCATCATGTCACCATATCTTATTATATCAAGGATATCATTAGTGGAAACAAATCAAATCTCAGGAGTTTATGGCAAACTAAGCTTTACCCAACTCGCAGCCAGTCTCCCATTGCGTCTACCAAAACTGCCCTTGGAACTATTGCGTCAACACCCATTCAGATTGCTGAAACATTTAACCAGTATTTTTCAACTGTGGCTACCAATTTAGCTTCAAAGTTTTCTGACATGAATGTGCCTCTCGCAAACAACACACAGCTTGAGTTTAAATTCAGTCCAATGAAGGAAAGCTTTGTATTATCTAAACTGCAAACTCTAAACCCACGGAAAGGAATTGGCGTCAACGAAATATCAAACCGTATGCTTAAAGCGGCATCACCAGTCATAGCCAGACCTCTGACCAAAACTTTCAATCAATTGCTAGAAACTGGGACTTTCCCATCTGGTTTCAAAATTGGACAGATAACTGCTCTTCACAAATCAGGTGATCGTCCTCATCCATCAAACTACCGACCAATTTCAGTACTTACAGCGCTATCAAAAATTTTAGAAAAAGCTGTCCGTGATCAACTATACACATTTCCCAACTCAAACAAAATAATTTCTGACAGCCAATCCGGATTTCGACCAAAACACTCAACGATCACAGCCTTAACTCGGTTTACTCACCAGATTTATCGCAACATCGGTAACAGAAAAGCAACAACGGTACCTTGATCTTGCCAAAGCTTTTGATACCAGAAACCACGCATTGCTCTTGGAAAAACCTAGAGCTCATGGAATAAATTGTACTGCTCATGATTGGTTTAAATGTTATTTGAGCGATAGAACTCACCAGGTTTTTATTGGTGGTCAGTTGTCTGCCCCAGCTCCGGCCACCATTGGTATTCCGCAAGGTTCAATTCTCAACTAAATTTATGGTCTACAGTACTAACTCTCTAGGGAAACGTTTCTCTGATATTGCTTTAAACATTGGTGCTGAAACAATAGACAGAGTAAAAAAATTTTAATATCTTGGTGTAGTTTCTGATGAAAACCTACCTTGGAAAATACACATTAAACAGGTGCACTCTAAAGCCAGTTCCAGGCTATACCTTTTTAGGCAAATTAGAAATTTTCTGGACACTAAACAATCCAAAATAGTTTTCACATCTTTGGTGCAATCAGTAATGGATTATGCAGACACAATTTGGTCATCTTGTTCTTCCAAATCTCAAAATTCATTCCAAAAAATTCAAAATAGAGGTTTAAGATGTATTCATAATATACTCAATTCTCGTGCCAAATCTCATCATATTGCAGATTTACTTCACCAGACTGGTCTGGCAACTCGGAGACGATCTGATATGTGTATACTGACCTATAAGACTGCTACTGGAGACGCACCATTGTATCTGATGAACATGATTGTATCCGCCTTAACATCGGCTAACAGAATGAGATCAAATATGAGAAACTCTCTTGAAGTTCACAGGACACTCGGACTGGAGATTTAGCTTTTAGTGTCGCAGCACCTAGATTTTGGAACACTTTTAATCAAGACCTTTTAAATGCAAAGACTTTATATAATTTCAAGACTCGGCTACATAATTACGCAATATCCAAGATATAGATTTTTTCAATGCTGACCAGGACTGTCAAATGGACTCTGTTTTTGATCAATGCTTTCCTCGATTCATGGACCTCAATGTAAAAAAGACTTATTTAATCTTATTTAAGCTATCCATGTAAAATAAAGCTATCAAATCAAATCAAATCAAATCAAATCAAATCAAATCAAATCAAATCAAATCAAATCAAATCAAATCAAATCAAATCAAATCAAATCTTGGGAATCCACTCCACCAAGTTTTCAGCATGACTACACTCAGGTACACTGAAGCGCATGTACTATGAGAGGAACAACCGAACAAATGCTTCAATCAAGTAGTGAATAGCTCGTAGAGCTGGCTTTTATTAAAAGAACAATTCTTTTAATACCCCCCCTGAATGTACATGTATGTGTAAAATAGCGGTAAGCCCCATATATAAATAATGTGTTGCGTCATATTGTTACCCAAATCACCACATTTGCACTGTCTAAATGAATCTACCTGTCAGGTGAGTATTAAAATGCATGACAGAGTACCGGATAGCCATAATATGAATGACTATTTAATGGACAGTTGTAGTTCCTAATTACAGCTGTACAGGTTTAGTCGCATGAAGTTATTCTCCCACCTCTCTGGGCCAATTCAAAGGTTACATAACACCTACAGCATTTCCTTTAAACCATGAACCAGCCACTCAGAATTCTGCTTTGCCACATTAGTGGTAGTACATGCCGCAGAGAATCCTCCTTATCTACAAAGACAGAGTCAGCTAGGTACAGATTCCCATCATGTCTTTCAACATACTGTCTGTTACTACCATCATAGCTTTTTGCTGTTGATTTTGGACTGAATCACCCTGCTAACTAGAGCTGCTTTGCGCTTGTTCAGATGTTGATTTAAGCCCAACTCTAAATATGGTTAGCTTATAATGTAAGCAGACAGAGACATATTTGACAGGCCCTCCTGTATTTCTAGGGATGACTTTGGGTCAAGCATCCCTAGCTTCAATACAAAGAATGACAGAAAATTTGTAGATGAATTGTCTGCCAACCCATTGAAAGGAACCGGTCAAACACAACAGGCAAGTATTGATTTGATTTGATTTGATAATTTTATTTTACTTGGATAGCTTAAATAAGACCAGAAGTTTGAAGAGAAGAACGCATAAATCAAAGACATTAATTGGCTAACCAGAGTCCATTTGACAGTCCTGGTCAGCATCTATCATTGAGATCATAAAGATTTCACACTTTTGCTCCAATTTTTAAACTATAATACTTGTCACAGATATTTATTTAATTTGATGATTTTTCCCAAGAAGTCACAGTTTATGTGATCTCTTATAGGCTTAGGATGACACCCCAGGGGTCGATTAAATTTTCTTTAACTTTGAAATTGGTTAAACCGAATTATAACTCCGGGATTTATATTGAGGCAGTTTATGTACAGATACAGTAGAGTTCGAGGTACTTTATATTGAAGCCCAGGCGCTGTCATCAGTGTTTAGATAGTCAGGAGGATGGGTCAGCAAAAACAGTCTGATCACTCACTGACTGTTGGGTAACCCAGCATAGTAAGCTTGGATATTCAACCTTTCGTCTAAGAAGTAAGTACACGTCTTGCTTTATAACGACCACAGAACTAACTTTTCCGAACCATTGACACATATACCATTCTATGTATTGTTTTACTCTGGTACTTCTTGGTCATTCTATTTAAAGGACTTTCTAAGTTGGATCGATAGGAGTTAGTATAATTATGTGAGGGGCTCATTCTCACAGTGGGGACTCAGCATGGCTAGGACTTGAATCCGAAATCTTTTGACCTTGAACCAAGCACTCTAACCATTGGGCTATCCTAATGATATGTTGTATTCTCCAGCCTCACATGATTTTTCTTCCTATTGGCAGATATTACTGCTTTTAGGACACAGAAATTACCCCAAAGGTTTCTATCCAGACATAAATTGTAGCCTTTTTGGACGTTCCCTACATTTATAAATAACTTTCAGATTTTTTGGTAGGTGAACATTACTAAAGATGACAGTACAGCTTGACTTTGATGAAATCCTGCTGCATCTTGGATCATTTGGGAGATATCAGAAACGGATATATTTTCTCATATGCCTCCCATCTATTTTCTGCTCCATGCAGGTCATGGTTTCAGTATTCATTACGCACACTCCAGAATTCAGGTACAACCAATTGCAATCATATATACAAGAGATTTTTTCCAAGTCAACATAATTTTAATTGAGGTCATAATATGTAGATCAATTGAACCGGGGTATAGGTGGTGCACTCATCCATGCAGCATCCAATTCCGAACTAGTTGAAAGTCAGCTCATTCTGCATAAAGAGGCCCTAGTTTAGACTTCTTGTATCTTGCCGTATAGATTGCGTTGAGGCAAACATTACAATTCTGAGTTCAATTTTGCGAGTCCGTTCTTTGAAAAGTTATTTTGACAGTAAAATATAATATTTTATCTATGTGTCACTAATCATATGAACAGTATATGAATCAATGCATGGACATTCTTTATGTCACTGATCAGCGTGTATAACTTTTCAGTTGTGTGAATGGTACTGATAACTCTGCAAGAAGAATTAATAAGCCAGTGATTTCCAGCCAGAACTACTCAGGTAGGAATCATCTCATAGCATCTCATCTCCATTGTTCCAATTTTCACTTTAGTTTGCTTCCCGATTACCAATGCCTATGCTATAAGATGTGGCCGGATGCCCTTCTTGTGACTGCTACTGACTTTTGTGCGCTTTGAATCCAGACCTGGCATGCTGTAGCCTGTACGTGAGTGCAGCCATCAAGCTACTACTGCTTCAATGGTCGGATATACATGTGATGCCCCGATTACAAATCTGGTTGGCCCATCATTTTAACCACCGAAACCCATGCAAACAAACCTCGAGCACAACACAACCAATACAGTAGCCTTCACTGTATCATTCCCCATTACTTTACAGTGAATAGAGTGCTGAAAGAAGGCTGCTTCATACCTGGACAGTCTAACGATAATGGAACCTCTCTCACAGAGCTTTGCCAGGTTTTTAAATATACAAATAAAGATTTCTCCTCTACTATTGTTACTCAGGTGTGTGCATATCTAGCCTTGTCATGCTAACTAGTGTTACTGACATTCAAGTTGGTTATCTCCCAGCTGACAGCTGAAGCATAATATAGCTGAAAATATTCTGTAATCTGTCCCAGATATTCGGAAAAAAAACTAGACACCTGTGTATAAACAAACTCTCACATGAGGCAACTTCTGGTGTTGGTAGCAGTAGTTCCTGTGAGGGGTTTTTTGGAGGTTGCTGTCTGGTGAACAGGAAGATTTTATCAGGACTCACAAGCTGCATTCTTTCCCTGTCACTGCTGGGATTTGAACCCGTGACCCGCTATTCACAAGTCCTATATTCTAACCGGCCAGGGCTGCTCTTGTCAGAATGTAGCAAACATTTCTTGTAAAAAAATGTGGACTCTTTGTGTTTTCACCATAACCTATGTATGTACACAACTGTAATTTGTGCCGATGTCTTTATGGCAGTTTGATCTGGTCTGTGATAGAGCATACCTTTCTACACTGAGCACTGGGATGTTTATGGCAGGCATTCTTATTGGATCTTTCCTACTTGGTATATTATCAGATATGTGAGTATATAAATGGTGCCTATATGCAAAACAGGATGCGAACTGAGCGCGGATAGTTCTGTTCAGTCTTCGAAAGATTTAAATTGTTTTGGATATGTGCAAAATTCATTTCCAGTTGAATAACATACAGTGCATGTAAGCTGGTAGAAAGCGATCAATTTTGAGTACCTGGCCATTGGCCTAGTTTGGGGTCAGAAATGTTATAATAATTTATGTCATGAAAATACCTGATTAGACTCGGTTTTAATGAAAGGTTTTTCAGAGGGGTGCCTTCTTCAGCTTGCCTAACACCAACACAAAGGAGTCTATGCACTACTGTTTTTTGTCACAAGTATATTTTGTGACACACAGAGTCTGATAAAAAAAGTTTGCCTTGGCAGTCAACCTTTAACTTTGTAGAATTGGCAGGAAGAAAGTGCTAATAGTGAGCGTTCTGGGGGAAACAGTTATGGGAATATCAGCAGGCTTCTGTCAGGATATTGTAACTTTCATTATTGTCCGATTCTTTGTTGGAGTATTTGCCATGGCAATATTCATGACCAGCTTTGTAATCGGTAAGACGTGAAGACGAAGAATACTGAAACTCAAAAGTTTTATCAACGTTGTTAGAATTTTGTCATTGATTTCCTTGGGTGCTTGGTTGTCCTCTTTGTTGGACCTCTAAGCTTGTGTCTTGTTGGAGCAGTGGGAACCTGGGTCAATGTAAGTCAGCTCATACTTACAATGGAAGTCAGCTGTGACTGGGATTCGAACTTTGGTTCTCACAATTTGGAGGCTAATGCTCTATACCACTGATATATCTCGCTGTTATCATGTTACCAACAGGTTTCAACATCATCAACCTCTTTTGAGTACGTAGTAGTCTTTCAATTTATAAACTGCATCAGCATTAAAGCATTACAGTGTGAGCAACGAACTCATTAAAATTATCGCATTCCATGACGATATATTCATTTAATTCTGTACTCTCTCGTATGTATAATGACCATAATACTGCAAATTACCAGTTTTATTTTCATTATGTAGGGGTATAAATGCACAACATGCAGATTTAATGCAGCTGTGGTACTGTCACCTATAGACAATTATATGTAGCTATTTCAATGGGAACTTACTATTTTAGGCATGACATTATATTACAGGCTTGGAGCTGATTGGACCCAACTATCGTATACTAGCTGGCATCGCGATAGAATATTTCTTCGCATTTGGTTACCTTTTAGTGACATGGATTTCGTACACATTCAGAAATTGGCGCGCTATACAAATCAGCATCTCAGTGCCTTTTCTAATCTTCCTTTCCTACCACTGGTATGTAAATAATCTCCCATATTATGATATGTGCCGATGTTGATTTGCGCTTTAAATCTCATATGGCAAATGGAGGCCAGGATGGCTCAGTATGTTAAAGCTCGGATTTGCAATCTATAGATCACAGGTTGGAGCCTCACTGCCGGCAGGGTGTTTTTCTGGTAGAGCCTTCAGCAAGCGCCTTACTTCGAATTGCTAGCGTGGGTTCGTATCACCAAAGTAAATAAACGGAGGTGCCAACCAGTGGATAAGGGTCAGAAATTATTCCACACTTTGTTAAAGATCCACCTCTCCCTTCTCGATAAGAGTAGCCGAATTTCGGCGGGTGATGTGTAAACTGACTTAGGTTGACTGACCCCCAACCTGGAGCGACGTGGTGCTCCATGCTGGGCCGTAACCGGTGAAAAACAACCTGTATCTAACCCGGCAGCTCTGCCGTACGCGAGAAAGAAATATGGCAAATACGTGTTGTATGAATATATGTGTGTTTGTACCTTATGTACTATCTTATTGTGTCAAGTTTGACAAATAAGATGCACATAAGAGATTATCTTAGTCACATACTATTACATGTATATGTGGCGATGTTGATTGTATATAGACCACTTATTATTATTATTAAATCTCTTATGGCAGATACATATGAGTGTGCATATGAAGACTTTTTCGTCATTGATTTAAACAGAGTAAAGTATTACAGGTTTATACCAGAATCAGCGCGGTGGCTGTTAGCTAAAGGTAAAGATGCTGAGGCAGAAGGAATCATTCGTACTGCAGCTAAAGTAAATCAGGTGGAAATCCCAGAGGAGTTATTCAGACGGATAGAAGGATCGGTAAGACAAGAGCAGAGCATCATTTCCATACGTCACACCCGGCGCCTAATTATCAGAACTGCTGTCATCAGCTTCAACTGGTGAGTGAATGGTAGAGCATAAATGATGCTATCCCACTCGGGAACTCCTTCTGGCATGCAGATAGATTGACATGACAGCAGTGGCTTAGTGAGTAGCGTTGGACCAGGTGACAGCAGTGGCTTAGTGAGTAGCGTTGGACCAGGTGACCCAGGGTTGATCGATATGCTTTTTCGCTCCTCAGATTTGGATGGCGGCGTTGACTAAAGGAGGCCTATAACATAGAACAAACTAAGGGGCAAACCATGGACCTTCCTGACTTAATGATGCCATCCATGGAAAACAAGATGATCTTATCTTATACCACCAGAAGGTTCCTATGTAGTGATTTTTGTGTGTGGTTTATACTGTATCAGAACTTGACTGTTGATCTATACAAAATGCACCGGAATGATAAGCCCTGTCGCCTTTCACTTGTTGGTTGTAAGCTTGTGCTGCATTGTAGGCTAGTCGTGGCGATGGGATATTATGGCCTATCCCTTTATAGTGCCAATCTAAATGGGGATCTTTTTGTCAACTTCCTGTTAAGTGGACTGGTGGAGTTTCCCGCCTACACACTCTGCTTCTTCTGTATAAAGTTTGGTCGGAAGGGCCCATATATTTGTTCCATGCTAGTAGGAGGATTGGCGTGCATAGCTGTGGTCCTTGCACATAACTTCCTCGATGGTACGTATGTGCTCACAAGTCTCTATAGTTTGTTGTGTTTTTCTTCCAGTTGGGCAGTTTGCCTCCTACCTAACGGACCTAAGAATAGTTAGAGTGGTGGGAGTTAGGAATTATGTGAGGAGTCCGTTTTCACGCATTGGGCGCTCAGTATGACTAGACCCTGGATCTAGAATCTTTTAATTTTGAGTCAAGCGCTCTATAAATAGTTAAATTTTAGGGTTAGCGTACTAGATGAAGATTTTTATCAATTGTTTATTTCAATGTGACTCCTTTTGTTACAGTTGAAGGACCGGTTATAGAAAACTACTATAAGTGCTTGACCATGCTTGGCAAGCTGTGTATAACCACATCATTTGCTATAATATATTTTTGGTCAGCTGAGCTGTACCCGACAGTTCTCAGAAACTCACTACTCGGTGTGAGCTCAACGATGGCCAGGCTGGGTACTGTCTTTGCACCATTTATAGCTGATATGGTAAGTTATCTGCAGGTTCACGTACAATCTTATATACAAAGTTTACTAATGTGTCCTTGAACGCCCTTACGTGCATTTATTTATAACTCACCCAGTTGGGCACCAACCAGCCCATCTTTTTGTCTCGTGTTGATGCTTGGGTGAACTATACTAAATCCAGTTCTCTTTTGTAGGGTAAATTTCTACCGAACTCTAAGGATCATGGGCTGCCATCTATGGTGTTTGGTATTGCTATGATTTTTGGTGGCTTGACGGCCGCGAGTCTGCCAGAGACCTCTGGAAGAAGGATCCCCGAGACTGTGGAAGAAGCGGACATATTCCCTGACAGGTGACGGCTTATCCCACAAGATTTAACATAAGTCTTTACACTGTCCTTCCAGGGTGCACCAGTAGCTCAACAATAGGTACTGTACTGTATTATATAGCGAACATGATAGGGGATAGTAACTCCAGCTAGTGTTTGTCCATGTTGCCATGATGACCAATTGTAGTTTATTACCGTACCCGTGACTACACACATGACAATTGTTTCTCTGTAGGATTCCACCGAAACAGCAATGGGAACTACAAGGTGGCATCGAAACTGAGGAGTCACCTGCTATGATCCGCCACTAATGGTGCAGATGCATCAGTTTTGGTAGAGTTTATTTGGAGATAATCGTGCATCACAGCATTTTGAGATCAGTGGACGGATAATGGATAATAAAATGCAAGTCATCTAACTATAACTTTTGTCATTGCCGATAATGACTACAGCAGCCACAATAAAAACTAGATGTGAAACTTCAACTATAATAAATGCGTAACATATAAGTGATCTAAGAGATGAGCAAAGAGAAATGAAGTCAATTCGGTTAGTCACACCCTCCATCTATGCAGACATTGTTTAATGCATCATGAGCCTCGGGAACACCATGCTTTGCTGCGTGCTGAATCAACCTATGCGCTTCTCTACAACATTATAATAAGGTATGTACATGTAGTACTACGCATGGGATGTAATGAGAAGACAACTCCTGAGTCCTCTGGATCATTTTCTTCTATCACAGACCAGTTACATATGGTAATCTCACTGCCCAGACTGACTGGTACAGTTGGTGAACAGGTAATTTGGTAATAAAGTAAGCATAATGAGGAGGCCGGAGTGGAAGAATGAATACATATATTTCCTGTCTGTTTTCTGCGAGGCCTGGGTTTAATTCCAGACCATAGCGGCATATTTCAAGGGATTGTTCTCTGCCTGACCACGCTCTGCCAACCCATCCTGAGTCAGGGTGGCCGAAATTGACTCAATCTCCCCCTCCCCCCCCAATGGCACCACACAACCTGTAAACACTGAGAATAAAGGCCTATGTCCAATCACAGACAGGCAAAGGCTGAAAAAATGAGAGGTGCTACAGATATTACTGGTTTGGTGGTAACGCTTAC
>Ga0224501_10001150_pt1 | contig 20376 bp, 11 predicted proteins | sample SF_Oct11_sed_USG_4_FD_169105 | JGI IMG/M metagenome (GOLD analysis project Ga0224501, IMG submission 169105) | Sediment microbial communities from San Francisco Bay, California, United States - SF_Oct11_sed_USGS_8_1 | ecosystem: Environmental > Aquatic > Marine > Sediment | place: USA...
CTCAATGCTTCCCAAAGAATGGGAAAAGAGATTGATTGATATGAATGTAACTCAACTGAAAGACTCGGATTTGGCATGGGCAGATTATGTTTTTGTCAGTGCAATGGTAATCCAGCGTCAGGGAGTTCGGCAGCTAATCGAGCGCTGCCAAAAGGCAGGGAAAAAGATAGTTGCCGGAGGACCACTCTTCACTTCCGAGCCAGAAAACTTCGATGACATTGATTATCTAGTGCTTAATGAGGGAGAAATAACTTTACCCCAATTCCTCGACGATTTGGCACAAGGTAATCCAAAGCATATTTACACTTCTACCCAGAGACCGGATTTGAGTAAGACTCCGTTTCCGGCTTGGGAATTGATTGACAAGAAAAAGTACTCAACCATGCCAATCCAATTATCAAGAGGATGTCCTTATGATTGTGAGTTCTGTGATATTGTCACCCTTTTCGGTCATAAGCAAAGAATGAAGAGTAAAGACCGGATAATTGGTGAACTCGATGCCCTTTATCAGACACGCTGGAAAGGTGGTGTTGCTTTAGCCGATGACAATTTCATTAGTAATAAGAGCCGTTTAAAAAAGGAAATACTGCCGGCAATAATCGAATGGATGCGAAAGCATAAACATCCCTTTGCCTTTTCGGCTGAAGTGTCAATCAATCTGGCGGATGATGAAGAATTGATGCGAATGCTGATTCAGGCTGGATTTGATGTGCTCTTTGTTGGTATCGAGACCCCGAACGAGAAGAGCCTTGCCGAATGCAACAAGATTCCAAACAAAGGTCGTGATTTATTAGCAGCGGCAAAAAAGATGCAGCGTTTTGGTTTCGTAGTGGACGGCGGGTTCATTCTCGGATTTGACAATGATGATGAGTCAATCTTTTTCCGTATCGTGAAGTTCATTCAGCAGAGCGGTATCGTGACTGCAATGGTCGGGCTTTTGAATGCACCGCGCGGCTCAAAGCTTTACGAACGACTGCGAAACGAGGGTAGACTTTTGACCGAGAAGGAAATTGTCGGGGATAATACTTCTTTTTCCACTAACTTTATGCCAAAGATGAAAATAGAACCCTTGGTTCAAGGCTACAAAAATGTCTTGGAACGGCTCTATTCAGCTAAAGCCTATTATGCACGGGTAGGTGAATTTTTTAAAAATTACAAGCCGCCAAAACGCAAGCCAACCGGATTCCATTTCTATTATATTAAAGCTATATTCAAATCATTTCTAACTATCGGAGTATTTAAAGAAGAGCGATACCATTTCTGGCATCTCATGTTCTGGTCGCTATTCCGAAACCCAAGGGTTTTCCCGTTGGCTTTGCGATTCGCCATCTATCGGCTCCATTTCTCTGATATTGCTGGACTTTAAAAGCTTTCCTTAACCATATTATTTGCCCGAAAAAATTTTGCCTAATAGGCATATAAAATTGGAGATAAAATTTCTTCTATCTTTTTGATTTTGGATATTTCTATTCGGGGTTACCTATGGGGTCACTTAGGGAATTGCCTGGGGAGTTGCTTACTAGGTTACCCCTAAACTAAACCGATTTTGGGATGGGGACGATAATTTATTCCAATATCAAGGGGAGTATACGAAACTGGTGTTTGACATTATTAGAATCGGTTAAAAGCGGCTTCTCAAAAACAAATTTGACGCAAGTGACGAGTTTATTGTCCATTATTATTACGCCGTAGGAAATATTGGACCAAGATTTAGATTTTTTCTCACTATGCGCATATGTGGCGATATCAATCCAGGCAATTCCGAAAGCATGAGCATCTTTCATCCTAAGTGCCACAGCAAGAAAATGAGGATATTCAAACTGGTAACCATAAGGTATAAGTAGCTTAGAATTTATTAAAATGAACGAGACCCGCCGCTTTCCACTAAATTGTATTAATATCATTTGCTAATCCAATAAATACTAAGTCCATTCCTAACGGCTTAGCACCGGCACAGGTTTTAAGCAAGAAAGTAAAAAGAAAAATTGACATTTCTTATTTAGCTTTTTAATATATGATGTTTAATGTGGAATGCTTTTTGGTCAAATCTTGACCATGACAAATGCGGATATATTAAGCCTTCTCTTTTTCCCGCTTGGATTCTTCGATAATCTTAGCCGCTATTTCTCGAGGCACTTCTTCGTAATGAGAGAATTTCATTGAGAAGTAGCCACGTCCTTGGGTCATTGACCGCAAGGTGGTGGAATATTTATACATCTCAGCTTGCGGAACCTGTGCCTTGATTACCTGCAGGGTGCCTTCGGTTTCTACCCCCATAATCCTGCCGCGTCGGGCATTCAGGTCACCAATCGCATCGCCCATATACTGGTCAGGAACCCTTACCTCCACAATCATTATCGGCTCTAATAACACCAGCCCGGCTCTTTCACCAGCCGCCTTGAACGCTAACTGACCGGCAATCTTGAAGGCAATATCTGAAGAATCGACTTCATGATAAGAGCCATCATAAATGGTTGCTTGCAAATCAACCACCGGATAACCAGCAAGCACGCCTTGAGACATAGTTTCTAAAACACCTTTTTCGACCGAGGGCAAATATTTGGATGGCACCGCACCAGCATAAATTTCATCGATAAACTCGAAACCAGAACCGCGTTCTTTTGGTTCAAGCCTTAGCCAGACATCACCGTATTGACCTCGTCCACCTGACTGCTTCTTATATTTACCCTGAGCTTCGGCTTTACGCATAATCGTCTCTCGATAAGGAATTCTGGGTTTAACTAAATCAACCGTAACATCGAATTTTCGTTTTAACCGCCCGACAATCACATCTAAGTGCAATTCACCTAAACCAGAAATATGCTGTTGTTTTAATTCATGTTCATACTTGTAGGAAAAGGTTGGGTCTTCCTCATGCAGCCTTGCCAGACCATTGGATACTTTTTCTTCGTCACCTTTTGATTTAGGCATAATCGCGACCGAAATCGAAGGTTCAGGGAATTTAATCGGTTCGACCACGAACGGCTCTTGAGTCCTCGATAACGTGTGTGAGGTGCGGGTCAGCTTCAGTTTCACCAATGCGCCAATTTCACCAGTCCTTAGTTTATTGGTTTCGGTTCGTTCTTTACCTTTCACATAATAAATCTGGTTAATCTTCTCTTCTTTCTCAGCATTTGAATTCAAAAGCACCATCCCGGATTCGATTGTTCCAGACAAGACCTTTATGTAATTCAAATCGCCAATATGAGGTTCGGAAACGGTCTTGAATACAAAACCGATTGGTGGACCCTTCGGGTCTTTCTTTTTGGTAATTACTTCCTCGCTACGTGGCTTAGTACCTTTAATCTCGCCAATTTCAATACTGGCGGGCATTGACTCAACGATAAAGTCTAATAGCAGTTTGACTCCGATATTATCATAGCCATCACCACAAAGCACCGGAAACAACTTACCTTCTTTTGCTCCTTGTTTAATGGCAGCTGCCAGTTCCTGGGAGGTAATTTCACCGCCTTCCAGAAATTTGTTCATTATCGCTTCGCTCACGTCGGCGCAGGCTTCGATTAATTTGTCACGGTACTGGCTAATCTTATCTTTAAGCTCGTCCGGAATCGGAATTTCTTTGACTGTGTCTTCTTTATCTTTATAAGCTTTATTATAAACTAAATTAACAATACCCTCAAAACTTACTTGTTTGCCGACGGGCAAAAATATCGGGCAGATTTTGCTGCCAAATTTTTTAATCACTTCATCCAATACCTTATAAAAATCGCTGTGTTCTTTTCTAAGTTTGTTGATGAAAATTAATCTGGGAAGTTCATATTGATTAATAAGTTTCCAGATAATCTCGGTGCCGACTTCGATGCCGGAAATCGCATCAATCACAACGATTGCGTTATCGGCGGCTCTTAAACCAGAATAGACTTCACCAATAAAATCGGCATAACCCGGTGTGTCAATGATATTTATTAAATTGTCCTTATACTCACCATAACCTAAGGCTAAATTGATACTGATTTTTCGGTTAATTTCGTCTTCGTCATAATTTAAAAGAGCATTACCTTCATCGACTCGACCAAGACGGGTGTTCTGTTTCAAATTGTAAAGTATTGCTTCACTGATAGTTGTCTTACCACAACCACCATGCCCGAAAAAGCCGATATTTTTAATATGGTCAGAACTATACTCTTTCACGCTATCCTCCTAAAATTAATTCTGCAGATGAGCACAGATTTCATCACAGAGGGGCACAGATTATCTGAGCTGAACTGTGTATTTTTATCGGTGCTAATCTGTGATAAATGAAGCATAATCAATTTTTAGTCAAAGTCAAGACCGAATGGTTCGCCAGTAACCTGTATTTTGATAAAGGCAGGAGGTAGGTAGAGTTAATTGCTTCCGCTTGAAATTTTAATCGTCAGAATTCGTATCTTCGTCGTCACTATCAATAAGTTCATTGACAAATATAATCTTTTATTCATAATGAATTGGGTTATTTTAGAGGGACCTCTAATTAAGTTTTTATGAAAGGTCCGAAAGAAGGCATAATGCAAAGAGTTAATCTAATTCTGGGCTTAGCCATAATTTGCCTGATTTTCAGTATCGGGCAAAGCCAATGGCTGGAAACGACAATTACAGTAGGATCTTTTCCTCATGCCTTAGTCTACAATCCGACCAACAACAAGGTCTATTGCGCTAATGAGGCTAGCGATGATGTAACGGTGATTGATGGGGTAAACAATTCGGTGATTACAACCGTTACAGTAGGAAGTGCACCGCTTACCTTAGTTTATAATCCGACCAACAACAAGATCTATTGCGCCAATGGGTATAGCGATAATGTGACGATAATTGATGGTGCAACCGACACCGTGATTACTACGATCACAGTAGGAGATTATCCTTGGGCATTTGCCTATAATCCACAACAGAATCGGGTTTATGTAGCAAATTATGACTCTTCGAGTATATCAGTAATTAGGGATGTGACGGGAATAGAAGAACGCACTGCGCTTGAAGCTGAACGCTTAATGCCAGAAATATATCCGAATCCGGCGAAAGGCGTGATGCGTGTCCGTGTTCCGTTGTCCGTGAAAGAAATTAAAATCTTTGATATTTCAGGGAAATTGGTAAAAGAGATTGCCACGCCTTCGGCTCGCAATGACAATTCCCTTAGGGTTTCACTTTATGGAATTAAGAATGGAATTTATTTTGTGAAAATAAATAATAGTAATCAAGTCACAAAAATCATTGTGACGAAATAAAGAGGATGTATGACGATTCAAAGATATAAAGATTTGAAGATTGGAAGATTGCTCTCTACTCGTTTCTCCCTGCTTTCTTAAATGCACAGGTCGACACAGCCTGGGTTAGAAGATATAATGGACCTGGAAATAGTAATGATTGGGCTTATTCTCTTGCGATAGATGGGCAGGGCAATGTGTATGTGACAGGAGGAAGTCGTGGTTCTGGCACATCCGTTGACTATGCGACAATCAAGTATAATGCCAATGGTGATACACAGTGGGTCAGAAGATATAATGGACCAGGAAATAGTTATGATTATGCTTATGCTCTTGCAGTAGATGGACAGGGCAATGTTTATGTGACCGGTTATAGTATTGGTTCAGCTACTTCTAGGGACTATGCGACAATCGAGTATAATTCGGCTGGTGTCGAGCAATGGGTCGCAAGATATAATGGACCAGGAAATACTGATGATGAGGCTTATTCTCTTGCGGTAGACGGTCAGGGCAATGTGTATGTGACAGGTTATAGTACTGGCTCAGGCACTTATTATGACTATGCGACAATTAAGTATAATTCAGCCGGTGTTCAAGAGTGGGTTCAAAGATATAATGGATCGGGAAATGGTTTTGATGAGGCTTATGCTCTTGTGGTAGATGGACAAGGCAATGTGTATGTGACCGGTGGAAGTACTGGTTCAGCCACTTCTTTTGACTATGCGACAATTAAGTATAATTCTCAAGGTGCCGAGAAGTGGGTTCAAAGATATAATGGACCAGGAAATTATTGGGATGAAGCTTATGCTCTTGCGGTAGATGGACAAGACAATGTGTATGTGACCGGTTATAGTGTCGGTTCAGGCACTTATGAGGACTATGCGACAATCAAGTATAATTCAGAAGGTGTCGAGCAGTGGGTTCAAAGGTATAATGGACCAGGAAATAGTGATGATTATGCAAAAGCGATTGCGGTAGATGGACAGGGTAATGTGTATGTGACAGGTTATAGTACTGGTTCAGGCACTTATGAGGACTATGCAACGATTAAATACAATTCTCTTGGTCAGGAACAATGGGTCGCAAGATATAATGGACCAGGAAACGATTGGGATGAAGCTTATTCTCTTGCGGTAGATGGACAAGGCAATGTGTATGTGACCGGTTATAGAACTGGCTCAGGCACTTATTATGACTATGCGACAATTAAGTATAATTCGGCTGGTGTCGAGCAGTGGGTTCAAAGATATAATGGATCAGGAAATTATTGGGATGAAGCTTATTCTCTTGCGGTAGATGGACAAGGCAATGTGTATGTGACCGGTTATAGAACTGGCTCAGGCACTTATTATGACTATGCGACAATTAAGTATAATTCGGCTGGTGTCGAGCAATGGTTCGCAAGATATAATGGATCAGGAAATTATTGGGATGAAGCTTATGCTCTTGCAGTAGATGAACAGGGCAATGTCTATGTGACAGGTTATAGTGGTGGTTTAGGTACTGGTAATGATTACGCAACAATCAAATATGTGCAGACACAAGGAGTGGAAGAAGAGATTGCTTCGCTACAGCTTGTAAAGACTAGTGGAGTGGAAATGTATCCCAATCCAGCGAAGTCCGTGATTGGTGTCCGTTGTCCGTTTTTCGAAAAAACCATTAAGATTTTCGATGTGTCGGGAAAAATGATTAAAATAGTGGATAATGTCACAAGTGCACAAGAGCACAAGCAAGAAATAAAAATTTCTTTGAAAGGAATAAATCCCGGAATCTATTTCTTGAAACTCGGCAAAGAAACGAAAAAGTTCATTGTTACAAAATAGAATGAAGTAACCCTAAATTAGAATTAACACCCTCACCTTACCTCTCCCATCAAGAGAGAGATTTTTTGATATGAGGCGGTCTAGGAGGTTGCTCCCCAGGTTACTTAGGGGGCTACCCCCGAAGCAACTCCCCAGCTTGCTCCCGAAGCCGCTTCCCAATACTGGAAAAAATAAAAAATTGCGTGCTTGACCGAAAATTTTAGCCACAAAACATAGCTTTTGATTTTAAGATGTTGATATGTGTCTGCCTCCCTGTCTGTTCCCGAGTCTGCCCCCCTGTCTGCCCCCCTGTCTGCTTCCGAGTCTACCTCCGAGTCTACTTAGGAGACCACCCCCTGGATGGTACCCTCAACTAAGGCAATGTCAAAGGTAAAAGCTCAAATGTCAAAGACTTAGGAGAAAAATCGGAGCGTTTTAAAGTTAACATATAAATATAACTTTTAATGACCAATAATTACCAATTTCCAAGCACCAAATCCCAATTTCTAAAATTTAAAATCTCTGCGTTCTCTGCTGTCTCTGCGGTTATACGGGATTCAGGTTATACCTAAAGTCTTTTGCCCGAATTTAGTAATTTCTTTTATAAAGAATGACTTAACCGTTTCCCATTCAATCGGCAATGACATTTTTGGCATCGGCTCATCATCGGCGTCATCGAAATAGACTAATGCCTGCAATGTCTGGATTGCTACATCCCGAACATGAGAAAATTTCTTACGGGAAAGGCGTAATAATTTATCTAAAGAAACTGGTTGGGGACAAGCCTCAACACTACTTTCATGTTTTCGTGCTTGCTTCTTCCTTCGGTCGAATGACTCTTTGAGTAGCGTGGTTTGTTTAGAAACAAATTAGGGACAAGCCTCAACGCTACCAAATAAATGTAGCGCCGAGGCTTGTCCTCGGCAAAATCCTGGAGTATTTAGAATAAAATAGACATCAATAAAATCCTTTTTGCTGCCTCTGCCGATGATAGCGGCAATTTTCATTAAGGCAATATCTTCTAAGGATGCAATCTTAATTTTGTTAAATTTTTCTAAAGGTGCAACTAAAGGATAATCGTAATGGAAAAAGCCCAAAGTGACCCCTTCGAAAGTGACTCGAAAGCTACCTTCCCGGGTCGATTCGACAATTGTTTTACCAGCTTTTTTTAGCAGGCGGTGAATAATTCTTCTTTCTGGCGAGGATAATCGGTTAGTCGGTGAAAATAAATCAAAATCAGCCGAAATACGATGTCCAAATCGTAAAATCAGACCGGTTCCACCACCAATATAAAAATCATCCCAGATTGGCAATTGCGCTAGAATATTAAAGACTTTTTGACTTTTCTTGGGCAGGAATTCAGGATTAATCATTTACCGAATATATAACCACGGAAACCAGTGGTAGCCGCAGGCTTTAGCCTGCGCCAAGACAATAAAGAAAAGAAACGCAACCTAAAGGTTGCGGCTACCTTCTTTCCCTTCAGTACTTTCAGTGACAGTGTCTTCATTGGTTTTATCTTGGGTTAATATTTCCAGTAAAGATATTTATCTTTAGAAAAATCCGGACGGCGGTATTTTCTGATATCTAACAGATGACAGAAGAAATTGAAAGAACGTGTCGATAAGGCTCGAAATCCCTTATTTTTTAAGAAACTCTTTATTGTTGTTTTAGAATAGGTCCGAAAAAGTCAGCGTATTTCATTAATCGTGCCGAAATCAAGAACTCTTGGGATAATGATATTTTTGTCTTTTTTTAGGTTTAGGTAAAAAAAGTCGGTAAAGAAAGGTAAAAGACCTTTGGGCAGCGCTTGCTTATAAGGCATCCACTAATAATTCGCTCACATCTTTCACTTCGATATCGAGATTCATCGTCTTAATGCTGTCATCAAACATCAAAATACAATAAGGACAGGCGGTTGCCAGGATTTCAGCTCCAGTATCCTTAACCTGTTTTACTCTAACCGAGGCAATCCGTTCTTCTTTGGGCCAATCCTGCCAAAGTCCACCGGCACCACCACCACAGCAGACACTATATTCTCGAGAGAAAATTGGGTTTTCAACTAGTTTGAGTCCGGGGATACTCTGAAGCACGGTACGCGGTTCATCATAAATACCATTCTGACGTCCCAATGTACACGGGTCATGATAGAAAACTTTTTTCTTAATCGGTTTTTGCGGCACAATGCGTTTCTCTTTAATTAGCTCAGCAAAAAGCTGGACAGTGTGGGTTGGTTTAAATTCAGCCCCTAATTCTGGATATTCGTTCTTAAAAGTTGTATAGCAGTGAGGTGAAGTGACGAGAATTTTATTAATGCCAGCTTCTTTGATTGCGGTAACATTACGCTGCGCCAGTTCCTTAAATACTTTTTCCGCACCGAAATTTCTTAACGTTTCTGAACAGCACCAGACATTCGTATCAACTAACCCGAATGAAACTTTAGCTGTATTAAGTATTTTAGCGGTCGAAATCGCAATATTCTTTAAGCGTGCATCATAAGCCGGCAAACAGCACGCCCAATATCCATATTCCATACCAGACTTGTATATCGGCAAATCGAGTCCGGTTGCCCAATCATTCCTTTTTTCTGGCGCATCACCCTGTGGATTGCCGACGTTGTAGAACTTACTGGCAACATCTTTTAATTCTTTAGGCAAAGAATCATATTCAGCCAGGATGCGTCGCACCGCTCGCATAATATCACCCATATCAACATGACGAGGGCAGAAAGCTTTACAGTTGTCACAAGCCACACAGCGGAATAATTCTGCAATCTCCTTAGCAAGTTCCTCTTTCTCTTCGCTTGCCATCACCGCACCCAATCTCACGTTTTGTGGTGTCCGATAACAAGGGAATTGAACATTACCGACCTGAAACCAGGGACAAAGCGACATGCACATGCCGCACTCATAGCACTCGAAAGCTTCTTTGCCGCCTGATTCAATGATGGCTTCTCGGATTTCCGAGCTGATTGATTCGAGGTTATTCATAGTGAACGGTCTCCATTATTTACTGGTGGTAGCCGCCCGATTCGAGCGAAATAAGAAGAAACGCAACCTAAAGGTTGCGGCTACTGCCTGAGGCAGATCTGAGATGCGCTTCAAGCACCTGCTTTCATTTCTTTAATTTTATCTTTTAGCATTGGTACGATTTTTAACAGGTCACCGACGATACCATAATGAGCAACCGAAAAGATTGGCGCGTTCTGGTCTTTATTAACTGCTACAATCGTTTGAGCTGATTTCATACCAGAGATATGCTGGAATGCACCGCTGATACCCAATGCAATATAAAGCTTGGGTTTTACCGTCTTACCTGAAGAACCAACCTGACGGTCTTTAGGCATCCAGCCCGCATCAATCACCGGACGGGTGCAGGCAAGTTCACCGCCAATCGTTTTAGCAAAGTCTTCGACCGCCGGCATATTCTTCTGTTCTTTTATACCGCGACCAATTGCCACGATAATATCGGCTTTAGTAATATCAATACCGGTAGTAGGAACTTCTTCGTAACCAAGGAAATTAGAAGCATGACCGGTCTTAAATTCCTCAGGTATCGGTTTGGTCACGATGTTTCCGGAAAGCTTTAGCTCAGCCGGCTTAAAAGTACCAGACCGAATCGTCATCATCCCGGATTGTTCTTTAAAAAGAACCCGGGCGTTCAATTTCCCTGAATACATCTGGCGCGTTGCGACAATCTTGCTATCCTCTCGAATAATCTCAATACAATCGGTAATCAAAGGCAGGTTGAGTTCATGAGCTAAGCTTGGAGCTAAATCAATACCAAAAGCGGTGTGCCCGATAAAGAATAAAGAGGGTTTGTGTTCCTGGGCAACCTTACTAATGGTCTTTCGATATATTTCCGAATTGAAATTAGCCAACAGTTCATCATCAATTGAGAAGACTTCGTAGGCATAGGCAGAAAGGTTCTTTGCCATTGATTCATTATTCTTGCCTAAACAAAGGACGTTCACTTTAAGATTCATCTGATTGGCTAATTCATTTGCCTTTGCCAGCATCTCAAAGGTGATGTCACGCAGATTACCCTGGCGCGATTCAGCTAAGACCATAATGCAGCTCATAGCACTCCTTTTTCTTTAAAGATTTTTGCCAGTTGAGTAGATACTTCATCCGGTGCCCCTTCTAAGAATTCGGCTTTCGATTCGACGATTGGTATATAGAGTTTTTCTAAAATCGTCTTAGCCAAAAAATCAGGGTCGGCAAGATTTAGCCCTGCACAATCTAATACGGTTATTGGCTTGGCGGCTGCCCTTTTTATTCCCAAAATTGAAGAGTAACGCGGCGTATTAATTCCAGTTTGAACCGCTAATACTGCGGGTAGGTTTATTTCTTTTACTTCAAGCAACCCGCCTTCCAGTTCCCGTCGTATTTTTGCCTTACTATTTTGGATTTCAATTTTACTGACGTAAGTGGCGTGCGGTAAACCTAAGATTGCAGCCATTGTCAAACCGACTGCCGCATAACCATCATCCGTCGCCATACAGCCGGTAAGAATAAGGTCATAAGGAAGCGTCTGACAAGCAGTCGCCAGGACTTTACCAACTGTAAAGTAGTCAGCATTAGTAAATTTCTCGTCCCATAATCTTATTGCAGTGTCGGCACCTTTTGCCATACCCATGCGCAGAACTTCTTCAAATGCTTTTGGTCCAAAAGACAGTAGTGTAACCGTGCCGCCGTACTTCTCTTTTAAAAGCAGTGCTTCTTCTAACGCATAATTATCTGCTTCGTTGAGGCTGAAGGTCAGACGGTCTTTAATAATATCTTTTCCGGTAGAATCAGGGATTACTGCAGCTTCGGCAGTGTCCGGCACACGTTTCAAACCAACAAGAATATTCATACTACCTCCAAATTAATAAAATAATTAATTAACCGCAGAGACCTTTTAAGCAGCAAAAACAATTATTTCTCTATCTTATTCTATTGCTCTGCGATGGTTACTTCTCAAGTATTAAGTTTTATATTATGACTGTTTTTTTCTAAAAGTCAACCCTGTCCGAGATATTGATTACGACCAAAAATGAAAATTAAGATAATTACATGATTTAGTTTGATTAAAAGATTTTCACTTTAACCGACCGACAAAATTAAAACGCCCCTGGGTTTTCCAGGGGCGTTTCTGAGGTTCTTTTAGCGTTAGCGCGCGAGGATTATCTTTCTTATCGCTTTAAATTCTTCGGCTTCGAGTTTTACTAAATACACTCCAGCTGGCAACTTACCTCGGTCAATTGAAATCATTCCGGTTCGTTCGTTTCGCTCTATTTCGTCCACAAGCTTTCCAATAACATTATAAAGCTTTAGCTTTGCGTTCATAATCTTCGGTAGATTATAAAAGATTGTGATGCGATCTTTGACCGGATTCGGCATTACATTGAATTCGAATTGGTTATTCGGCACAACACGTTTCGCATATACACCTTCGGCAAATGCTTTCTTCTCACTAGCGCAAACCACGGTAGAATCTGCCCAGAGCCAGAGTCTAGATGTTTTATTCCCCTTCATAGCCAGAATCACCCTATTGCCGTCATAAGATGCTACTACAAGATCGCTGCCATCCTTAACGCGTTTTTTCCTACCAGAAGAGCCGATTTGTGGTATTAGGGTAAGTGCTGACCAGACTCCAGAATCACCATCAAGAGGATTAAATAACCAGAATTCCGGTGTATTGCCACCTTTAAACGCGAAAATCTTTTCACTACTTACAAAGCAGAGAGCACCGCCTCCTTTAACTTTTTTAGTCTTACCATATAATCGATGGGTAAAGGGCATTCGAGGAAGCGATTTCATACCCCAACTATCAGCCATTACATCGTAACGGAACATTTCGTTTGATTTATCTTTTAAACAGTATATGAATCCATTTTCAGGGTCATAGGCGAGATCAGAGCCCTTTTTATATCCTCTTCTCAGTTCGCCAAATGGTGCATCTGCCATCCGCTGCCAGCTATCAGTTTCAACCGCAAGGCGATAAAATTCGAAAGTCTTAGAACCTTTAAGCAGATAGACATAGTATTTATCATCCTTTTCCACATAAGCCATACCGGTACCACCTTTTAATCGCTTTTCTTTTCCTGCAACCGGAACATCTGGTAGCATTGACCAGGAATCGGTTTCCGCATCATATTTAAAAAATTCAAGGGTGTTGGTTCCTTTTGTAAAGTAAATATAACGCTCGCCATCCGTTACCATCTGGGCACCTTTCTTTACTGGCTTACCCTTAGGTCCTTGTGGAATATCGGTCATTTTTTGCCAACTATCACTATTCGTATTCATCCTGTACATTTCAAAAGTCTTATTACCCTTAACCACGTAAACCAAAGTGTCTTGAATTACTCCCATACAACCTCCATATTTTACCGGTTTTAATCCCGGAATAGGGTTGGGTAATTCAAGCCAGGTACCAGGTACAACTCCGGTGACCGAAACTGTAACACTACCGGTTATGAAGTCATTATTGTTATTGTCGTCATCAGTAAGCATGGTTGAGCATTTTGTATCATAGCTACCTAAAATCGCTACCCATGGTTCGAATGATAGGAAAAAGGAATCACCAGGAAACATTTCACTTACCCATTGCGTATCAGAATATCCAGGCACGATATCAAATTTAACACCAAAGGAACCAGAAGGGTCGGTCCCATAATTCTTAATCCAGGCTTGAGGAACGATTGAATCCGGTCTTATCGTACCGTTAGGGGTCACAATAATTGATACACCGACATCAAGACTTGTAATTAAAATGGTTCTGGTTCGCGAGTCATTGTATCGATTAGCGTCACCGCTGTACATTGTCGTACATTTAGCGACATATGTCCCAGGCGTTGGCACCCATTCGGCAAATGAAATCAACATAGAATCGCCCGGAGTCAGGTTAGGAACCGACTGAATATCGGTATAGCCTGGGATTATATCAAATCTAACATTGAAAGTACCGGTCGCATAAGTACCATAATTCCTAATCCAGGCTTGAGGAATAACACCACTGGCTCCCATTGAGTCGTTTGGAGCAACAATCATCATAACTCCAGCATCGCGCACTCGAACCGTAACTGAACCAGACATGGTATCATTTCTTGGTTCGACGTCACCAGCCAGAAATGTACTACAACGGGTAGTATGGGTTCCTCGGGTTGGTACCCAAACCGGGAAATTAACCGTATCTTCTACTAAGGATTCAAGGGTCTTGGGTCGGCTAAAGCTATAAGTAGTATCGATTTTAAATGTAACATTAAAGGTTTCAGTACTTGTCCCATAATTCTTGACTCGGGCTTGAGGCATAACCGGACCGCTTGAATCTAAGGCTATGGCCGGTGTAACAATCTGCTCAACACCAACATTAGTAACTTTTACGGTAACTGTAGTGGTTCGATAATCATTGGTTGGATCCATATCGCCAGCATAAGCGGTGGTACATTTAACCGTATGGGTATTTCTTTGTGATACCACCCAATTATTAAAGTTAACCACTTTCGATTGACCAGGGCTGAGATTGACTACAGTCTGAGTATCTGCATAAAAAGTACCGATTCTAAAAATAACCGGAAATGTTGCCTGAACATTTCCATAGTTCCTAACCATCGCCTGGGGCATAATAATTGCACTTGAATCGACTGTCCCGGTTGGTTGAATAATCTGGACAACCCCGACGTCCCTGATTATCAGGTCACCGGTGACTGCGACATTATCAAGGCTCCAGTGGTAAAGCTGGTTAGTATTTCCACTCCAGTACCAGCGAAATCTCACATTAGAATTATTAGTTGCCCAGGGACAGGCAAAAGTCTGTAGCCCGGGTCCAATGCTCTGCCCTCTGTAATCGAACAAATCTACCCAATTGCTGCCGCCATCTGAAGAACCCTGGAGTTTTGCGGTATAGGCTGAACCATCACCTGGCACAAAAAAAGTTGAGCATCTAAGCACCACATTGGTTAGACCAGAGCAATTAATTATTGGTGATTTTAAGATATCTTCTCCAGTCTCTGGAGGATGGTAATATAGGCAAGCATAAGGTGTTGAGTTGTCTGACCAGGGAGATTCTCCTGCATTTTTTCTATGCCAATCCGAGTTTTGGGTTGGGGTCGTGTAGAAAATTTCCCAACCTGGTGGTGGGTTTTGGGTTGACCAAGTGCCGTCGAAATTCTGTGAGAAGTAAACGGTACCAGTATCCAAAAGGACTGGGGGACTTTTTATATCATCAGGAACTGCTGGCTCTGCTATGAGTACTGCCACACCTATAAAGAGACAATACATTAAAGCAATGGGTTTTATTTTTAGGGTTTTGCTCATTTTTCTCCCTCCCTTTTTATTTAGCATTAACCTTGTATCTGATTTTTATTTTTAATTTTTATTGGGTTGACTCGCTTCAACCCCCCCATTACAAAACTATTATAACAAAAAATTTAGCCTTGTCAATAAAAAATTAAACTTTCAATAATTACCGGATTATAATTTTTAGTTTTGAAAAATTGGTACCTTGTCAGGCTGCCTATTGTATCTTCAAAATTCGTAAGGATTTAGCAATATGGTTCAAAGGTCGCAAAAAATATACCCCGGGATTCAAAACTTTGCCCAGATAATTTCCAGGATGAGTTCCTTTCCGTCTACCCGAAATATCGTAAACCAAAAATCTCTCGGTTTCATTACCCGGTACTATGGCATAAGAGACAAAAGGGTTGGGCGCTACAACCAATCTCGCATTTTGCTTTTTACCCTCGCTTCTTTCCTCTTTTAATTCAACATTCCCTTCTTCATCGGTCTTAACCGCAAAGACATCGTAACCACCCTGTCCGATTGAGAAGGTTGACCCGACACCGATATATCCCAAATCTATAGTTTGCTGAACTGAGAAAAAATTGTCCCCACCGGTTCCGTAAACCTTGCTCCATATGGAATCACCATCGCGGTTAGTCTTAATCAGATAAGCTCTTTGCTCTGGACCCAAAGCACCAGCTAAAATGTAACCGCTATCCAATGTTGTTTGAACCGAAGCCGCATAATCATCAGCGGTTCCGCCATAAGTCTTGGTCCAAAGCGTATCTCCATCAACATCAGTCCTGATTAAATATGCTTGACCTGCCACACCAGGTAAAGTCTTCTTTCCAACTATGACATATCCTTCATCCAAGTCATATTCGACATTTAAGCCATAATCCATACCATTGTCGCCATAAAATTTTGTCCACGATTCATTACCAAGCGAATCGGATTTAATTATATAAAGACTCGAATTTGAAGTATTGAAATTATAAGTGCCGACGATAATAAATCCCCGGTCGGCAGTTTGGAGAACCGAGCGCGCCTCATCATAATTTGAACCACCATAGGTTCTGGACCAGACACTGTTTCCTAAACTATCAGTCTTGATGAGCCAAACATCACCACCTGAGCCGAAAGAATGTGTATAGCCAGTCACAATATAACCGTTATCAATAGTCGTTCGCACACAGTATCCCCAATCCTCATAAGGTCCACCAAAAGTTTTTGTCCATAATGTATCGCCCAAAGAATCGGTTTTTAAAAGCCAGACATCAAGATGCCCAGCACCAAATGACCAGGTTCGACCGACTATTATAAAACCTTCATCGGATGTTATTTGAACGCAGGTGCCTCCATCGCTATCAACACCGCCATAGGTTTTAGTCCAAATCGTATCGCCATCGGCATCAAGCCTGATAAGATAAAGGTCTTCGCCGCCGGCGCCATAGGACATTGTCCGTCCAGTAATAATATATCCACCATCCTTGGTCTGCCTAACCCAGTGTCCGTTATCCCATTCATTTCCACCATACGTTTTAATCCATGAGTGCTGTCCATAAGTCGGCATTAAGCAAAGTGTTGACATCATTAAAAAAACTAATTTTAAAGGATTTTCTTTAGTCATCGAGGTAGTATGAATGAGTCTACGCAATTGTCAAGGAGAAAAAAATCGGTTGAAAACGAAAGGGGCTCGATTCAAATCGAGCCCCCTTATTGTTTTCGTCAATTATTGGTCGATTATTTCTCTAATACCAGTTTTCTTGTAATCCTAAAATCACCAGAATTGAATCGCAAGATGTAAACTCCCGAAGGCAGGATCCTGGCATCAATCAATAGAACTCCTTGTCGGGTTGGGTTTGGATTACTATATGATTTTACTAATGCGCCGGTGACATTATAGAGCTTAAAGATTACTGGTTCGGCTGTGGGTAAACTGTATTTTACCGACATAACATTATTTGCCGGATTGGGTGTAATCAAGAGTTTGTAGCCACCAGTTGCAACCCTTTTTCCGGCAGTACCTTCACCAGTTGGTTCAGTCGCTGGTGTTATCGCACTTATTATCGGCAGGGTGTGGCGATAGAACTCATCGGTATTTTTACCTTTTGCCGCATAGAAATAGGAATCGTGAATGGTCATACAACCACCACCCTTAACCTTTTTACCACTCAGACCTAAAGGGATATCCCAGGTTTCCATAGGATTCATTTGCATCCAACTGTCCGAAGCAATCTCATATCTCCAGAATTCTCGAGTATTACCACCTTTGAGCAGATAGATATTATCCTGATAGTATGCTAATGCCGCTCCATCCTTTGGTTTCTTCTTCTTACCATCTCGGTTCAAAAAGGTCTTATACTCATATTGTCTCAACTCGTGCCAGGAATCGCTATCCACGCTATATTTAAAGAAACTACCATAATAGCCTTGTAAGACGTAGACGAACTCATCTCCATCATAAGCCAGACAAGAACCTTTCTTATAACCCAATTTGCCGCTTGTTCCAATCGGCGGTGAGGAGACTTGAGTCCAGCTATCACCTTCAATATGATAGACATAGAATTCATTAGTCTTCGCACCCTTCATCGCAAAGATATAGCCATTGCCGTGTTGGCGGAAGGTGACTAATCCCGAACCATACTTGCATCTCTTTAAACCGGGCAGAATGTTTGCGAGTTTATGCCAACCGATGGTTTGGCTACCGATGCTGTCGGCTTGATATTTCCAGAACCCAACCGTATTATTACCGCGCAGAATATAGAGGGCATGTTCTTGCTGATAAGCAACCATGGCAGCACCCTTTTTTGGTCTTTTGCCGTCACCGGCTTCTTTGATTCCCTTTGGTATTGTTTCGAGTTCGGTCCAGAATCCTATCCCGGCATCTGGGGTATAGATATAGAAGTCCCCAGTATTAGATGCTTTCAAGAAATAGATATTGTCACGCATTGCTGCCAGGCGACTGCCGGATTTTGGTCTTTTGCCGGAAGGACTCTGTGGAATTGGTGCCATTGGCTGCCAACCTGGTCCGGCAATGAATACGACAACCGTAAACGCTCCGGTTTGGAAATCATTACCCGGGTTCTGGTCACCAAAAACCGCAACTCTTGCTTCGGTTGTAAAGTTTCCGGTATCAGCCCCGGTGATGTAAAAGGTTTCGAATGCAACATCAAAAACTGAGCCATTGCCGGCTAAAGTAATGATTCGAGTATCCTGATAAACGATGGTATCTTTGGTAATGGTAAATGTAATTGGTATATCAAGGGTGACTGAACTGTTGTTTCTTATCCTCGCTCTTGGAATTTGAGGCAATGTATCAACCGTGCCGGTTGGGCTAAGGATTCGAACTAACTCGACATCAACGTTTCCAACCACAACCGAGCTGGTCAGCCTATCATTTCTTTTAATACCATCAATCAACAATTCGGTTGAGCAAGATACCGCATACATTCCCAATTGGGTAGCATTCCAGGTTGCAAAGCTAAGATACTGATAAGTACCAGGAGTATGGCTGGTCACTCTTACCGTATCTTCGTACAAGGTGCCGATTTTCATCCGGACCAGATAAGTTTCGATTGTATCACCATAGTTATAAACCGAACAGGCAGGAACGACCGTAGCGCCAGGTGATACAACGGCTGCCGGCGATAATATAACTGTTGTTCCGACATCTCTGTGAACATATCCAGATTGAACATACTTTATTGTTGCCCAATCAAGACCTGTTCCCGGACCTCGACTAAAGCCAGTAACATAGACATTACCATGACCATCAACCGCAATTGCCTCAGCCTGGTCAGCACTGTCGACTGAACTGTTATATCTTGCCGCCCATTGCTCGACTCCAGATGAATTATACCTGACGGTTGCATAGTCATAATCGGTACCGCTCCCCATACTATAACCGGTAACATAGACATTACCCTGGGCATCGACTGCGATTCCGCCATCCGCCACATCGCTGCCATTGGCTGAACTGTTATTATATCTTGCTTCCCACTGTTGGGCGCCTAAATAATTATACTTAACCGTTACATAGTCAGGACCGGTTCCGGAATCTTTACTCGAACCGGTCACATAAACATTACTCCAATTATCAACCGCAACCCCATACCCTTCATCACTACTATCGCCTGGCGGACCATTATATCTTCTAACCCAAATCGTGTCGGCTAATGGCGTATATTTGATGGTGGCGATATCGTTGGCACTGCCTATTCCTATGCTTGTCCCGGTCACATAGATATAACCGGAGTCATCAATTGCTATTGCATTTGCCACATCATTACTGTCAGCCGGACCATTATAGCGGGCTGCCCAGCGAAAATCTCCGTCGGCATCATACCGAACCGTAGCATAATCGTATTTGCTGCCTGTAGTTTCAGCATTACTTCTACCCGTGACATAAACGCTGCCAAAACGGTCGACTCCAATCGCATTCGCTTCTTCTCTGCCGCCGATATAATTATATCTTCTTGCCCATTGCTGATTTCCGGCTGAGTCATACTTTATTGTCATATATTCCCAATTATAAAGACCCGAACCTTTACTATAGCCGGTCACATAAATATTTTCCGAACCATCAACTGTAATTGCATTTGCGAAATCATAGCCGCTTACTGGTCCATCAGCCCGCTTGGTCCATACCGTATCACCGTTTGGGGTATATTTAATTGTTAAAAAGTCACCAGAGTCTGAACTCATAGTGTAGCCAGTTATATAAATATTTCCTGAATTGCCCAATGCTATAGCACTCGCCCGTTCGTCATAACTTCCTGGACTGATAAAATGCCTGACCCAAACCGTATCACCATTTGGGTTATACTTTATTGTTGCCCAGTCATTGCCCGTGCCTGAACCAGACGTGCTGCCGGTGACATAGACATTACCCGAATCATCAACCGCTATCGCATAAGCCCAATCTGTATCACTTCCCAGACCATTATATCTTCTAACCCAAGCCGTATCAACCTGAGCAATTGCTAAACCAATCAGTCCTAAAAGGACAACCATGATTATGATTTTATTTTGTAACACTTTTACCTCCTTTTTAAAGGTAGTTACGATTAGTAAAATTTCTGAGAATTATTTATTATTCTTCTAACG
>Ga0224501_10001151_pt1 | contig 20373 bp, 20 predicted proteins | sample SF_Oct11_sed_USG_4_FD_169105 | JGI IMG/M metagenome (GOLD analysis project Ga0224501, IMG submission 169105) | Sediment microbial communities from San Francisco Bay, California, United States - SF_Oct11_sed_USGS_8_1 | ecosystem: Environmental > Aquatic > Marine > Sediment | place: USA...
GCAACCTCACCATCACCCGCAACCCCACCGTCACCGCCAACCCCAAACAACGCCCGCTCCCCCTCCCCACGCGCCACCGCAGCACACTCGCCCACCACAAAGCTCCCACCCGCATCCCGCTCCTCCGCCAGATGCAGCCTCAACGCCAACGGAGCCACCGGGCTCCCGCGCTCGGCAACCAACATCAACGGCGTCCCCCGCTCCGCCTCGGCATCCAACCTCTGCAGCATCACGCGCATCGTCGGGCTATAGGCCAACGTCGGCAGCTTCAGCGCCTCGATCGACCCGCCACCCAGGAGCGCCTGCGCGTCCTCACGCAGCCGCTCCAGCTCCCGCTGCGTCTCGCGGTGCTCGGCTTCGCTCTTGCGGATCGCAAACAACGTCTCCCCCGCCCGGCGGCTCTCCGACCGTAGGAATCTTTAGGCATCCCCAGGTTGAGCCATGTCAGCACCGGATGCCAGGCTTCTTGCACCGCTGAGGCTCCAATCCCCGCGATTCCGCTGCCTTACAGCGCGGCGGACCGTAGGAATCTTTAGGCATCCCCAGGTTGAGCCATGTCAGCACCGGATGCCAGGCTTCTTGCACCGCTGAGGCTCCAATCCCCGCGATTCCGCTGCCTTACAGCGCGGTCACTGGTGGCGCGCTTGGCCGCGATGGTCCCGCCGCCCTGGCAAAACCAGGTGCGCTACTCGGGCGTGCTCGCGCCGGCGGCCAAGTGGCGCAGCCGCATCGTGGCCACCGCTCCGGGCGCCCAGCCCGAGACCCCGCTCGCCGATGCCTGGCAGCACCTGGGCGCCGTACCACCGCCAGCCCCTGCGACCCCGACCGTCCCGAAGGGGAAGGGCTGCCGCTACTGGCCCTGGGCGCTACTGAAGCAGCGCGCCTTCGGGCCGCAGTCCGCCAGCTGCCCCAGCTGCCAGGGCCGGTTGCAGCTACGTGCCCTGGTCCACGATGCCCACAGCATCCACCGCCTGCTGACCCACCTGCACCTGCCCACCCTCGTCCCCAAGCCAGCCCCGGCCCGCGGCCCGCCCTACCACCGCGGGCCCTACCACCGCATCGGCCCCGACAGCCCCCAGCAGACCTGGGACCTCTGACCCGCCCGCGCCTGCGTCCCGCTCTGCACCCTCGTCGTGGCCGGGCCGACGCACACCTGCGCCCAGCGCCTCGCCTGCGGTCACCGCGCAGTGGCTAGCCTCACACCCAGCATGGCAATGCCCGCCCTGGCTGGCCCAGCCCGCGGCGACTCGTGTACCCGCCAGCCCCTGCACAGCGCGCGGTGGTGGGGGTACCGCCCCTTGAATCAGCTACGCGTTCCCATCGATGGGTCGACCCGGCCTCGAGTTCTGGCTCGAGAAGACCTCGGCGCCTTGCGGCGAATCCGAGGAGTTCTGCGCTGACTTCACGGTCAAGGGCGGCAAGATCCGGGGCTTCGCCAACCCCTTCTCCGATCCGAACGCGAAGGCCGACGCAGGCACCAACCCGCTGGCCCTCGCTGTTCGCTTCGAGATCGACTTCGGCGGCGAGCTCGACTGCTCGACCGGAGAGTTCAAGGGCCTCTTGCAGAACGGCTGCTACGACGTCGCGACGGTGCTGTACCGGTTCGAGGGCACCGCACCCGCCAAGTACGACGGCGTGAGTTCGAGCTTCGCGCAGGGCGAGTGGACAGCGAAGGAGATACCCATGATGGGTGTCATCTTCCCACCCGACTCGAAGATCGGCGGGATGGGCACATGGGGCGCCACGCTGGCCGACGATGGCTCGTCGCCTGTCGCTGCCGGCGCAGGCCTGTGCGACATGTGATGGCCAGTCTCGCATGGCTCTCGGCGCAGACACAGGTCTCGTCGGTCGCGACTTGCGATACAGTCGGTGCCATGCAGCCCACTGCCGAAGAATTCGAGTACTTTCGTCAGCGCGTCGAAGAGGTCCCTTTTCTACGACTGCTCGACATCAAGCTCGAACGGCTCGGACGCGGCGAAGCAGAAATGTCCATGACGGTTTCGCAGAAGCATTTGCAGACCATGGGCATCGTTCACGGTGGAGTCATCGCCTCGATTCTCGACTCCGTCACGTGGTGGGCGGCATTCGCAGCCCAGCAACCCGGAGACAGCGCCAAGCTAATGAGCGCCGACCTCAAGCTCAACTATCTCTCCGCCCTCAAGTCGGGGCGAGCTACGGCAAGAGCGACATGCAAGAAGGCAGGTTCTCGGTTGTGTTATGCGGTCGGTGAGATCTTCGACGAGGCCGGTCGCTTGGTCGCCGACGGATCCTCGACACTCCTCGTGGTGAGGTAGCCTAATGAGTCTCGTGGCCGGACTACAATGGCGTCGAAGTCAGTCGACGCTGCGAGTGGAAGTCGGCCAAGTGCCCGGGACCGGGCGTGCAGTGAGAGTGAGCGGCTCGGTGCTCAGTCTTTCCACGCGACGACTACGTTCCAGAGCGTACCGGGCGTGGGCTGGGCGATGCGGGCGCCGGAAAAGCCCGCGGCGGTGACCGATGCCACGACGTCCTTTGGGGCACGCGGTGTGAAGATGTCGCTCGGAAACCCAAAGGCGTCCATGCGCGACTTCGGCGTAAACCCCACGGCCAGCCGACCGCGTGGGGCGAGCACGCGATGGAGCTCACCGAAGCCGCGGTCGAGGGACGGCCAGAAGTAGATCGTGTTGACGCTGCAGACCTTGTCGAACGACGCATTGTCGAACGGAAGCGACTCGACCACGCCTTCGCGAAAGTCCGCCTGACCGCTCGCCACGGCCTTCGCGAAATGCGCGTGGGCGCGCGCAACCACGTCGGGCGAGGGATCGACGCCAGCGACGAACGCGGCGTGTTCGAGGAGCTGCGGCAACGTCACCCCGCCGCCGAAGCCGATCTCGAGCACGCGGTCGGTGCTGGCGAGCTCGAGCTGCGCGACAGCAAACGCGTTGATCTTGGCGTTGCTGCGGTTCATCACGCGCCGGAACAGCGCACCTAAGACGCCGGTGGGGCGCGAGAGCTGACGGGCGACGACGCGAGGGATCATGGCGGCGAGCAGAGCACGCTCCGGAATGGCGCGCCGAGGACCGAGGCGGCCATGGCATGTGACCGCGCGCACCCACGATAGCCGGCGTGCGCGCGCGGTCCGTTGGACCTGCACGCGCAGTTTCATCGCATCGGTGTCGGCGCTGCCAGCGCAGCGACCACACGCGTTGTGAACGTGCTCACTTCGTCGATTGTCGGCGTAAACACCGGCGGCCTACTTCGAGTGTTCGAGGATCCAGTGGACAACGTCACGGATGACCACAGGCCCGAGATCGGGTTCCTGCAGGAGATTGTGCAGACCGCCCTCGTACACTTTAAACGTCGCGTCCGTGGAGGCCGACTTCTGTGCCATCAGCTCGTGCCCGGCCCTGGTGACGACGCGGTCATCGGAGCCCCACATCATGAGCATCGGCAGGTGCAGCTCGCCCACGCGAAGTGGGAGGTCGCCGTTGCATCCGAGCATCTCCGCGACATACCCCAAGCGCAACCTGCCGCGATTGAACCAGGGATCGCTGCGCAAGGCGGCAAGAGCAGCGGGGTCGCGGATGAGCATCCGGTCGTCGAAGAGGCGCCTCACCGGCAGCTTGGGAAGGAGGCGAGCCAGGACACGAAGCAAGCTGACGACCGGCGCGGGCGGAATGCCAACAGCGGGGTCGAGCCCGTAGGCACCCGAAAGCCCGACGAGGCCGCTGAACATCGTTGGGTGTGCGAGGACCGTGTAGGCCGTCACGAGGCCGCCGATACTCTTGCCGAGGAGGAAGCGGTGTTTGACACCGGCGAAGGGTGCGTCGGCGTCCAAGCGCTGCTGAAGTGCAACGACGTCCGCGACAAAGCGCGTGCGGTCATGGAAGTAGTACGACTCGCCATCCGAGAGGCCCCACCCCCGCATGTCCTGCGCCACGACGGCGACGCCCTCGGCAGCGAGCGCACGCCCGAGATCGTCGTAGTACCCCGAGTGATCCACCGTCCCGTGCACGATGATGAGCGTTGCTCGGATGGGGCCGGCGGGGATCCAGCGGCGCTCTAAGAGCCAGAGGCGGTCGTCGTACGACCGCTCGAACCGTACGACCTGGCCACCGCCGGGCATCGCGGGCAACGGTGGCGAGGTGTTCTTCTCGATGCCGTAGCGCACGGGCGTGTGCTCGCGGGACAAGAACGAAGATACGGCTGTCATTTGCTTGCTCGATTCATGTGTAGTGGCTACGATTCGATCTGACAGTCACCCTGGCTGTGGGCGTCTGTCTGTTCGAGTCTAGGCGGCGTGATCGCCGAGCTGCTTCTCCTTCCAGATTCGCATGCCATCGGCGAATGTTTCAAGGGGCGTGCGACCGCAGCACATCTTCCCCTGGTGGGTTCGCTGCTCGTTGTACTTCGTCAGCCACGCGTCGAGGTCGGCCTGGAGCGCCTCGAGGCTGTCATAGACCTTCTTGCGGAAGGCCACCTGGTAGAACTCCTGCAGGATGGTCTTGTGAAAGCGCTCGCAGATACCGTTGGTCTGTGGTGACTTCACCTTCGTCTTCGTGTGGTCGATGTCGTTGACCGCCAGGAAGAGCTGGTACGGATGCTCATCGAGGCGGCCGCAGTACTCGGTCCCGCGATCGGTGAGCATACGCAGCACTGCCGCGCCCTGGTCCTCGAAGAACGGCAGGACCCGGTCGTTGAGGTGGTCGGCCGCGGTGATCGCGGTCTTCGCCGTGTACAGCTTCGCCGACGCCCACTTCGAGTAGGTGTCCACGAAGGTCTGCTGGTAGATGCGGCCCACGCCCTTGAGCGTGCCGACGTAGAAGGTGTCCTGCGAGCCCAGGTAGCCAGGATGCTCGGTCTCGATCTCGCCGCACGCCTCGTCGTCGTGCCGCTTGCGCTCCAGCGCGGCGACCTGCGACTCGGTCAGGATGATGCCTTCCTCGGCGACCTTGGCCTCCAGGGCCTTGAGCCGCTTCTTGAACGTCTGCAGCTCGTGACGGAGCCACACGCACCGCACTCCGGCCGCCGAGATGTGAATGCCGCGCTTGCGCAGCTCGTTGGCGACTCGCGTCTGCCCATAGGCCGGCTCCTCGGTCGCCATGGCCACGACGGCGTCCTCGATTTCCGGAGCCGTGCGGTTCTTCAGGTTCGGCTTGCGCCTCGACTGCTCTACCAGGGCGTCGAATCCGCCCTCGTCCACCGCCTGCTTGTAGCGGTAGAACGTGTCGCGGGAGTAGCCCATCACCTTGCAGGCGCGTGACACGTTGCCGAGCTCCTCCGCCAGGTTCAGCAGTCCGATCTTGTGTTTGATGACCTTCTGTTCTGTACTCATTTCGGGGGTTACCTTTTCTGGAGCACTTCGGCTCCGGTTGGCTGCTTTCAAATCACAGCCAGGGTAACCCCCTCTTTTCGAGGAGCGTCAGATCAGGTCGTAGCTCTTACAATTCATGCACCTTCCGGAGTGGCGCGCCGAGGACCGAGACGGCCATGGCATGTGACCGCGCGCACCGCGTACGAAACACAACCCGGGCCCTCTCGAGTTGACCGACGGTGCGCTGTGCACGCGCCTTCGCACCCACGCTAGCCGGCGTGCGCACACGGCCCGTTGGAGACTGGAATCCGTGGTTCGCATGCAGTAGTTTGCGTGCACCGATGGGATTCTACGAACGACAAGTGCTTCCGCGTCTGATCGATTGGTCGCTCGGGACGCCCGAGATCTTGGCGCATCGCCAGCGGGTTACGGCCGGACTTGCGGGCGCGGTGGTCGAGATCGGTTTCGGATCGGGCCTCAATGTTCCGTTCCTACCGGCGAGCGTCACGCGACTGTACGGCATCGATCCTTGCGAGGTCGGACGCGGGCTCGCTGCCAAGCGCATCGCCCAAACCGACGTTGCGGTCGAGTTTGCGGGCCTCGATGGGCAACGCATCGAGCTGCCCGACGCAAGTGCAGACATGGCGCTCAGCACCTTCACGCTGTGCACGATTCCCGATGCGCACGCGGCTCTGGAGGAAGTGAAGCGCGTGCTTCGACCCGGCGGAGTAATGCACTTCCTCGAGCACGGGCGCAGTCCGGATGCTGGTGTCGCGCGTTGGCAAGACCGCCTCAATCCGATGCACCGAAGGATCGGAGGAGGCTGCAATCTGAACCGCACGATGGATGTGCTCGTTCGCGACGCGGGTTTCGAGCTGATCGCGTTGGAAAACTTCTCGGTGAGCTGGCCGCGGCCCTATGGGTACATGTACATGGGGCGCGCGCGCCGCGCGTGAATGTGTAGGAGACTCGTGACCACGCTGCAAGCGGCGGGATCGTGACTCAGGGTGTCAGTTTCGCGAGGTCGTACACTGCGGACATGAGCGCGTCACGCTCGGGGCCCGGCAGCTCGGCGAGCTGGGGAAGCGTGTCGGCGCCAGTACCCAGGCGAATCAGGCGAGGCGCGTCGAGCGCGAGTGCCTGCGCCGCCAGCTCGCGCGCAAAGTCCTCGGTGGGCATGGGATTGTCTTGCGACGAGTTGGCGCGCTTCACGATGCCCGAATACATGGGCTTGTAGCGCGACGAGTCCTGTGAGTAACGCTCGATGCCCTGCGAGGCACTCGCAGCGATTTCTGACTTCACGCCACCCGGCTGCACGACGACCACGTCGATCCCGAAGGGCAGCAGCTCCATGCGCAGCACCTCCGAGAGCATGTGCACGGCGCTCTTGCTCGCGCAGTACATGCCCGCAAAGGGCGTGGGCAAGATGCCCACCACGCTGCCCATGTTGACGATGCGCCCACTGCGCCGATCAGCCATGTGCGGGAACACGGCCTGCGTCACCGCGAGCAAGCCCAGCACGTTGGTTTCGAGCACGCTGCGTAGCTCGGCCTCGGGCACCTCCATCAGCGGCCCGCAGATGTTCACGCCTGCGTTGTTCACGAGCACGTCGATGCGGCCGGCCTTCGCGATTGTCGCGTCGACTGCGGCACGGATCGACGTGGGATCGTTCACATCGAGCGCGAGCGTCTGAAGCCCGGCCTGCTCGAGGTCGACGAGCTTTGCTCCTAGGACAAACGATGCTGCGAAAGGGGGAGAAGGCGGTGTATCGGAACGGGCTGCAGGGGCCGGTTGCTGTCGCGCGGCGACAACGCACACGCCGAACCTCCCCCTTGGGGCCATGACCACCGCTGCTGGCAGTGCTGCCCAGCCCCGCAGGGCGCACCGGGGCGCCTGCTCGGCGCACCGGCTAGTTCCTTGGGGGCTGTCGTCAGTGGATGGGCACACCCGGTAGCCCCAGCTGCCCAGGCATTGGCCGTGGTGTCGTCGGCGGTGGCTGCGGGGCAAGACCCTGCCGCGCCAGGGCCCGGTCGATGGCGGCCGCCGTCAGCGCAGATCCCAACCTGGGTCCGACGGCGACGCCGGGCAGTTCCTGCGTTCCCAACGAATTGCTCCTGTGCGGGTGCCCGGCCGGCGGCCAGGGCACGACGACCTGCCCCCCGAGTGGGCTAGTCGGCGTCGACTGCTTCTGCCCCGACGTCGGCGGCAGCGGCACCGGCGGCACGATGGGCGGCACCGGCGGCACGACGGGCGGCACCGGCGGCACGGTGGGCGGCACCGGCGGCGCGGACGTCGGTAGCGGCGGCACGATGGGCGGCAGCGGCGGCGCGATGGGCAGTGGCGGCATGATGGGCGGCACCGGTGGCTCGATGGTCACCGGCAGCGACCCCCGCATTCCCGCGGCTCCGGCCAGCTGCCCCAACCTCGCGACCGGCAACGTCACGATCCGCGGTCAGCAGGTGCAGCTGTGGGTCGGCAATCGCCGCGAGGACGTCAAGGGCTCGGTCTTCTTCTACTGGCACGGCACGGGCAGCACGTCGTCGGAGGCCAGCAGCGGGCTCGGCTCCGCGATCCAGGAGATCACCGGCAACGGCGGCATGGTCGCGTCCTTCACGACGTCGACGACCAACGGGCAGAGCACGGCCAACAACGTCTGGTACACCGGCGACTTCGAGATGGCCGATGACCTGCTCGCCTGCGCGGTGCAGCAGCTCAACATCGACACGCGACGCGTCTACACCGGCGGCTGCAGCGCCGGCGGACTGCAGGCGGGCGCGATGGTCTATGGTCGCTCGAGCTACCTCGCCGCGGCGATGCCCAACTCCGGCGGCGTCATCAGCTTCTTCGCCCCCAGCATCGAAGACCCCTCCCACGTGCCCTCGGTCATCACGACGCACGGCGCGGCCGGCGTCGACGTGGTGGGCGTGGACTTCGCCGATACCAGCGCGGACCTGACCTCGGGCATTGCGAACCTTGGGGGGTTCGTCACCAACTGCGACCACGGTGGGGGCCACTGCTCCTAGGACAAACGATGCTGCGAAAGGGGGAGAAGGCGGTGTATCGGAACGGGCTGCAGACCGTAGGAATCTTTAGGCATCCCCAGGTTGAGCCATGTCAGCACCGGATGCCAGGCTTCTTGCACCGCTGAGGCTCCAATCCCCGCGATTCCGCTGCCTTACAGCGCGGCGGGGCGCATTAGCCAAAAAGCAGAGCCGTCCTAACCCTGGGACTTTTCCGCTCCCAGAGCGCACCCCCACACCCAGGCTCCGCTTCCGCAGCACCCAGCCCACCGCATGCCTGTCGGCCCACCGAGTCGGCCCAACGTCTCAGGCCGACTCGAAGTCGAACCACTCGCTTCCAGGCGGCGGGCGGGCCGGTGCGATCGGCAGCGGCTCGGTCGGCAACTTCAGGCTCTTGAGGATGCGGCGAATCGCATCCGGCTTGAACACAGCAGCCAACAACCGCCTCGGCCCCTTGCAGCTTGGACAAATCAGCACGTCGGTCTTGAACGCTCGGCGCATCAGGTCCGCCCAACTGTAGCCCCGCTGCCCCCCGCTACCGCCGCCTTCTGACACAGGCGGCTCCGCCTCGAGATCCTCCCCGGCGTCCCCGCGCTCAGCAACCGGCCCCACCTCCGGCCGGTAGGCGACAACACGCGCCCGCAGCGCCGAGCGCGGTGCCAGCACTCCGCGATAGACCAGTAAGTTTTTGTGCGGCCGAGGAATTAACGCCGCCAAACGCTCGATGAAGGCAAGTGGCTCGTATTCGATGCTGGTGGTTCCGTCATAATACGGCCGCCGCAGCTGCAGCGAGACCTTCCCCTCTGCGGTCAACGCCAGCCTGTCCTGCGCGATCGCCGGCCGCGCGCAGTAGCGCAGCAGCTGCTCGCGACCCTGGCGATCGCTGCCAGGGACCGCCTCGCCTGCATGCAGGTCAAAGCCGCCATGCTGGGCGTGGCGAGGTCGGTCCGGCGAGATCCACGGCGCCTGTGGGTCGCCTCCGATGCGTGTCACCGGTCTGCGCGCTCCGGATGACTGCCCAAAGGCCGTGCGGCGGGTGATGGAGGCGTCGTAGCACGCCGCAAGCGCCGGCATATCTTCGAAGAGCGGCTCGGGTTCGTCGCAAGCGAATGCCGGGTCGCCACCCAACTCGATGCCGTGGCGCCGCGCCAGGTCGATGATCTTGGCACTGGCCGTCGCGAGCACTTCGGCGACGTCGACGTCTTCGGGCTCCGGAGCGTGAACGAAGCGCAGCGCCCCGGTGGCGTCTTCCACGAAAACACCGTCGATGGCCGTCTGGTGGAAATGGACGTTCAATGCAAGCTCGGAGTTAAAGCGCTGGATGAAGGTGATGCTCCCGGTTTGACCCAGCCTCTCGCCGGTAGCGCGACGGTAGTAATCGATGACGGCGTCGCTGAATATTCTCAGCACCTTCTTGCTGAGTTCGTGGTCATAGCCGAGGCGAAAGCGCAGCCGGTACGGCAACGTCAAGACCCATTGCCGCACGGGCACGTCGGGCAGAACGTGATCGCTGATGTGGGCGGCCAGTTCGGTCATTCTGCGGCCACCACACCTGGGACAGAAGCCGCGCCGCTTGCAACTCAGCGCGATGAGGTCGTCTTTCCGGCATTTCCCGCAATGAACCCGGATCAAGCCATGCGCCAAAACGCCGCAGCGCAGGTGGCTGCGAAGCTCGTCTTCCACGAAGCCGGGAACGCCGCGGCCGTCGTTGCCGGCACCCTGGGCACGGGCCAGGAAGGTCTCCAGGTTTTCGCGCAAGACCCGATGCAGGACACCGCCCTGGGGGTCGCGTCGGCGGTATTCGGCCGTCGCGGCCGCTGGAGCAGAGCCGGGAAACGGGTCGAGGGCTTGTTTGGCGCTGGCGGCCACGAGCAGGCCGCAACGCAAGTCGCGTGCCGGGATCGGAAGTGCGTGATTTCAAGCACTTCCGTGTCGAGCGGAGGCCCCGGGGGTGGCGGCCGCCGGCGGGAGGGTGGCGGCCGCCACCCCCAACCAGGCCAATTACCTCGCCGAAGGACTGTCCTGGCAGTCGGCCTCGCCGATGCCCCAAGGCTCAGCTGCCGCTGGCCATTCGGGTGTTCATGGCAAATGCCCTCGACCGGCATGGGGAGTCATCGACCGCGCCCCACGAGGGCTCCGCGCCCAGCCAAGCGGCACGGTAGGTCCATGCCCTGCATCCCCCGGTGCTAGACACGGCAAGGATCCAGAGCACGGCTAGGCGAAGACGTCGTCCAGGGTCTCGGCGGCCACGGCGCGGGCAATCCAGTCCGAGAGCTGCTCGTCAGTGGCACCCTGCACCATTGCCACCGTGGCCTCGGACAGCGGCTTGAACTTCATCTCCAACTGGATGAGCAGTGCCTTGGCCAGGCCCTTGGCCTCGCCCTCAGCGCGGCCCTCAGCGCGGCCCTCAGCGCGACCCTCGGCGCGACCCCTCTCGGCTAGTTTCTCAGCGGCAGTCACGTATGCTTCCTTGCCCTTTTCGCCAGCCTGCTCCGTCAGAAAGTCGCGAATTTGCTCGGGCTCCACGTCGGCGACTTTCAGAAGGTAGCACAGGAGCGTGGCCAGGGCATCGGGCCCGGACGGGGCCTCCAGCGCCTCGGTCACCAGCTCCGTAAACCGCAGAAATCCCAGGTGCGAGCCCGTCTCGAAGGCATCCCGCAGCGCCAGCAAGGCCAGCCGCACCAGCGCCGAGGCTGTGCGCTGCTGGATCTGATCAGCGCTCTGGGCCCGCAGGTCATCGAGCTGGAAGGCGAGCGACGGCAGCAGCGGCCCCAGGGCCTGCCGTGTGGCCTCGTCGAGCTCGATGAGGTCGGCCACCTCGGTCGCGGCCTTCCAGGGCCTGGGGCCGTGGTAGAGCACGCAGGGGATCACGGCGGGCAAGCGCTTGGCCTTCGCGTTTTGCTTCAAGAAATCAGCCCAGATGCACACCACATAGCGCAGGACGCGAAAGGCCATCATCGCGTCCTCGCTGCTCTGGTGCTCGAACAGGACGTAGATGTAGCACTCGCGGCCATCGACGAGCCTGGCCCTGAGCAGCACGTCGGCTTGCACTGTATCGAGCTCCTTGACCAGGAACTCAGTGGACAGCGACGTCAGCGACGACCAGTCGACGCGCTGGACGAGCCTGCTCGGGAACAACGCCCGCAGGTGGCTGGCGGCGTTCTCCGGCGACGAAAAAGTCTCCTTGAATAGGGTGTCGTGGGGCTGCTCCTCGGCCACGGCGCCGAGGGTAACGACGCCATCGACGAAAGCAAGCAACGGCGCACGCGCACAGCTTGTACGAGCTCTTGAAAGAAGCAGGGCTGAACGCCGAGATCGGAGCATGGTGAACGCCGAGATCGCGGCAACGTGAACGCCGAGATCGCGGCATCGTGAACACCGAGATCGTGGTCGATCCCGGCCGAGCGGATCACGGCTGAGGCAGTGACGGAGGGGGGGCGTTTCAACCATCGCTAGCAACCTTGAAGGAGGTGGCGGAGATGGCCACGGAGCGAGTGCCGATGACAGCGATTCGAGAGGTATTGCGCCTGCGCTTGGAGCAAAGGCTGAGGGTGCGCCAGGTGGCCCGGAGCCTGCGCATTTCGAGAAGGCATGATGCGGGTGGACGGTCGCGAGCGACTCGACCTGGACGATGGCGGGTACCCGACGTCCGCTGCCGCTCAGCTCGTCCCGCTTCTGTCACCGGCAACCACCCCTGCCGCCGTCAGTCTCCTGGTGGCGTTGCCGCAGTCGATTGCCGGTGCCGCCGACCGGAAGTATGAGTAAATATTATCGATTATTGATTGGTTATGATCTAGGCGACTCAATCAACCCTTCAGCTCCGCTGGACCACCACAGGGAGCGGGCGCCTTACGCGACCACCGACAACGTTGACAATACGAACGCTGTGTTCACAATCTCAGCATGCCTGCAGCGTTGGCGAAACGAGGGGGCGCCGAGGTGCTCGGCAAGGGGCGCTACCAGCGTTTGCTGGCGGATTTGTCGCGCTTGCTCGCCGAGGGGCGGGAGGCGGCCGAGGCGGCCGCCGCGCACGTGACGGTGGTGACTTACTTTCGGGTTGGGCAGCGGGTGCTGCGCGAGCAGTTGACGTCACGGGCCGGCTACGGGGATGCGGTGGTGGCGCGGCTTGCCTCGGAGTTGGGGCTCCACTCGCGCATTCTGCAGCAGGCGATTGCGTTCGCGCGGCTGTACGAGGCGCCGCCTGAGCCGGGGCTTTCGTGGTCGCATTACCGGGAGCTTTTGCTGGTTAAGGATGGGGCGGCGCGGGCGTTCTACGCGCAGCGCGCGCGTGAGGCGGGCTGGACGACGCGGCGGCTCGCGGAGGCGATTCGCTCCGATGCCTACGAGGTCGAGGAGCAGCGGCAGCGGGAGAGTCGCGGCGGCAAGGGGAAGGGCAAGGATAAGGGCAAAGGCAAGGGCGCGGCGCGGGGGCGTAAGCTAGCGCGGCCCAAGGAGGCGACGCACGTTTACGAGGCGACGGTGGCGCGGGTCATCGATGGGGACACGCTGCTTTTGCACATCGACCTGGGCTTCGAGGTGCTGAAGGTGCAAAGGCTGCGCCTGGCGGCGCTGGATGCGGCGCCGGTGGAGTCGGAGGCGGGGAAGCAGGCGCGGGATTTCGTGCTGGAGCGGCTTGCGCACTGTGAGTCGGTGGTGGTGAAGACCAACCGCCATGATGTGCACGGGCGCTACGTGGGGCATGTGTTCTACGCGCACCGCCCGATGGCGGCGGCGGAGGTTTTTGTCCGTGGGCGCTACCTGAACCAGGAGTTGCTCGATGAGGGGTTGGCTGAGCCGTACTGATGTGGTGCCCGCTCAGCCGAAGCGGCCGCTTTGGTAGTCGCGCACGGCCTCGAGGATTTGCTCGCGGCTGTTCATGACGAAGGGACCGTAGCGGACGATGGGTTCGCGCAGGGGGCGGGCGGCGATGAGCAAAAAACGTAACTCGTCGTTGTCTGCGGTAACGCGCAGGCTCTCGCCCGCGCCGAGCACGCCCAGCTGGCCCTTTTCGACCGCCGTGGCCGGTTCGCCGAAGTGGCCTTTGCCTTCGTAGGCGTAGACGAGGCCCTGGTGGTCGCCCGGGAGCTGGAATTCGTGGCCCTTGCCCGCCGGCAGGTGAACGTCGAGGTAGGTGGGGTCGGTGACGATGGCGCTGACCGCTCCACGCTCGCCACCATGCTCGCCGGCGATGATGCGCACCAGGCCGCCGCCGTCCAGCCGCACTTCCGGGATGGCGTCGGGGGGGATGTCCTGGTAGCGCGGCTCACACATTTTGTCTTTTGCGGGTAAGTTGACCCAGAGTTGGAAGCCGCGCATCAGGCCGTCGCTCTGGCGCGGCATCTCGGAGTGGATGATGCCGCGGCCGGCGGTCATCCACTGGACGCTGCCGGCGTCGAGCTCGCCGTGGTTGCCCATGTGGTCTCTGTGCTCCATGCGACCGGCGAGCATGTAGGTCACGGTTTCGAAGCCGCGGTGGGGGTGGTCGGGGAAGCCGGCGATGTAGTCGGCGCCGCGCTCGGAGCCGAATTCGTCGAGCAGGAGGAAGGGGTCGAGGTGGTCGAGGTCGGGGCTGCCGATGACGCGGCTGAGGCGTACGCCGGCGCCGTCGGAGGTGGGGCGACCGCGGACGATGCGCTGGATGCTGCGGTGGGTGGCGCTCAGGGGGGGGCTCATGAGGGGACTGTGGAGCGGCGATTTCAGGGCCGCAAGCGCGCCGGGTGCCGGTTTTTTGGGTGAGGTAGGTTGATGTCCTACACTGTGCGCTCAAGCTTGCCCAGGAGGAGCGATGCTGATTCAGACCGACACCCGGCCCCGCCGTGCCGTCCGCCGTGCCATCAAGACTTCGTGCGAGGTGGTGGGGCTCACCGATCTGCGACCGCTGGCAGAGCGCGTGCTGGATCTGTCGCCCCGCGGGATGCGGGTGGCCAGCGATGAGGGCGTGGCGCTGGGCGATGAGGTCCTGGTGGCCTTTCGCGCGCCCGGCGAGGATGGGCTTTGGCTGGATGCGGAGGCCGAGGTCTGCCGCATCGAACAGGGCTTTCGCGATGGCGATGCGGGCTACTGCGTGGGTCTGCGCTTCACGCACTTCGGGCGGGCCGAGCGCGCGGAGTTGTTGACGCGGCTGTCGGGCATCGCCCCGCCGATTCCGCGGCGGCGGGTGAAGACAGCGGCCCAGCGCGAGAGCGATGCGGCGGCCACCTCCAACTCGGTGTGGGTGCGGCCGATCCTGCAGCTGTGGTCGCGGCCCCCCAGCGGCGTCTTTCAGGCGGTCTGAAGAAGAAACCGGGCGCGCTCACGTTGGATGCGAGCGCGCCCGGGTCGTGATCACAGGTTCGCGTTGGCGAAGTCCCAGTTGACCAGGTGGTCGAGGTAGGTCTCGATGTACTTGGGACGGGCGTTGCGGTAGTCGACGTAGTAGGCGTGCTCCCAGACGTCGATGGTGATGAGGGGCTTGGCCACGCCGGTCAGCGGGGTCTCGGCGTTGGGGGTCTTGACGATGGCCAGCTTGTCGCCGTCCTTGACCAGCCAGGCCCAGCCGGAGCCGAATTGGGTGGCCGCAGCCTGGGCGAATTGCTGGCGGAAGGCGTCGTAGCCGCCGAAGCTCTGCTCGATGGCGTCGGCCACGGCGCCGCTGGGCTTGCCGCCGCCGCCGGGCTTGAGGCTGTTCCAGTAGAAGGTGTGGTTCCAGACCTGGGCGGCGTTGTTGAAGACGCCTCCTTCGGCGCTCTTGACGATGTCCTCCAGGCTCTTGCCGGCGAGGTCGGTGCCCTCGATCAGCTTGTTCAGGTTGGTCACGTACGCGTTGTGGTGTTTGCCGTAGTGGTACTGAATGGTCTCGGCGCTGATGTGGGGGGCCAGGGCGTCCTCGGCCCAGGGCAGCGGCGGAAGTTCGATCGCCATGTGGAATCCTCGCTCAGGGGTTCGGGTGAATGGGAGATGGAAGGCTGCTCCCCCGGGCGCATTTCGGGAAGACAGCTACTCCAGAATTTTGGCCCGAAATGACAGGATGCTGTCAGGGCGCCGTTCTGTGCTAGATCGACGGCATGATCTCCCTGGCCTCCAATTTGCGTCGTTTGCGCCGTCAGGCGGGACTGACGCAGCAGGATTTGGCCGATGCGGCGAAGATCGCGCGGGCGACGCTGGCGAGCATGGAGCGCGACGGCGCCAATCCCGGGCTCGAGAGTGTGGTGGCGGTGGCCGCGGCCCTGGGCGTGAACCTGGACGAGCTGGTGTCGCCAGCGCCGGCCGAGCGGGTGTTCAAGGTGACGCGCGAAGAGGCCCGCGAGGTGCGTGACGAGAGCGGGGGCTTCGTGGCGCGGGTGATGTCGCCGGTGGCTTCCCGCGGGGTGCAGGTGCAGCAGATTCAAATGGCGCCCGGCTGCGACAGCCACGGGCGGCCGCATCCCCTGGGGGCGCAGGAGTTCTTCTTCACCTACCGTGGGACTGCTACCGTGCGGGTGGCCGAAGAGGATTTGACGGTGGAGGCCGGAGCGCTGGTGCAGTTTCCAGGGCATCTGCACCACCGCTACCAGAACCGCAGCTCGAGCACCCAGGTGGAAGCGCTGTCGGTGGTGATTTTGGCCTGAAGACAAAGGCTCGCGCGCGCCATGGCTCTTGTGGTTTTCATCGCCCTCGCTTCAATCGCTCTCGGCGCCGTGCTGGGGCTGTGGCCGGGGGGTACCAGTCGGGCGGCGAGCCCGTTTCGAGCCTTCGCCATGGTCACGGCGGTGGCGGTGGTGCTGGGGCAGCTTTTGCCCGAGTCGCTTTCGGCGCTGGGCTTGGTGGCGCTGGGGGTCTTTGCGCTCGGCTTTGCGGCGCCGCGGGTGATCGAGCGCGGGGCCTTCGTGCTGACCAAGCGGCCGGCCTGCGAGCACGACGAGCGCGAGGCGATGTGCACCGACCTGGGCCTCGAGGTGGGCTACCTGGGGCTGCTTTTGCATCGGGTGGGTGACGGCATCGGCCTGGGGCTCTACGGCGGGCCGCTGCACGCCGACCACGGGCACTACGATGTGATTTTGGCCATCGCAGGGCATACGGTGCCGGTGACGGCGCTGGTGATCCTGGCCTTCAAGACCCACCGCGGCACCGGCAGTGCGGCCTTTCGGGCCGTGGGGGTGGCGCTGAGCACGCTCCTGGGCATCGGGGTGGCGGGCGCCTTCGAGCCGGCCACGCTTTCGGCCATCGAGCCGTGGCTGACGGCGTTGGTGGGCGGGCTGCTTCTGCACATCGTGACCCACGGTTGGCCACGTGAGACGGCTCCGAATCTGATGAGTCGGCTGTCGGATGTGGCGGCCATCGGCGTGGGTCTGGCGATCGTGACCCTGGGCGGGCACAGCCATGCCGGAGAGCGCGGCTTTCCGGACATGCGCCACGAGTTGGGGCATGCGCTATGGGAGTTGGGCCTGGAGACGGCGCCGATGTTGCTGCTGGGATTGCTGGTGGCCGCGGCGCTGCAGACCCAGGGCTCGCGCATTCCCGACCGCTGGTTGCGCGGCGGGCGGCCCGGCGGGCAGGCGCTGCGCGGGGCGGTGATGGGGATGCCCTTGCCGGTGTGCGCCTGCGGGATTTTGCCGGTGGCCCACTCGCTGCGCGAGCGCGGGGCGGCGCCGGCGTTGGTGGTCGCATTCCTGCTCTCGACGCCGGAGTTGGGGGTGGAGACCTTTGCGTTGACGGTGCGCTTTTTGGGCTGGCCGTTTGCGTTGTTGCGTCTGGCCGGGGCGCTGTTGGTGGCCGTGGTGGCTGCGCTCTTGCTGGCGCGGTTTGCGAGCGCGAGCGCCCAGCTCGAGCCGGTGGCGGCGAGCTGCGGGGCCGGCTGCGACAGCGACTGCCCCTTTGGCAGCGGGGAGCCGCGGCCGCTGCCGGCGCAGATCCTGGGCCACTTCGATGACCTGCTCTACCACATCGGGGCCTGGACGCTTTTGGGCTTGCTCGCGGCGGCCTACGTGCAGGCGGCGCTGAGCGAGGAGGCGCTGGCCGGAATTGGTCAGAGCGGGCTCGACGTGTTGGTGATCTCGGCGCTGGCGATTCCGAGCTACGTTTGCGCTTCGTCGGCGACGCCGCTGGCGGCGGTGCTGCTGGCCAAGGGGGTTAGCCCCGGCGCGGTGCTGGCGGGGCTTTTGCTGGGGCCGGCGACGAACCTGGCGACGGTGGCCTGGCTGCGCAAGAGCTTTGGGGCGCACGCGACCAAGTGGGCGCTCGGGGGCTTGATCGGGGCGGCCTGGCTGATGGCGGGCATTGTCAACCTGGGGCTGCCGGAGGCGATGATCGGGGTACCGGAACTCGCGGAGCACGAGCACGGCATGGTGTCGCTACTGAGCGCGGGCATGCTGTCGCTGCTGTTCGTGCGCGGCGTGTGGCGCAATGGGCTTCAGGCCTGGCTGGGGTCGCTGGGCGAGGCGCTGGCGGTGGACGAGGGCGCCGAGGCTGCCGAACATGACCATGCACACGCACACGGGCACGCCCATGGGCATCACCACGGCCACTGACCTTCAATAGGGCAAGTCCAAGGCGTCGCAGATGAATTTCACGTATTTGCGTGCGGCTCGGAAGCGCGCCTCGATGGTGTCGAGCAGGCCGGGGCTGAAGAGGGTGTGGTGGTCGAGGGTCGCGATGGCGATGTGATCTTTGCGCTTGAGGTCGTCCAAGAGCGGATGGTCTGCGGGCACGCCGCGCGGGGGGCGCTTGAGGCTTTCGCCGCCGAGTTGGAAGTGCTTTTTGAAGTCTTCGTCCTGGGCTCGACGCCACAGGGCGGGTTTTTCGAGGATGCGCTGGCGCACGGCCGCCAGGGCGGTGGCGTCGGGGTGCCAGATGCCGGCGCCGAGGAAGACTTCGGCCGGGTCGAAGTGCACGTAGAGGCCCGGTGCGTGCACGTCTTTGCCGGCCTCATGGCGGAACTGAATGCCGACGTTGGTCTTGTAGGGGGTCTTGTCGGCGCCGAAGCGGGTGTCGCGCTGGGGCCGCATCATGGAGCCGCCGACTTTCTTGTCGCTGGCGACCAGCTGCCGCGAGAGCTTGCGCAGGCGCGGCTGCATGGCGCGGATGAAGGCGCGGGCCGGTTCGCGGACTTGGGCTTCGTAGCGGGCCTGGTTTGCTTTGAACCACTGGCGTTCGTTGTTCTCGGTGAGCTCCACCAGAAACTCCACCGAGGCGCGCGAAAAATGGCTGAAGTGTTCACTGGGAGGCATGACGGGATGCCCTGTCGCCGCCGGTTCCGGAAGCGGCGGTGTTGGGCTCGAGGGGCACGCGCTCTTCGTGGCAGCCGTAGGCGTGGGGGGTGAGCTTGATGACGGTGTGCAGGGGGATGGGCAGGTGCGGGCAGCGCTCGGGTTCGACGCCCATGAAGTAGGCGTAGAGGGCCCTGAGTACCGCTTGATGGGCGATCACCAGCACCGGCCGCCGCACCCGTTCGATCTCGATGATCACCGGGTCGAGGCGGTGGATCACGTCCACGTAGGACTCGCCGCGCGGGTAACGGTAAGTGAACTTGTCGTGCTGGCGGGCGGCGTATTCGTCGGGCATCTCGGCTTCGATCTGCGCGTAGCTCATGCCGTCGCAGACGCCAGCGTCGATCTCGTCGAGGGCGCGCCAGGAGGTGCTCTTGCGGCCCAGGGGGTTGGCGGTCTGCAGCGCGCGCCGCAGGGAGCTGGTCCAGATCTTGAGCGCGTCTGTGTCCGGGTAACAGGCGTCGAGGTGGTCGGCGAGGCTGTGGGCGTAGCGCTGACCGTCGGGGCTGAGGTCGGCGTCGCCGCCGATCAGGCCGGCCACGTTGAACATGCTTTCGCCGTGGCGCGTGAGCCAAATGGGGCGATCGTTGAGGTGCAGGTTCATCAGCAGGAAACCCAGACGCGAGGCCACGTAGCCGTGGACGCGGTGCGCGGTCACGTGCTCGCCGCGGTTTTTGACTCGGAGGTAGCTGCCTTCGTCTTCCTGCAGTGGTTCGTAGGCGCGCTCGTAGTGGGCAATGCGGGCGCGGAAGTCGGCGATGGCGGTCGCTTCGGGTACGCCCGCGTAGTCGGGCGAAGTGAGCTTGGTCTCGCGCACGGTGGCGTCGATCTGGGCCTCATCCTCGCAGAAGATCTCCAGGTAGAGGACGTCGAAGCCGGCGAGGGTGCAGCGCTCGCGCACCATGGCGCGGCGCTCGACGGTGCTGTTGGTGGCGTCGTAGATGGCGACGTCGCCGTCGCGGCGCAACCATTGCTGCAGATCGGCCAGGGCCGCCATGGCGGCGGTGCGCCGGGCCTCGCGGCCGTGGGCGTTTTCCGGGTCGAAAAAGTCGTGGGCCACCTTGGCGCCGAAGCGGGCGCGCCGGTATTCACCGACGTTGAACACGCGCGTTCGGTAGCCGAGCCATGTCAGATAGCGCGCGACCTTTCGTGCGGTGTAGCTTTTGCCCCGTGCAGGCAAACCCACCATCACCAGCACGAGCTTTTCCGCCTCTGGGCCGACCGGTTGCATGGGGCGATCTTGCGAATGGTGGCGAAGAGCGCAAGGGCCCCAAGGGGGGAAAGGGCGGCGCGCTGTGGTAGCGTTGGATGGGTGCGGGGCGAAAGTGGCCCTCGCATCCCGGTGATCGATGCCGCGTCCCCTCTCCGAGCCCCCACACGAGGCCACGCCTTCGTTGCCGCCGCCCGATCTGGTGGGCAGCGTCTTCGATGGTCGCTACGAGGTGCAGGAGCAGCTCGGTGCGGGGGGATTTGGCGTGGTCTACCGCGCCCGCGACACCAAGCACGATCGCATCGTGGCCCTGAAGCTGCTGCGCGCCGAGTACGGGGCGCATCGATCGCTTCGGCGTCGCTTCGAGCGCGAGGCCCGGGCGCTGGCGGCGCTGAGCCATCCCAATGTCGTGGCGATCATCGGCTATGGCGTGGCCGAACAGGGCCCGTATTTGGTGATGGAGTTGCTACGAGGGCGGGGGCTCGATCGGGAACTCGCAGGCTCGGGGCCATTGGATCCGAAGCGCGCGCTGTCGGTGATGCGCGCGCTGCTTTCCGGGCTGGCCTACGTGCATGACCAGGGGCTGATCCACCGCGACCTCAAGCCGGGTAATGTCTTTATGACGAC